>SMTZ1_10022127_pt1 | contig 11104 bp, 7 predicted proteins | sample DeeMarSWOR136_30_FD_25667 | JGI IMG/M metagenome (IMG submission 25667)
CGGCTGGGCGAATCATTGCAGGAACCCTCTCAGACAAGATTGGTCGGCGTGCCACCCTTCTACTCATGCTCTGCTTCCAGAGTATACTTATGCTCATAGCGATTCCCATTGTGGGCTACGAACGGTCAAGCGCAATCCTTCTGGTGCTGCTGGCCACCTTCATCGGCTTCAATTACGGGACCAACCTATCCCTGTTCCCGTCTCTGACCAAAGACCATTGGGGTCTGAAAAATTTTGGCATCAACTACGGCATTGTTTTCACTGCATGGGGCGTGGGTGGCTTTGTTATGGGAAGGCTGTCCCAGATGTTAATTGCCAGTACGGGCAGTTATGCCCTCTCTTTCTTAATCGCCGCAGTCCTATTGCTCGTGGGTGCCGCCCTCACATTGACGTTGAAGGGCAGAAAGGAAGTGGGAGAAGCCGTTCAAAACAAAGTTGCCCTATCTTACGGTGAATCAGAGTAAAGGGAGCATTGTGAGGGATCAGAGTACAGCCTGGGAATTCGTAAGGGGATCAGAGGCACAGGAATAGGCAAAGTTAAATTCTTCAGGCATCTAGGAGCATGGGCTCCTGTCAATGCGTGATGGATGAATAGGGCCACGAGAATTCTTCTGTAAAAGTGCCGTTGACATCATGTTCATGGATCTAGATAGTTCTATCATAGGACGGCAAGGCGCCCTCCAATTAGTGCAGAAAAAGTAACCGGATATGACCACGTCATTCTTACCCAAAATATGACAACCTGAGCACAGCGGTGGAGCGCATGAGGAAAGGCTCCTAGGATGGCGTAACTAGGCCATTCGGGATGGATTCAATTTTGCTTACCATTGAAAGAGCTGCAGACAGGAGAAAACGTGGAAATCGCCCGGGGCAATTTGAAGATGAAATCGTTCAGACCCTCCTTGATCTAAACACGGAAAGGAAACGTCTTAAAACCATCATCAATTGCATGGCCAGCGGACTCCTGGTGACTGACCTAAATCTCAAAGTCATACTCCATAACCCCGCTCTATTGCGTATGCTAGGCGTAAAGGAGGAGATAAAAAATCCTTTCCCAATTACTCAAATCATGGGTGATGCTGCGTTCGTTGCAGTGCTAAAGAAAATTCTTGGCGGAGAGCCCTCTGAACATGAATTCATTTCCCAAGAAATCCATGTGGGAGAAAATATTCTGAGGGCCACTGCAGCAGCAGCCCTTGGACCTGATAGAAAAGTATTCTGGAAGGTCGTGGGCACTGTGACCGTCCTGGAGGACATCACACCCTTTAAGCGGCTTGATGAGATGAAGTCCGACTTTATGCACATGGTGGCCCATGAACTGCGAAGCCCACTGGTTATAACGAGATCGATGCTCAACGCTCTTTTGGAAGGGCTCGCGGGGCCTCTGCAGGGAAAACAGAAAGATCTGTTGAGCAAGGGGACGAGAAAGATAGACGGTCTCCTGGAATTAATTAACGATCTGCTTGATGTGGCCAAAATCGAGGCAGGGAAATATGTCCAGCCTCACGTTCCCACCGATATTCGCAAGATTATAGAAGAGATTGTGGCCCTCATGGAGCTGAGGGCTAAAGAACAAGGGATCGTCCTAAGCTATGTCTGTGAAAACTTGAAGCCTATTCAGGCCGACCCCAAAAGCATCGAAGAGGTTTTGATGAATCTTGTTGTCAACGCCATCAACTATTCTCCTGATGGGGGGCAGGTTCATGTTATAGCGAAAGGTGTTGGTGATCATGTGGAAGTCACTGTCGAGGATACGGGTGTAGGAATCCCTCCGGAAGAACTTTCCAGGATTTTTGATAAGTTTTATCGAGTCAAACATCCTAAGACCCGTCAGATAGCAGGAACGGGATTGGGTCTTGCCATTGTTCAAGGGATTGTGACGGCCCATCATGGAACCATTGACGTGGAGAGTATTGTTGATAAGGGTACAACCTTTAGAATGATCTTGCCCATGACAAGCGCTTCATAAACCCGGCGCCTTTTCTGAAGAAAATCTGAGAGCATTCTATATCCCATGGATAGGGAAGATCTCCTTCTGAATGTATGCCGCTACTCTTCGTGCCTCCTCAAAGGCCTTTTCCTTGACTTCACCCTTGCTTTGGTAGGGATGATCGTATAGGCTGCCCACTTCGATTTCTGGGCCGAACATCATTCCCCCAACCAGACCGGCAAATTCGTCCACAGGCTCTAGCCGGTTCAAAATGGCCCAAGCCCAGGTCCAGCATCGAGCGGTCCGATAAAGATCATACCCTCCCCCACCAAGCCCCAAGATCCTGGTAGAGAAATCCATGATACCTCGAACGGCCCGCTGGTAAATATTGTTCGTCAATTTCAGGTGGGTCAGGGGATCGGATACCAAGGTATCAGCGCCCAGTTCAGCGACGATGATGTCAGGAGAGAAACACTTAAGCAGAGGAAAGACGACGGTGTCAAGCGCGAAGGCATAGACTTCATCGTCGGTATCGGGCTCTAAGGGAAAATTTACCGTAAACCCTCTGCCCTCATCTCTTCCAATCTCCGTCTCATAGCCGGACCAGGGATAAAGGATCCTTCCTGTTTCATGAAGGGAAATAAAAAGAACCCGAGGCTCTTCATAAAAGGCCTCCTGAACACCGTTTCCATGGTGGGCATCAAGGTCCAAAAAGGCGATCTTCAGCTCCGGTGATTTTTTCAAGGCGGCTCGAATGGCAATGGCAATGTCATTGATGTAACAAAACCCCTCCGCATGGTCCGGCATAGCATGGTGAAACCCGCCTAAAGGATGAAAGGCAACCAGGGCTTCGCCGTTTAGGATGCATTGCATCGCCATATGTGTACCGGACGTCCCGCGTAAAGACCATTCATAGATACCAGGCAAAATGGGGTTGTCGGCCGTCCCCAGACCACGCTCGAGCATCTCGAGATTCACGATTCCTTGGCTCGCTTCCGCTAGGCGTCTGATATATTCAGGTTCATGGAAGAGAAAAAGGAGGCTTGTCTCTAGAGTTTGAGGCTCGAGGACTTTCATCCAGGGGTGATTCATGACCCCGTAGCGGGTGCACAGATCATATGTCTTGGCCGCCCTCTCTGGCTTAAATGGGTGTTCTGGTCCAAAGTCGAACCGGCTCATCTCATCTGAATAGAGAAATATGGACCCGATTGCATGAAGATCTTCTTCCAAAGGCTTCTTATTCACCCTGTTGTCCTTGAATCTAACCCAAGCTCATCGTTGTCCGACTGACCCTTTCTTAAAACGAGAAAGTAGCACGCCCGGAAAAAGGAGGTCAACGTAAAAGGGTGATTTGGGCGATAGCCGTATCGGTGTTGAATTTGGAGTTGAGGCATCGATATGGATCCAAATTCTTTCTTTTGACATCCTCGCGAAAATTGTCTAAGGACAACAGAGATGGGAGAGAGTGCCCATGACCTGGATTCAAAGAATCAACAAGCTTTCAACCCCGGAAAAGGAGGGGCTTTACCGGATTCTCATCCCGCCTTCCCTTTATCATTGTTTCGGAGTAGACCCTCTTTACTTTCGAAACGATAAAGGGGAGAAAGTGGTCCGCATATTCTCTCCTGAAGGCGACAGGACCTGTCTGGTTGAAGTTAAACTGCCAGGCATGAAGGATCCCCTCTACTCCATCCAGCTTACAGATTCGAGCGATTTCACCCAGATTGATTGGGATTTTCTTATTGTCAATGATCCAGCCTCCCCCAGGTTCGACACACAAACGGATAAGCAAGGTCGAGATACGCTTTTTGGATGGGCTTCCAGGAACATAGCTGAGGAAGAAAGGGCCATGGAGGCTGGACTTTTTCCTGGGCAGGTCAGAAAAGGCCTAAAATTGACTCGGGAGGTCATCCTCGTGCTCGAGTCTTTTTGCCGGATTTTTGATATCAAGAGCATAAGACTAGAAGCCCTTTTCTATCATAATGCAATCACTTATGAGAGGCATGGATTCAGTTACTTCAGCAGATACGCCCAGATGAAGAGGATCCATGAGCTTTTTCAACCAGGAGAAAAGCTCTTCAAGAAATTGGACAATAGCACACCATTCCGCAGGCCTGAATTTGCTCAGACTGTCAGGGGTCGCAGCTGGGCGATCCATGACGGGATTCTCACAGAAATGGATGAGGAACTCTTCGACGAAGGTTGGATATCACCCGTCATGTACCGTATGGTAGGAAAACCCAGGAGCATGATCACCTTCACCAGCCCGAGGTACTAATACCCACTTCTCCTCATAGTTTCCCAATGGCATGGAAATTGCTTTTGCATGAATAGGGCATTTGTGCTCTAATGGGCGTATAAACAGACGGGCATGCATAAATACCTTTAGAAAGAATCACCATGAACATACGATCCTTTCGCCACTGGCATATCCAAACAAAGCTCATCAGTGTCACTCTCCTCCTGGTCTCGATTTCTCTTCTTTGTGTCGTTTATCTTTCAATGAATCGCTTTGGTAAAGCCCTCAGAGGGGCAGCCGAGCATGACCTGCAGCATCTTGTTAAAAACATCTACTCCATGTGCAAAATCCAGCAGGAGACGGTCCAGAAGAAGGTGGTCTCTGACCTGAACGTGGCCAGGCGACTCCTTTATCTACACGGCAGTGAAATCAACATCGTGCCGGAGGAAAAAATTCAATTTGACGCCATTAATCAGTTTACCGATGAAATATCCCGGGTCACCGTGCCTCTGTGGAAGGTGGGGGATTTCCCTTTAACAAAAGACGCTCATTTTGTGGATGAGGTTCAAGATTTGGTGGGCGGGACGTGTACCCTTTTCCAACGGATTGACGGGAATCGGCTTCTTCGCATCTCCACCAATGTTCTAAGTAAAGATGGTAAAAGGGCCATCGGGACTTTCATCCCCTCGGATAGCCCAGTGACAAAGGCCATTCTGGAGGGGCGGACTTATCGGGGACGTGCCTATGTGGTGGATGACTGGTACATTACCGCTTATGAACCTATTGAAGGGAAGGATGGGCGTGTTATCGGGGCCATTTGCCCCCTCTCTCAAAGCGGAGATAAAGCAAATTAGGGTAGGAGACACAGGTTACGCCTACATCATAGATACTAAAGGTATCCTAAAGATCCATCCGGCCAAGGAAGGGGATAACGTCATCGATTCAAGGGACTCTGCTGGCTTCGAATATATCCGCGCCATGATCAAGGATGCGCTAACGCTCCAAGAAGGTGAAGTGGGCACCATCCGTTATCCATGGGTGAACCCGGAGCTGGGAGAAAAAAGACCGAGACAGAAGATCGCCAAGTACATATACTTCAGGCCCTGGGACTGGATTATCGTGGCAGGGACCTATGAAGAAGAAGTCTATCGGTCCCTTTACACAACTGAACGATTTGTTTTCGTCATTGTCCTTGTGGCCATCGCCCTGGTCTTTTCCCTCACGTTCACCCTCTCAAAGGTGCTGACGCGACCCATTCAGGAGCTCACTGAGGTCACTTCCCGAATGGTGGATGGGGACCTATCTCAAAGGGTCAAGGTCCGCAGTGCAGATGAAATCGGGGTGCTGGGGACCTCCTTTAACAAAATGGTGAGTCAGATCCAGAAGTACACATCTGATCTGGAAAAGATGGTGGAGGCCAGGACTCAGGAACTCAAAGACTCGAGGGAAAAATATCGTGAGCTTTCCAGATTTCTCAACAGCATCCTAGATAGCGCCACAGAATATGCCATCGTGGCCCTTGATTTTTACGGGAGGATCATAGAATTCAATAGGGGAGCAGAAAAAATTTTCGGTTGGAAGAAGGAGGAGGTCCTCAATAGGGAGAACATCGGTGTAACGATCCTTCCTGAGGATCGGGAAAGGGGTGTTCAGACGGAGATGTCCAAGCGGACAAGAGCGGAGGGAGTCTGCGAGCTAGAGATGGATCGAATCAGAAAGACCGGTGATCGGTTTCCAGCCCATACCACAGTCACGGCCATAACGGATCATTCAGGAAAGGTGACGGGCTTTGTAGAGATAGTTCGTGACATCACCCGGAGGAAGACCCTTGAAAGGGAGCTGAGAGAGACGAAGGAGTTCCTTGAAAACATCATGGAGAGCTCTGTGGACGGAATTGTGACAACTGACCTTAAGGGGAAAATCACATATCTGAACCAAGCTATGGAGGAAATGCTTGCATATCAGAGAGAAGAGGTTTTGCAGAAGCATATCTCGCTCTTCTATGTGAAAGGCATACAGGGAGCGAGGGAGATCATGGATCTCCTTCGGGCTGATGAGAGGGCCGATGACTATGTGCTGGAAGTGCGCAGAAAAAGCGGAGAAATTTTGACCATTCTGACCTCCATTTTTCTTCTCCGTGATATGGATGAGAACGTTCTTGGCACCGCAGGAATCTTCAAAGACATTACGGAACAAAAGCGTTTGGAGGCTGAACTGAAAACAGCTCAGGCCAACCTTGTGGAGGCCTCCAAGATGAGAGCTCTAGGAGAGCTAGTGGCAGGCGTCGCCCATGAGCTGAACAATCCGCTCATGGCGTCCCAAACCATCCTGCATGTGATATTCAAGAATCTTCATGAAGACTGTCCGAACCAGGAGCGTCTGGAACTCATCCGGAGATGTAATGATCGAATCGAGAAAATCGTTGACCATCTCAGAGAGTTTTCCAGGCAGACCAAGGCAGAGTTTGAGTTGCTTCACATCAATCAGCCCATAGAGAATGCCCTTCTGATTACCGGGCAACAGCTGCTTGATCACAACATCTCCATCGTGCGAAGACTCTCCGGAGATCTGCCAAAGGTGCTGGGTGATTCCAATCAGCTAGAACAGGTTTTTCTCAACCTCATTTCTAACGCTATGGACGCCATGGAGATCGTGAGTGGACCCAAGGAACTAACCATCAGTTCGTACCTGGTTGAGGAGAGGAGGAGTTCTTGGGTGGCCGTCTCAATAAAGGATACTGGCATTGGAATTCCCAAAGAAAACATGGACAAGATCTTTGAGCCCTTCTTCAGTACCAAGCCGGTGGGGAAGGGAACGGGATTGGGGTTATCCCTCTGTTTCGGCCTCATAGAGGCACACGGGGGGAGAGTTGAAATAGAGAGCGAACCCGGAAAGGGAACAGAGGTAAAGGTGATCCTTCCAATCAGAGAATCGGTAAAGGAGTAAGGCGATGGCAAAACGCATACTGGTGGTGGATGATGATGAAATGGTGCTCCTGGCCCTCAATGAACTCCTCACACCCGAGGGTTATGAAGTCCATACTGTTTTGAGCGGCAAAGAGGCCTTGGAGAGACTTGAGGAGAACGGTTATGATCTCCTGCTGCTGGATATCATCATGCCTGAGATGGATGGGTATGAGCTCTGCAAGCGGATCAGAGAAAGGGAGGATTGCAAAGAAACTCCTATCGTGTTCCTGACGGCCAAGAGCCGGGAGGAGGACAGGGTGACTGGCCTCGAGGTAGGCGCCAATCTCTTTCTATCCAAGCCCATCTCACCAGAGAAACTCCTGGGTATTGTGTCGGATACTATTGCCTAGGAGATTGCTTTTTAGGAATCAAAACCGAGGATGTGAAGGAGTTTGTCCAGTGCACCGTCACGATTCATGAGTTCCGTGACGTGGCGGACTTTAAACACATCCATGAATGAGAGCCGAGTGGGAGTCTGTTCCAGCCGTTCCAGGGCGGCAAAGGTGTCATCTCTAACCATCATGAGAGGTATGTGGGCCTTTTTGGCTGCTTGCAAGACCTGGGGAGCCGGTTTTCGTCCACCCGTCAAAAGGATGCCTGCTATGGCCCGATGGACCAGGGGTTCTTCCTTCCCTTTGTTGGGCGCCAAGGGCTTTAAGAGAATGATTTTGTTGTAAACTCTTTTGAACAGCATAAGTTCACGCGTCAGGTCAGAAGCTCCAACAGTCATTTGTCCCACGGGTTGACTCAGTCGATCCGCTCCAAAAAGGATTTTAGCATTCAGAATCTCCCCTATTTCTCGGAGGCTCTGAAAGGAGAGTAAAGGATCTTCCGGAAGCGCAATGGTGATGGGAATTCCTTTCTCGGATAAGGTGGGGATCATATGATTATGGATCTCTTCAAGTTTATATGGTGGCACCCTGTTTAAGATGATGCCCTTGATCCTGTCCCTGAGCATAGATCTGGCAAAGAGGATGGAGTAAACGGACCTGGAGGTCTCCCGGTAGCGATTTGCTAAGATGAAATCGGCATTCAGTTCAGTTGCGAGAGCAATGTCGGGAATAGGACAGGGTGCATCGTCGAAGAAGATGTGCTTCGAGCCCATGATGAGGAGAATGTCTTTTCCCACTGAGAGCTCATGAACCATAGACTTGACCCCGTCAAGAATCTCCTCAGCTCCCTTTTGCTTCCAGGCTTCTTCTGAAACCAGATACGGGCAGATTTGCTCCAAGGGTTCCTGAAGGTTCAATACCCTTTTGAACAAGAGAGCATCATGGTCAGCGAGAACTCCCCCTGTGGAGATGGGATTTGTGCCGAAAGGTTTCATGAAGCCCACACGAAAACCTGTATCCACAAGCCTCCGTGCCATCGCCCAAGTGATGAGGCTGTGTCCAGCACGATCTCCTGTGGAACCAATAAAAAGAAAAGCCATGCGAGACTAGCAAACCTCCTTAACTCCCTCTAGTGACCTCATGGTTCGGTAGTATAGGCATTTCATTTTAAAATATCAAAGAAAATCCCGTGCAATTGTAGGACCTTTCAAACAGGTGAACAAGGAGGTTCACTGTCTCCCGCCTGTTTCTTCTTTCCATTTTCATCTCCCGCCAAATCGCGTCAAAGATCAAGAGGGAATTCCGTATTACACATCAAGCCATTATCCAACCGACTCACTTTGAAACAAGATTTCGTGTCTCAGCAATGGCCTGGGCGGAAAGGCTTTTTCCTCAAGAAACGACATTTTCAGGGCTTTTACAAATTGTAAAAATCCTCGACAGACGGGAGTTGTGCCTGCCCATAGACTTCCGCAGGCACATTCTTCATTATTTAATACTTACAACTAGTTAAAGCAGACAATTTGACCTTTTATTTGTGGCATATCTCTTGCTCATCATATCTCGAAAGCGAGTAAAGCTCGATAGTTTCGATTCTCGGTGCTTGCTCCCTGGTGATTCTGAAAAGGGTATCCCCAAATAATGAGTTCCCAAAGAAAAAAATTGTATTGGCAGCGGACGGGTCAAGCCAATCCCCGGTGGCGGTCCATTATATAAGCGAAAACTTTTTTGAAGAGGCTAAGATGCACCTAGTGTAGCCAGGTTTTTTCCCGAGTTGCGTGAGCACGAAATGGGTCCAGAGATTGAGCAGTCGAGCTGCCGCCACGGTTGAGGAAGCCAAGGAGGGGGCTATTAGACAATGGTAGTTTGCAGAAAAGGATTGCCAAAGGTTCGAGAGTTTTTTGGGGATGGGTGAGCAATAAGGGGGCTCAATGGGCTGAAAGAGAGGCTGTTTGGATAGTAAATTGAAAAAGAGGAGTGTGGAGATTGTACAGAGGAGGCGGGGTGACGACATGCTGACGAACAATAAATATATATCTGTAAATTTTGATGAGTTGGAGCTCAGGGAAAGGAACAAGGAGCTGGCTATCCTCCTTGAAATGAGCAACGCTTTGTCCACCTCTAAGAGTCTCGAAGAGGTTTTGGGGGGTGCCTTAACCAAGGTTTTGGCACACTTTGGTCTGAATGCTGGGCGAATATACCTGTTGGATGATAAGGGGCAATATCTGCACCTCGCTGCCCACCAAGGGATACAACCAGAAGGACTGGAAATTGTACGTATAGATGAAAGTTTTTCAGGCAAGGCCGTCAGAACCAAGTCTTTCATCGCCCAACATGTTTCTGAACTGAAGGATAAGAAGAGAGCGGCTCTTCTTTTAAGAAAAGGATTTAAAGGCGTCATTTGTGTGCCTCTAATCGTCAGGGGCAAAGTTGTGGGTGTACTGAATCTAACCACAAGTAAGCTCATTAACCTGGATCAGAACCAGATAGACCTTCTGACGGCAGTAGGCAATCAAATCGCCGTGGCTGCAAGCAATGCAAAACTTTATGAAGATCTGGAGAACAGGATCCAAACCCTCAAACAAAAAAAAGAGATGATCAAATTCTTTGCCTATTCTGTTTCTCACGACTTGAAGAGTCCTGCTACAGGCATCTATGGTCTCGCGAAACGTCTGAGAGATAGATCCGAAGGCTCTCTTGACGAAAAGGGCGTCGAGTACTGCAATCAACTCCTGAAGGCATCGGAGCAGATGGTTACTCTGGTGGAAAATATCAATGCCTATATTTTAACAAAAGAGGCCCCTTTAAACATCGAGAAGATCAATGTGAAAGAGGTTACGGATCAAATTAAAAACGAGTTTTCAACTGTTCTGCGTCGTCGTCGAATTAAGTGGTTAGAACCTGAGACCCTACCCGAAATCTGGGCAGACAGGTTGGCTCTCTCAAGGCTGTTCCGTAACCTAGTTGATAATGCCTTGAAGTATGGCGGACAAGAAATGTTTGAGATCAAAATCGGGTATGGGGAAAACGGGGAATACCATATCTTTTCGCTTACTGACAACGGGGTGGGTATCAAGGCTGGGGAGGAAGAGAAAGTCTTTGAAGTCTTTCAAAGAAATGAAACGTCCAAAGGGACCGATGGTTCCGGGCTGGGATTGCCTATCGTCAGGGAGATCGCACAAAGGCATGGGGGCCAGGTGTGGATTGATACCCAAGAAGCAAAGGGAACGGTCTTTTATATTTCCATTCCAAAAATTCTGAGAAATACGGACTAGTTCGTCGTCTTTGACACGAATCGTTCTCGGTTTTTGTGAACAATATATGAAGAGAGGTAGAGTAATCATGAAGCCAATCAAAAAGATCTTATTCCCAGTCGATTTTTCAGAGGTCTCTCCAAAGATCGCACCTTGGGTGCTCATGGTCGCCGAGAAATTTGATGCGGAAATTTACCTCCTCTTTGTGGCACGCGGACTTGAATATTTCTCTGACTTATACGTCATGCCAGTTTCCATCGAGAAATTTCAAGGGGAGGTTCTTAAAGGGGGTGAAACGGCGATGGAGGGATTTGTTACTGCCCACTTTCGCGAATATCCTGCCCTTAAGGCCAAGGTTATCCCAGGAGACCCCCCTGATACGA
>SMTZ1_10015466_pt1 | contig 11102 bp, 8 predicted proteins | sample DeeMarSWOR136_30_FD_25667 | JGI IMG/M metagenome (IMG submission 25667)
CCCTTTTCAGCCTGTACAAGAGATGTGGAAATGTCGACACTCCCCGATCGATGCGGTATGCGGAATCCGGCGTAGAGGTCCCAGCTCAGCAGATCTGCGTTCTCACGCTTTCTATCCTCGTTATTTGTATCCTTGTAGATGTAACCGTTGTCAGCCCTCCTGATCGAACCGGATGTAACAAAACTTGCCGATTTGCCTCCCCTCGAAAAAGAAAACGCAGCTTTCTGAGAATCGAAGAGATCAAGGGGGTCGGGGGAATTCTCTGCTTTCGCTCCGCCGTAACCGGAGACATATTCCCTCGGTATGTAGCTCCCGTTTTCAAAAAGGATCTTGAATTGGTTTCCCGCTTCCTTCTTCGTTATGATATTAATGACACCACCCACTGCATCAGCACCGTAAAGCGCGCTCGAGCCGCCGCGGATTATTTCGATTCTCTCGATGTTCTCGATTGGAACAAGGGACAGATCCACACCACCGCTCGACGCGCTGTTCTGACGCACACCGTCAATGAGAACCAGAACCTGGCTCGAAGTCGAGCCCCGCACAGACACAGACTGCACCGATCCCTCGGGACCGTAATCGGTCACGGAAATCCCGGCACGACCTTCGAGTACATCTCCGAGATTCCGTGCACCGCTGGCCTCGATCTGCTCGGCAGTGACGATGGTAACGTGTTCCGGAACATCGAGGATTTCCTCTTCCGTCTTCGTTGCCGTAATGACCACGTCCTCCATAGCAACCGTCTCACCATTTTCCTGCCCCTGGAGTGTGAACGCGGGAAAGAGGCAGAGAAGAAGATATGGGTACAGTCGTTTCATCTTCGTATTGTATTCAAACCTTGTGCTGACCCGTCAACCTCAGCTAGCGAGTGAAAGCAATTCGGTATGATGGATGGGAGGAGTGTCTCTGGGACTCAATGGGGTGTGACAACTCTTCGTGAGACACGACCATTCCCTTTCCTCGAGGTCAACTGTTTCAGGAGGGTTTCCTGGCTCCCGGATCATCTTACTCGCAGCGCCTTCTCGCTCTCTTTTCTGAGCAATGGCAGTGTGCTGCTTTCATCCCCGGTTACAGTGGCGGGACCGCTGCGGCTTGAACCGCATTCCGCTCCCCTGAAACAGGGCCAGTTGTGTCTTATTGATACTCGATCATCATTGTTTTGTCAAGAAATTTCAGAGATGTGTCATGCAAACTTCAAAAGCGGACTGTATTTCATGGCTTGATGGGTGATTGACATTCCCAGACCAAGCCGCTACAATGTTCCTATGCAATTTTTCGAGGCTTTCGGCGCCTGGTTTCTGCGGATCTTGGAAAACTTTCTCAGTTTCTGCGCCTATAACCTGCTCATCGCGAGGACTCTGTTGAGCAAGCGGCCCAAGGGGCAGCGGGCGAGCCTGCGGGTACTGTTCAAGCAGGTGCTGTTCACCGGATACGACGCCCTGGCGGTCGTTGCGTTTATCGCTCTTGCAATCGGCGCCATCGCCATTATTCAGTCCCTCAATTACCTGCCTCTTTTCGGGGCTGAAGGATTTATCGGTGACGTCATCGTTACCGTCATCATTCGGGAGCTGGGTCCCATTATAACCGCCTTTTTCGTCATCGGTCGCTCGGGCACGGCAATCACCACGGAAATCGGCAACATGGTCGTGCACCACGAGGTCGAGGCTCTCGAGTCCATGGGGGTGGATCCGGTCAGGTACCTCGTACTGCCGCGCCTTTTCGGATTTGCGGCGGCACTGGTCAGTCTCAACGTGTACTTCGATATTTTCGCCATCCTCGGTGGATTTCTCGTCGCCAAGTTCGTGGTGGTTACAAGCCTCGCGAACTTTCTGACGCAGGTGCTACAGACACTGCTTCTTTCGGATGTCTTGATCAGCTTGCTCAAGGGAATGATATTCGGCACATTAATAGCCTTGATCAGCACGTTCAGAGGATTCTCGGTAAAAATCTCGATGACGGAGGTTCCGCAACAGACAACCAAGGCAGTGCTCAATGCGATATCCGCCCTGTTCCTGGCAGACGGAATCGTTACGGTGATCTATTACTTCTAGTCCCTCAGGGGGAATCGATCTTATGGAAGGTTTGTGAATACGACACACGGAAGTGAAAGGATAGGCTCATATGAGTGACAACATCATCGAGGTGAGAAACGTATCCTATGGGCACAGTAGTAACAGGGTACTGGACAATATTTCCATGGACATACCAAAGGGCAAACTCGTCATGATCACAGGGCTCTCCGGGTGTGGAAAGACAACCCTTCTGAAGATCATAGCCGGCCTGATCGAACCGGACCAGGGTTCGGTATCGATCGACGGTGTCGACATATTCATGGTTCCCCGTCTCAAGCTGTTCGAGATGCGCAGAAAGATGGCCTTCATGTTCCAGGATGGCGCTCTGCTAAGCAACCTCAGCATTTTCGACAACATCGCCCTGCCCCTCAGGTACCACTACAATCTCCCGCAGGATGAAATCGAAAAGAGGGTGCTCTCCCTGCTGGACAGCTACGGATTGAAATCATTGCAGAGTGAATTACCTGGCAGCCTGTCAATGATACAGCGCAAACTAGCCGGAGTGGCCCGGGCACTGGTGATGGAGCCCACTATGATATTCGCGGACGAACCCATTGGGTTCATGGATGTAGTCGCGCGGGAGCAGCTTTCAAATATGCTGATACAGATGCGGGATGATCCGGAAGTGACCCTCATTGCAGTGGGTCATAACATCGAGTTCATCAAGATGTATGCAGACTACATCGGCATTCTCCACGACCAGCGTCTGTTCGCGTATGGAGAGAAGAACGAGATACTGAAGTCCAGGGATCCGGTCCTCCAGAGGATCCTCTCCATCATCATCGACGAAACTGAAATGCTTGCCGAAAGCGTGTTGGGAGTCATGAGGGGAGATATCAATGAGCAGCATTGATAGAGTCGCAATACGACAAAAGGATTGAATCATGTCATTCAAGTTCAAACACCTCGAGAAGGTCGTCGGCTTCTTCCTCACCCTTGCGCTCCTCATTGTGATTGCGGTGATTGTCATGATCGGAAGGGAGCAGCGGTGGTTTGAAAAACAGTACAACTACACCACCAAGTTCAACTCCGGCGAGAACATCTCAACGGGTATGCAGGTTCGTATCAAGGGCATACAGACCGGCGAGGTGAAATCGGTGTATCTCACCGAGGACAACCTGATAGAGGTGAAGTTTCAGGTCTTCCAGGAGTATGCCGAACGTATCCGCAAGGACAGCGTGATCAAGAAGAGGTCACCGCTCATCGGGACGAAGTACCTGGAAATCATACCGGGCGAGGCAAACATGCCGGTACTTGCGAGCGGCTCATACGTCTGGTCGGAGGACACCGTCGAGGGAAAGAGGATACTGAGCGTGAGGCTGCGGGAAGAGCGGCCCGAGCAGATACAGCGTATCCTCGACAACGTGGAACACATGACCTACAAACTGTCCGACGATGATGAAAAGCTGATGATAACCCTGGTGAAGATTCAGCAGTTCTTCGATATGCTGACCGATGAAGAGGGGGATCTCAGCCAGATGCTCGCAAACCTTGAAAGCATTACCCAATCCATAGACGAAGCCGAGGGGAGCATCGGCAGGATGATCTACGACGACTACGAAATCTACAACCAGGTTACCGCCATTATGCAGAACCTGAACGACATGATCGCAAACTTCGAAGAACTTTCACAGGTACTTGCAGACTCCTCACCCGAAGTGAAGAGCGCCATGGAAAACGTCAACCGCACCATGGACGAGGCGATGGGTCTCATGAGGGTGGGTACGCACCGGACCTGGAGTATACGCGATAGAAACCTGAGAGGATCCGCGGATGAAAAAAAATGCACTGACCCGTATCCCTGTGATCCTGGCCATCGTCCTTTTCATGATGAGCTGCTCAACCGATGAGCCAACCGTGGCTGTGAAGAAGAAGGCCAGGAGTTTCGAAGAGCTCGCCTTCGAGAACTATCGTCGTGGCGATATGGAAACCTCTATCTACTACTTCGAAAAAGCGCTCGAGTGGGATCAGAGTGTCAACAACCTCCAGGGCATGGCATCGAACCTTCACAACATCGCCCGCTGTTACGTCAATCTGGGCCTGTACGAAAATGCCAGGAAACTCCTGAGTGAGGCGGTGGAAATCAACAACAACACGGGAAACAGCAGCGGCAGAGGTGACAACCTGGTGCTGCTGGCAACGATCAGTACTGCACAGGGAGAGTACGCTGCAGCGCTCGATCTGTTGCAGAAGAGTTATGACCTCTACGCAGAGGATAAAAACAAAAAGGGTATGGCAACGGCGTTGAATAACATGGGATCAATCTATCTTAAACAAGGAAAATACGAGCAGGCACTGCAGGCGATCGATGATGCCATCTCAATGCACAGGAAGGAGAAAAACCACGCAGGGCTCGCCGCTGCCTACAACAACATGGGCTACCTGTATGAACTCACCGATAGAGGCGACCGGGCCATCGAGTTCTACCTCCGTGCCCTTGAGGAGGACAAATTCATCGAAAACAGCCTGGGCATCTCTTCGAACCTCCACACCATTGCCGAGTTCTACAAGAACACCGGAGACTTCGAGAATGCCCTCTTCTACTACAAGAGGGCCTCCGAGGTAAACCGAAGGCTCAATCTCACCAACCGGCTGAAGGACGACCTCAACAACATCATCGACATCCTCTCATCCAGGGGTAGGGAAGAGGAAAAAAAGATCTACGAGAAGGCACTCCGGGAATTGGAAGGAGTTTGATCAAACCATCCCGAGCACCGGCACCACAAAGGCACGCAGTCCCACCGATGCAAAGGAGGCCTGGAGCGCCTTCACCCTGTTGAACACCCTCTCCTGCTTGTCCCCATCGACAACAGCCATGATTACGTTGTTCAGGCCCGGCCACACATCATCGCCGAGATGGGGATCGTGGCGCCCGACACCGAGCACATCCTTCCACTTTGTGTAGTACTGAATATCGATCTCCTCGAGCAGATCGATGAGCTCCTCATCGATGGCGCGGTCATATGCAATAAAAACCATTACCTCGTTCATCGTGCAGCCTCCTTTCCCTGTCTCTTCTGCTTTCGCTTCTGCCGACGCGTCTCAAACATGGCGTAGAGTACCGGAATAAGCACCAGGGTGAAAACGGTCGAGACGAGGAGTCCGCCGATGACCGTCCGTGCCATGGGGGCCCGCATTTCGGCGCCTGACCCGAAGGCAAGCGCCATGGGGGTGAGCCCGAGCACCGTGGTAAGCATGGTCATGAGAATGGGCCTGAGCCTGATACGACCCGCCAGCTTCACCGCCTCAACGAGGCCGAATCCCCGTTTGCGAAGCAGGTTCGTGTAGTCGACTAGTATGATGCCGTTGTTGACGACAATACCGAGGAGCATGACCACACCGATACCAGACATGGCATTGAAGCTGGTACCCGTTAAGATGTGCATCCACACCACACCTATGAAGCCCATGGGCAGGGTGAACATGATGATAAAGGGATCGAAGAAGGACTCGAAGAGTGCAGCCATGATGAGGTACACCAGGATGATCGACAGCAGTCCTACAAGGGTAAGGTCCTTTATGGTCTCCTGAATGTCCTCCCAGGAGCCGCCGTAGATGATGTTGAATCCTGCGGGGATGGCCAGCTTGTCGACCTCAGCCTTGATGGCGTCAACGGCGCCCTTCACATCGCCCTGCACCCGGGCATTCACGTAGACCACCCGCTCCTGACGCTCACGTTCGATGGATACGGGGCCGAACCCCTTCTCTATCCTTGCCAGGTTGGACAAAGGGACCTGCTGGCCCATGGGTGTCGTGATGGTCACGAGGTCCAGGTCCTCTGGTCTGATGCGGTCCTTCTCCTCGAGACGCACGAGCACACCAACCTCCTCTCCTTCGAGAATGACCCGTGCCACCTCCTTTCCGCTGAAGGCGTGCTGTATGGCAAAACCGATTTGTGAGGCACGGATCCCGAACTGTGCTGCCCGCTCACGGTCCACCATGATACGGTATTCGGGGAGCCCCTCCTCACGGGAAATCCGCACGTCGTCCACGTTTCCTATGGGCTCCATGATCGCCTTGACCTTCTGTGCAAGCTCGGTCCCTTCCTCCAGATCGTATCCCCGGAGCGCTACACTGAGATTACCGCTTTCTCCGCCCGGCCCGCCTCCCGTGGAGAACCGGGCGTTGACGCCCGGTATGTTCTTGACTTCAGCGCGAAGCATATCGATGATGTCGCGGTCGCTCCTGTTCCGATCTTTAGGGTCCACGAGGGTCATCCAGAGTTCGGACCGGTCAGGAGCGACGATACCGGTCATTTCTCCCGTTCTGCCCGTCTGGTAGAATACGATGTCCCGCTCTGGCACCTTCTCCTCGATGATGTTGTAGATGTTTCCCACCACATGCCTCGTGACGTCGATGCGGGTGCCGACCGGCATACGGATGACCATCTGTATGAAGCTCTCATCCGACTGAGGTATGAATTCCACGCTGAGCGCCCGAACTGTAAAGGCAGTCCCAGCCAGAGCCAGCGCCACAAGGCCCACGAAGACCCAGCGTCGCCGGAGAGCCCAGCCCAACACGTCGCTGTACACACTGTCGAGCCACCTGAGCGCCTTTCCCCTCGCCCGTATCTCACCTTCGATGTCACGCAACGAGTCAGCCTTCTTCTTGAGCGACACCCTCCCTATCCTGCTCGTCAGCATGGGTATGACGGTCAGGGCTACGAGAAGTGAGGAGAGCAGTGAGAAGGTCACGGTGAAGGCCAGGTCCCTGAACAGCTCGCTCGCCAGGCCCTTGATGAAGAGCACGAGGGGAAGGAACACGGTGATGGTCGTGAGCGTTGAGGCGATGATCGCCTTGGACATCTCGTGGGAGCCAAGTTTCGAGGCCTCCATGGGCTTGGAACCGAACTCCCGGTACCGGAATATATTCTCGAGCACCACGATGGAATTGTCAACGAGCATACCGATGCCCAGGGCAAGGCCTCCCAGGGACATCATGTTGATGGTGAGATCGAAGAGGTACATGAAGATGAAGGTAGTGATGATGGACAGCGGTATGGACACGGATATGACGAGGGTTGTGGGGATGTTGCGAAGGAAAATGAAGAGCACAAACACGGCGAACACCCCGCCGATGAGGGCCACCTGCCACACATTGTTGATGGATTCTACAATGAAATCGGCAGGTGAGTAAAACTTCTTGATGACGATGTCTCCCGGAAGGGAGCGCTCGAGCGCCTCAAGCCTCCGTTCGATGCGCTGCGCAATCTGCACCGTGTTGGTGCCCGATTGGCGCTGAATGACCATGATAATGCCGTCCTCCCTACCGACTTTCGCATCCATGTCCTCTTCCACATAGCCGTCATATACATTGGCAATATCTCTGAGATACACGGGGATGCCGTTCTGGTTCATCACCACCAGGCGCTTGATCTCCTCAATGCTTCCGAACTTGCCTACCGTTCGCAGTGCCAGGGTGGTGTCGCCTTCATCCACCGTGCCGCCCGCCACATTCATATGCTCAGACTCGATGATCTGAATGACCTGATCCACGTTCATGCCGTAGGATGCAACCAGGGTGCGGTCGAGATCGATGTGCACCTGCCGTTCCTGTCCACCCCAGATCATGACGTTGGCCACACCGTCGATCTGCTCCAGATTTCGCTTAATATCTGTTTCAGCCCTGTAGCGCAGGCTCTTCATACTCCGCTCGCCCTCCACGACGAGTATCATGACGGGGATCTGTGAGGGGTCGAACTTGAATATCAGCGGTTGCGATGCGTCGTCGGGCAGGAAGTCTCGTACCACATCGAGTTTCTCACGAAGCTCAGCCGCCGCCTCACTCATGTCGGTGCCCCACTCATACTCGATGATGACCTGGGAGGCCCCCTCCTGGGATTCGGAGCGTATCTTCTTCACGTTGCTCGCAGCGGCGACTGCGTTTTCGAGCACCTTGGTCAGGTTCTCCTCCACCTCCTGCGGCGCAACGCCCGGGTATTCGGAGAAAACATAGATCACGGGAAAGGATATGTCGGGAATGAGGTCGATGGCGAGCCTCCCCAGGGAATAGATCCCCAGGACCACGATGGCTATAAAGATGACGACAGTGGTAACGGGCCGATTAACGGCAATTTCAGAGATTTTCATTGAATTTCCTCCGTTGTCCTGACTTCATCACCGTCGTTGATATTTTGCTGACCGATCACGACAACCCTTTCGTTTTCCCGTATACCCGAGGTCACCGATACCCTGTCGCCCTCCCTGATGTCGAATACCGGTTCCCTTAAAACCGCCTTTTCGTCGTTCACCACGAACACAAACTGGCGTTCATCCTTCTCGACGATCGCGGCGACCGGGATGATGACATGGTCTGATGAGCTTCGAATAACGATTTTTATCTCACCGTACATGCCGGGCTTCAGCACATGGCCTGGATTGTCTATGCGGATGCGAGCCTCCCGGGTCCTGGACAGGGGTTCGACTACTGGACTGAGCTCGTCAAGGCGGCCCGCAAACACACGGCCTGGATAGGACACCACCTCGATTTCTGCCTTGAGTCCCCTCTGTACGCGACCTATATCGCGTTCGGGTATGTGCACCACCACTTCGACGGTATCCATGTCAATGACCTGGAGCAGCGGGACCTGGGGGCTTATGTAGTCCCCGATCTCCACGAACACCTCTTTGACCAGCCCTTCGATGGTCGACTCTACCGGCGTCAGTGAATAGGAGAGACCCGCTTCGCTCCGGTCGATGAACAGGACCTTCTGCCCCTTGGTGACACGGCCCCCCTCCTTGACCATTATTTCTTTCACCTTTCCAGGAACTGTGGAAAAGATGTTCACCTGGGCCCGGGGCACCACCTCACCGTTGAGAAAGAGCGATTCGCTGATGGTATCCTTCGTGGCCCGGTACACGGCAACGGGCGTCGCGGTGTCCACTTCTTCGACCGGACCCCTGCCTAACTGTTTGAGCCCGCCCGCAAGCTTTAGCTTCTCCTCATACCTGTAGTAGGCGGTACTTCCGAGACCGACCAGTATGACAAGAATTATCAGAATGACAAGCCCGCGCTTTAATCCCCTTTTCATGATGACCTCCTCATGTCTGCGTCGAACTCATATATACTCACCGTGTTCATGAGATCGTACAGCGCATTGATATAGTTGAATACAGCGGTCAGATATCCGATTCGTGCCGAGTTGAGCCTGATCTCCGCCTCTTTGAGCTCTAAACGTGTGATGTACCCGCTGGCAAACTGCTCGCTTGCGGATTCGTAGAGCCGCGAGGATAGCTCCACGGTTTTCTGGCTGGACTTGATCTTGGCCTCCTCCTCCTGAACTTTGAGGAGTATTCCCTCGATGCCGATCCGTATGCTGTTTTCGATGGAGATCAGGTTGGCTTCCAGCTCGGCAAGGTTCAGGGAGGACTTCAGCTTTTCGGAGGATTCCCTGCTGTAGGGAATGAGGGCCGAGAGGGGGATCGATACGTTCACTCCGACGGTCAGAAGATCGTCCCAGTTGGTGTATACATTCGCGCCGGTTGCCGTGTTGAAGGTGCTGTTCAGCGTGTAGTTCGAGAAAGCCTTGATAAGGGGGAGCTGCTCCGCCTTTTTCAACGACGCCTGATACTGGGCGAAGTTGATGCTGGAGCGGTACTGCTTCAGGTCGTAGTTTCGTTCAATGGCCCGATCTATCAGGCTCTCCCTGTCAAAATCGAAATAGACCGGGGTGAGTTCGCCGATGAGCTCGAGATCGTAGTCCTGTGCGTCGGTGATGTTCAGCAGATCCTTGACCGCCAGAAGGGCGAGCTCAACCTGGTTGCGCGCCGATATGAGCTCCGGCTTGAAGTTCTCCACGTCCGACTCCGCGCTGAGCACTTCGAAATCGGGCACCAGTCCCGCGTCATAGCGTTCCTGTGCCACCCGGAGGGCATCCTCACGCTGGGAGAGGGTCTCCTCCTGTACCGAGACGAGCTCCTTTGATAGGATATACCCGTAAAAGGCCCGCTTGATATCCACGATGAGGCTTCGCTCCTCCTCGCTCAGGTCCAGCTGCGCAAGATTCAGGCCTTCCTGCGCGAGACCGACGCCCTGCTTGATGCGACCGAAGGTATAGATGGGCTGTGTGAAATCAAGACCCACTCTTATGGGGTCCGAGGCGAACACGAAACTGCCGGGAATGTCGATGGTATCTCCATTCGTACCGATCGTGAAGCCTGGGGACCTGGACTGCTCGAAGTAATGGGTCCAGTTGGCATTTGCCGAGAAGTCTGGGTAATAGGAGGATTTCGCAGCTCGCACATCCGCATGTGACGCTTCCACAGCGATGAGCTTCGACTTCACACTCGGGCTGTTTCTCAGGCCCAGCGCTATGGCTTCATCGAGTGTCAGTCGTATCGTTTCTGCGTTCCCCCTCTGGCTCATCGCCGGTGAAAACAAAAGCAGGCAAAGAACGGTTGCACCCAGTACCCATACCCAATGATGAGGCCTTCCCGATTGTACCTTCATGACACTCTCCTTTCATCGTTATTCTTGTAACGTTATGCACCGGATTGTATTGCATCATCTCCCATGTCTGCCGGCACCCTCTAGAAACAGACGCATGACCATCTTTGCCTTCTGTCCAGGGTTGAACTCCTCGTCTGTCTTCAGAAAGAAGATCTGATCCAATATATTCATGACGATCCCGTCGAAGGCCATGACGATGTCAATGGTCGCCAGATCGTCCCTGATGAGATGTAAATGCTTGGCCTCTTCTACGAGATGAAACTCGAAATCGTAGAGCTCTTTCTTGCGCCCCATCATACTCTCGAAGAGGTGTGTGTAATTGCTCAGAAGATTGTAATTGAGGATCGTCAAATAGATGTTATAGAATTCATCGTGTTCATGAAAGTATTCGAACATTATGAGGGCGATCTTTTCCAGGATCTCGAGCGGCGGCATGTCCTCTGCAATGACCTCCATCATTCGCTCCTTAAGACCGTCGTGCACGGACATGAGGGTGTTGTACATAAGATCCTCCTTGTCCTTGAAGTAGAGATAGAGTGTGCCCTTTGCGATGCCCGCTTCCTGTGCAACTTCGTCCAGTGC
>SMTZ1_10025153_pt1 | contig 11102 bp, 8 predicted proteins | sample DeeMarSWOR136_30_FD_25667 | JGI IMG/M metagenome (IMG submission 25667)
TCTTCCATTCTCTAGATTGTCAACTTCGCCATACTAGCATCATCTACAATGACTGAAGGATCCAAAATCCAATACACCCCTGTCATTCCGGACTTGATCCGGAATCCAGGAAGTCCCTTATTTTATAATCCCGTTTTTCTCCAGATAGGAGATAATCCTGCCAACATTTTCCTTGATCGTCTCTTTATCGGTATCAACTACTATCTCGGGATTATCCGGCTCCTCATAGGGGGCGGAGATCCCTGTGAACTCTTTAACCTCACCTGACCGGGCCTTTTTATACAACCCTTTTTTGTCCCTCTTCTCGCAGGTCTTGACCGGGCATTTACAGAAGACCTCAACAAACTCCCCCGGATTAGCCAGGTCTCTTGCTCTCTGTCTATCCTTTCGGTACGGGGAGATAAAGGCCGTCATATTAATGATACCTGCCTGCCTGAAAAGATTGGCAACCTCACCCACCCTCCTGATGTTTTCCTCCCTGTCCCCAGGCGAGAATCCGAGGTTTTTGTTAAGCCCATGCCTTATATTGTCGCCATCCAGGATAAATGTAATATGTCCTCTTTCATGGAGCACCTTTTCCACCTCGACAGCCAGGGTGGACTTTCCAGAGCACGAGAGACCCGTAAACCACAGGGTAACAGCCTTTTGTCCAAGCAACCTTTCCCTGTCCTCTCTGGTTATTATAGAATGATGCCAGGTAATATTTTTACTGTGTGGCGATTTCTTTTTCACCTTTTAATCCTTTGTAGTAGTCAATCAAGATTTCAAGCACCTCCGGCCGGCTGAATTCAGCGGGAGGCATCTCCCCGTGGGAGAGCATTCTCCTGAGCTCGGTTCCGCTGATGATGCATCTATCTTCCATATTATGGGGGCAGGTCTTGAGCGATGCCATCCCCTCACATCTGTAGCAGTAAAATGTCCAGTCAATATTCAGTGGTTTAATCAGGAGATCATCCGGCCTTAATATTTCAAATATCTTCTGGCTATCAAAGGGCCCGTAGTAATTACCGACACCGGCGTGATCCCTTCCCACAATAAGGTGGGTGCATCCGAAGTTCTGCCTGATGATGGCATGAAGCAAGGCCTCCCTTGGACCTGCGTATCTCATCTCCATGGGGTAGACCTTCATTAAAACCCTGTCCTTGGGATAATATTTTTCAAGCAGTACTTCATAGCACTGTATCCTCACCTCTGCAGGTATATCGTCCTCTTTGAGGGTGCCGACCAGGGGATGGATAAAGAGTGCGTCGCTTATCTCCAGGGCGATCTTGGTACAGTATTCGTGGGACCGGTGTATGGGATTCCTCACCTGGAAGGCCGCAATAGTCTCCCAATCCCGCGCTTCGAAAATCTTCCTTACCTCAGCGGGGCGGCTGTAGTAACCGGGGAAACGAGATGGATATCCTCCCTCGCTCAAGACCTTTACAGGCCCGCCTAAAAGGATTTCTCCCTGTTCATATAGCTTTTTCACCCCCGGGTGCCTCTTGTCATCTGTCTGAAATACTGCCTTTGCCTCGACATCTTTTTCATACCTGAATTTTTCTTCTATCTGCATGAGCCCCATAATCTGGCCCGTGCCTCCATCCACAAGACAAACCTCGTCCCCCTTTTTGACTTTATCATCCTCTTTTTTCTCCACAGCCAGCGTGATGGGAACAGGCCAGAAGGTGCCGTCCTTTAGGCGCATTTTTTTGAGCACACCTTTGTAGTCTTCCTTCCCCATGAAACCCTTCAAGGGACTGAATGCGCCCATGCCGAGCATGATCAGGTCAGATACCTGGCGAGACGTCATCCGAATTCGAGGCAGATCCTCGGCCTTTTCTAATCCTTTTTTAAGATCCTCCCCCTCTTTCAATAGAGGCAAGAGCTTTCCTCCGTGAGGCAAAACAGTCATTATGAACCTTTCATGAATTAGTTAAATTGCTGATTCCATGATTGATTGAATGTTTGATGAAAAGAACCAATCACCCATTTATCAATGTCTGAACAATAGTAATTGTTCCGAGAATAAGGGTCAAAACAGCGATTGCCAGCTTTAGACTCCTCCCGCTTACCTTTTTCACGCTTATGGCAGATAAGGGTACTGAAAGAACAGCACCTGATATAATGAAGGGTGCTATCTTCCAACTGGCACTTCCTTGGGATATAAGCAGATATGAGACAACACCGACCATACATGTCAATCCTTCAGCCAGGGATGTTATACCGACAGCGTGCCTGCCCTCAATACCGGACAGGATCTGTCCCCCTGTTATAATCGGGCCATACCCTCCGCCGCTGATGCCCTTATTAAAAGAGGAGATCATACCCAATAAGATGATCTTTTTCCAGGAGAATGCAAACTCCCTGTTGAGGCACATTATAATAACAATGCCCATTGAAAAGACCAGGATGCCGATATAGAGCTTAATCCAGAAGCCCGGTATATTAAATGCAATGAAGACGGCAACAATGGTTCCGAAGATACTGCATGCCGCAAGAAGTAATGCCACCCGTAAGTGAAGGGGAAGTCCTTTTGCAAAGGTCTCCAGGTACCCCAATTCGTTCAGTTCTTGCTTGATTGAGAAGAGATTAATGTCTTTGGGTTTAAAATCTACATTGCCTGCGAGGTGATGAAAGAATCCCGCCAGTAATCCGGTGATCAATTCGGAGAGCAGGATTGACGGGACGACCTGGAGAGGGCTGAAACCGAAAAGCAGAAGGATGGGCGTAAGGGTTGTCCCGTATCCCATGCCCAAGGTCGAATCGGTATATTCGGCCAAAAACGCTATGATGAAGATTGTTGCTGCTACCCAGAGAGATATCTCCAGTATCACTGTAGTCGCCTCAGTCTCCAATATATTGCTGCCTTGATTGCCACATGTATTCCTCTGATTTGAAAAGCTTTTTGTTGTGTTTTTTACAGGTTAAAGGTATTTTTATCAACATAAAATAACGGATTAATGATTTTATTATGGAAGATCCTGCTGTCATTTTATGATTTATCTATCACTTGCGGTCAGTCAGATTTGGTCATCGAATAAATAGGAAAGCCCTTTATAATCCAATACTCTGAAAACAATGGCTAAAAAGATCAAACAGCAATCAATGAAAACCGGTGTCTTAGAAAGTATTGAACATCTTATAGACAGCCATCCTCAGCAATTATTGTTATCAATATTATTCATCGCCCTGATCCTCAGGGTTATGGCCCTCCTGAGTCTGAAAGGGAGCATCTACTTTGATTTCCTCTTGTGGGATGAGAGGGTCTATCATAACTGGGCAGCAAAGCTGGCGGATGGAACCTTTGATTCTTCATCCGTCTATGAGATGGCCCCTCTGCCCGCCTATTTTATGGCCCTGATCTACAGGATTTTCTCTCCTGATGTCATATATATCAGGATAGCAAATATCATCTTCAGTGTCCTTACCTGCTGGCTCGTCTATCTTATTGCCAAGGAGCTTTCAAACCGGAAAATCGGCCTTATCGCATGCATTGCGGCTACTATTTATGAGCCTTTTATTTTTTACAGCATCGTACCACTCAACACTGCCATGTCTGTCTTTCTTTTTGCACTGGCGTGCTTGCTGCTGGTGTCGGTTATCGGCAGGAGTTCCATGATCAGGATATTTTTCTTAGGGATCGCGATAGCCCTTGCCTATAATGTAAGGCCGAACTGCTTGGTCCTTATACCTCTTATCTTTGTGCTTATCATGTGGGATGCATACAGGAACAAGAATTCTATCAAGAGGATAGCGATGATCCTGATTTTATACACAGCGGGAGTTGTGATGGTACAAGCCCCCTTTATGATAAGAAACTATAAGGTGGCAGGGGAGGCCTCCGCCACTCCTTCACAGAAAGGTTTAAACCTGTTTATTTGCAATAATCTTCAATATGGATATCCCGTTCCTTTTGCCACAACCGTGCCTTCCGAAATGGGGATACAGTTTACTATCGAGGCAAGCAGGCGGGTGGGGAAAAAGCTGTCTTCGGGCGAGGCCTCGCGTTACTGGACAAATGAGGTCATAAGGACAGCCCTTGAACAGCCGGTTGTCTTTACAGGGAAACAGATTAAAAAGTTAGTGGGTTTTTTTTACTGGTATGAAAAAAGCGATCATTACGACATCGGTTTTCTAAGTGATTATGTGGGGTTCTTTAAATTTCCATTTCTAGACTTCTGGCTCATCCTCCCACTTGGGATGTCCGGTATGATATTAAATATGTTTAAGGGCAGGAAGGAATTCGCCTTGAGTGTTATGTTTATTATCTACGCATTAACCCTTGTTTTATTTTTTACAAATATCAGGGTCAAGCTGCCCTTGCTGGTTATCCTTATCCCATTTGCCGTAATTGGCCTTCATGCCTTATGGTCTTTTATCAAAGACAGGCATTCAAAAAAGGCGCTCATCTATTACGTTGTGCTTGCGGGTTTTTTTATTATTGAGTTCATCCCTTTAAGGGATGCCAGGGATATGACGGCTTTTTTAAATACCCATGCCATTATCCTTAATTCAAAGGGGATGACAGGAGAGGCGATTAAATACTGGGAAAAGTCGTCAAGCCTGGAAAGTCATTATTCAGCATTTGCGAATCTATCTCTGGCAGGGGTATATTACAGCAAGGGTGAGAGACAGACGGCATTCTCTTTTCTTGATAAGATTCATGACGACTCCTATGCCGCTTCAAATAAATATGACATGATCGGCGACATCATGCTTCGAGAGGATCAGATTGATAAGGCTATCACGGCCTATGAAAAGGCCCTTGAGATCAACTCAGGGTTGAGGGCAACTCGCGCAAAGCTGGTCAAGGCCCTATGGAGGATTGATAAACAGAAGGCATTGGAAGAGAATGACAGGCTTGAATATATCAATTCCTTTTATACTCTATATGGCCAAAAGAAGAAATGAAATCTGCTCTGTTTCTTTTTCTCTATTGATTTTCAATCCGATTCAGCAAAGGTAGTGGCTTATTAATCTATAAATGTGAGCATTTATACAAATAGCCAAGGATTTATTCAGAAGGAGTGTATGTATTTAGATGATACGGTTAAAAGCTAGAGATACCTTAAACTAAGTGATTAAAAATTTCGATGAAAATTAAGTTAATAGATCCTAAGGGAACTCGGGTAGGGCTCAATACCGGACTCGCATATCTTGCAGGATCATTGATCAGAGAAGGCCATGATGTCGTCGTATTAGATTTTAATAATTGTCTAAAGGATGTAGAGGAAAGACTAAATAGAATAAAGGATGCTGATTTGATAGGAATAAGTATCAAAACTTCGACGGTTAATGAAGGGCTTAAATTAGCTGAAAAAGCGAGAAGAATCAATCCTGAAGCCCTTCTAATATGTGGGGGAGTACATATAACCATTGATGGGATTACTTTTTTGAAAGAAAATAGCATATTTGACGTAGTGGTTGTTGGAGATGGCGAGGAAACAATTGTTGAAATTGCAAGAGGAAACAAATTTGAGACAATTGATGGCATTATATTTAGAAGTGGAGATGAAATAATTGAAAATAAAAAAAGGCAAATAAGCGATCTGGATCGACTGTCTTTCCCGGATTATCAGTGTTTTGATTCTATTTCCATCTACAAAAGTGCGTTTCCTTACAACTACTATCCTCTAATAACAAGTAGAGGTTGTCCTTCACAATGCCTGTACTGCTCTGTTCCACTTATATCCGGAAGAAGGTGGCGATCAAGATCACCCGGAAACGTGATTGCGGAACTGAATCTTGAAAGATCCAAGACATTCTGCAAGCTTCTGATCAAAGAGAAAATAGGGCTAAAATGGCAATGCCCTGGGGGTCTTAAGGCGCTTTTTACAGATGAAGAATTGGCTCAGCTAATGAAGCTATCGGGAGTACACCATGTAAATTTCGGTATAGAGAGTGCTATTCCAGAGGTATTCGAAAGGATTGGAAAGGGAGGGAAAATAGATGATATCACTAACATGATAAGAACATTTAAAAGAAATGGAATCAAAGTAGGGGGCACTTTCTTAATAGGTTTGCCAAATAGCACTAAGTCACTGGATAAAAAATCCATATCTCTTTCAATGAAAATGAATTTGGATAATATAATGTGGGGTATTTTAGTTCCTTATCCAGGAACAGAGTTGTTTAATATGATAAAGATGGATAGTCGATATAGATTTATGGAAGATTGGAGAAATGGATTGCATTGCGGTAATGATGTTATCTCAATTTTTGAGTCTGAAGATTATCCGGCACAGGAAAGGATAGATATGTATTATTACGCGAATATAAGAACAAGGTTTTATGGTAACGTATTAAACATGAATGACTCAAACATAAAAAAAGCAAAGGATCTTTTAGGTTTTGTATTTAAATACGACCCGTTGAGATTTTTCTGGCATATGTTCTGGATATTAAAAGCGTTAATCGTTGGGGTGAAAGTTAAGACTGTGAGGATAGGGATTTAATGTTCTAATTTAGATAATCTTGGTGCCTTAATTCGATGAGTGGTCTCTGAAAATTTTATTAACAGATTCATATTGATCCCAATCGTCTCCGATAGCATGTGTTATCGTTTGTATCGGAAGGCATGTTTTTATCCTCCTGATTCGATCATAGATGACCTTATTAGGGACTTTGGGAATAATTTTAGCTGATGCCATATTATCTTTTTCAAAATATTGGAATATGTCTACCTCATCAAATCCGCACTCTTTAACAAGTGTTATGGTATCATTGAAATCATTCTCGGTTTCCGTTGGAAATCCTACGATTACCTGAGTTCTAAGCCGTAAGCGAGAATTTTCCTTCTTCATCTCTTTTATAACTTCTTTAAATTCTTTAGTGTCTGAATTTCTGTTCATTAACCCCAAAATTCTCTCGTTGCCGGATTGTATAGGAGTCAATATGCTTTTGATCCTCTTCGTTTTTATTAATTCAGTGAGTTCGGACTTGTATTTACATATCCACATTGGATGGAAATCCTGAATAAATTCGATTGTAATTCTTTCATCCTCATCTAAAATTGCCTTCAAGAGTTTAGGAAGGATTGTTTCTATGTCTTTACCATAACTACCAGTGTCATCGGATATGATGTTATATCTATAGTGATTGTTAGATAATCCGATTTTAACCTCTTCAAGTATTTGAGAGATATATTTGCTCTTTAATTTTCCGATTGCTTTTTTAATATTACAATAGCTGCAGTTCCCCATGCATCCAGATGAAATTCGAAGCATGAAATTGTCTTTTGGATCTATAACGAACACCGGGGGATTTAAAACAAGAGGCGTGGGGAAAACAGCGGGAATCAACTTATTTATATATATTCTGAATTTTTCAAGATAGAAAACAATAATGTTAAAAAATATGCAAGGATACATCAGATCAAATTTTTTAATTTTCTCTTTAAGCCTGTATTTTAAACCCGTGTGTTCTACCTGATAGGCTTCTTTATATTCTTTGTTGGCATCAGAAATATTTTTAAAACTAATTCTAAAATCAGGAAAAAATGTGTCTATAGAATCTATGTCTCTAGTATTGATTATTCTTCCGTTAAACACGCTTTTTACTTTTTCAGTGTTCATTAACGGCAGACAACCATAAACTATTGATTCTCCGCCCATATCCTTTAAATTCAGGATCCTTCTTACTGATTCATCCTCATGGTATTTGCTGAGTCCACATGTGGATATGAGAAGGTAGTCAGCGTCTTTAGGAGATTCTGCCATACTTATCCCATTTGCAATAAGATAATTTTTTATTCTCTCGCAGTCCAATTTCCTTCTGGTGCAACCAACACATGTAATAAAGAACCTTTTCATATAATTACTAAGCAAAATATTCCTTACAAATAATTCTCACTAAGTTTTAATAAAAATGATAATTCCGTTATGAAAAAATATACATTTTATTATCCTCAGTTCTTATATAAAGCTTTAGATTAATATTTTTAAAAAATATTTTAAAAATTTATATCTAAGAAAATCAAATTTTTCTATAAGATAACCTGCTGTGTTAAAAAATTGGGATAATAAAAGTAGTATTTGAATCCTTATTAATCTTGAACCTTGTGCATAGATAAAAGGAAACATTAACATTTTGATATAAAAAGAAAGTGGCTCAAATTTTATTGGTTTAATATCGTGATGTTTGTGAAAATGATGAAACCTGAAGGCACTTTGACCATAATTGAAATGTTGATACATAAAAGTTCGGAGATTTAATCTATGATAGTGATATATGACAATATTAGGATCATATATCATGCGGAGCCCTCGTTTTTGCCATCGATAACAGAAGTCTCGATCTTCTCCTGCAGCATGATGATATGTTGTTTCATCAAAACCACCAATAGCGTGGAAATGAGCGGCAGGTACGGAAAGATTGTTTGAAGTAAAAAAGCGCTTATAATTAAAATCTGTTTTATAATATTCGTAGAGGTAACTGATGAGAAACTGACTACTGGTAGAATAGATATTATCCGGTAATCCGTTGATTGTTTTTCCCCCTATTGCATGATTTGGCATTTTTAAAGCACGTTCTGAAATGCAATTCAACCAATTATTAGTAGGCTCACAATCATCATCAGTAAAAACTAAATAAGATCCTATTGCCTTCGACGCACCTATATTGCGTGCATTTGCGGGACCGCCATGTTTAGCATTAACCTTTTTTAAATCCATTAGAAGATTAAAAGGATCTAAGAGGGTTTTGAGGGAATATTCACTTCCATCATCTACAACTATTACTTCAAACCTATCGCTCGGGAAATCTAAGCGAGAGATAGCCTTAAGACAATTAAAAAGTTGCCTGGGACGATTATATGTCGGAACAATAATGGAAAAAAATTGATTTTCATCCCCCATTATGTGTCACCTTTGATTTTTTTGATCCAGCTTTATGGATAACAAGAGATCGGATCATATGTATCTCATTTTTTGTAAACTCACCAAGAAGATAAAAGAACATTAGAATTATAGCCACGATAACTAATAGTTTCAGAATCAGCACAAATCCTGTTGTTTGCCATATAGAGGCTATAGCAAAGGTAATAATTGTGCATATGGCCCCATTGGCGATTGTTTTGTAGGGGGGAAGAACCTTCCATATCCTGAAGACCGTATATAATGATATGGCAGCCCCTAAACACATTACTATTGCAGTTACCATCGCGGCGCCCACTCCCCCGAGCGAGGGTATTAATATCAGATATCCGATCAATGCGACAGGAACCATGGGTCCGGTAAGGAGGAAGGTCCAGCCGGGTTTCCCTAAGGCAGTAAGAATAGCCCTGCAAATATTGATCGTGATAAGCCCTAAAGCCGCAATTATAAGAAATGAAAAAATTGTACTCGCGGGCAGATATTTTTCTCCGAAGATTAAAAGGATAATTTCATGGGATGCACCTACGCTCATGCCTATCAAAGGCATGAGCCAGAGGATAGAACGCATGGAAGTCTTTGCTATCTCTTTTGCCTCGCGATCGTTTCTATTGCTGATTAGGTTGCTTAGGGTAGAGAGTAAAGGCTGTTCAAGGGAGCCGGAAAAGAGATGAAGAGGTATAGATAGGTTTCGGGCTGCACCATAGAAGCCCACAATGGCTGCCGTACCTCCTATTACCTTTAAAGCAAAAAGATCAAGCCTAATTATGTTTAAGCATAACGCTGATAGGAACAAAGGAGTAGCAAATCCAAGCAGGTTTGATATTTTAAATGAAGATTTGGAAAACAATGGAACGCTGATATATAGCCTGCTAATAGCCAGTTCCACTACCGAAGCTCCGATCATTCCCATGATGGCACCATTAACGGATAGTCCCATTTCCACAAACATTATGATCAATAAAAGCCTTGCAATCCTACGACTTATACTTATTCTGGCGCGTTCTTTGAAACAACCGGTTCCAATAAGTATATTGCAATTAGCTCTGGCCATGCTGAAGATAGGTATATCGATAGCGTAGAGCTTCAGATAATTCGCCATGGTTGGCTCATTAAATATTCCTGCAAGGGGAGATGAGAGGAACCAGATTAATGTTGCAATCACTATACTGGAAATAAGATGAAGTTGTATAATAGTAGTGCCGATCGGCTTCCAGTCTTTGGCTTCTCCCACAAATTTTATGGTTGTATGGGAAAATAACGCAACATTAAGCCACTCAATCCAGAGGATGATTATTGATGCCAGGGCGAACAGACCGTAATCGATAGGACCGAGCTTTCGAGCAAGATAAACAGCCGAGATAAACCCAGTCGGTATAATTAAAGATTCGGCTAAAAAAATTCTTATGGTCCCCGAAATTAAATGGCGGCCAGCCCCTGAAGAAGGTTGCTTCATTTTCTTGTTTTAATCTGGTTGTTATGCCGAAGTGCCTTATCGACTTGCCAATTAGTATTCATAGGAATATCCTTCTAAAAATGGGAAGTGTTTCATTTTTTCTTTAACCTTAATTATTAATTCACCATTCCATAGTAAGTTTTTACGGGTTTTGTGAGTAGACCTAAAGACAATACTCGCACAATCAGTCAGATAATCTTCAGGGGCGTCGACACCTAAAAAGAAACAAATTTCCCGTAACAGTTTTTGGGGATTGTAAATAAAAGATTCATGCCGAAATTCAAACAATTCATCTTCGGGTAATTGTTTTTTTACATCTTCTATAGTTTCACAAAGGGAAAAATAGAATTCAATGCTTTCTTCAAGATCCATTTTATGTCTTTTGGATATTGTGCTTATGTTATCATATGGATTCCTGACAACATGAAAGAACCTTAAATTAATTTTAAAAGATTTTCGTAATTGTTCGAGAAGTTTTGGATAGGAGCGCAATATTTGAGTAGAACCTAGTCCTTTTTTGTCCCCTAAAATTCTCAATTTTTTATATGTTCCATGAAATTGATGCGGTACTTTGTAGTTATATCCGCTCCATCTGCGCCCTGCTTTTATAAATTCACGAGAATTCTTAAGTAGAAGATAAAAAATCTGATTCTTGCTAAAACCTGATAATAAGTATTTCAGAGTATTTAATTCGTGTGCAATAATTATATTGGGGTGGGCGTCAAGCAAGGAGCCGACTAAACTATGTCCGCTTCTTGGATAGCCAATAAACATACAATATGTCTCAATACATT
>SMTZ1_10011938_pt1 | contig 11100 bp, 10 predicted proteins | sample DeeMarSWOR136_30_FD_25667 | JGI IMG/M metagenome (IMG submission 25667)
ACGATAAGGTGGTCGCGATAACCGCCGCCATGTGCCCCGGCACCGGGCTTGACCTGTTCGCGGAGAGATTCCCGGAGCGGTTCTATGATGTCGGCATTGCCGAAGGTCACGCCGCCACGTTTGCGGCCGGACTGGCCGCCGAAGGGCTGCGACCGTATTTCGCCGTCTACTCCACCTTCGCGCAGCGGTCGTTCGACCAGATTATTCACGATATGGCGCTCCAGAAGCTGCCGGTCGTATTGGCGATGGACCGTGGCGGCCTGGTCGGGAACGACGGCCCCACTCATCATGGGGCGTATGATTTGGCTTATCTGTCGGCGGTGCCGAACGTCACGGTCGCGGTGCCCAGGGACGGAAACGAAATGCGTTCCATGTTGCACCACACTTGTGCGAGTCCCGGTGACGGTGTCGTGGCCATTCGCTACCCCCGTGATTTCGTACCGACACCCATGAAAGATGAGGTCGAGGCGATCCGGTGGGGCCGTTGGGAGTGGCTGACCGAGTCGGGAGAGATTGTTGTTCTCGCCGTCGGTACTATGGTGCAGCAGGCTCTGGCGGCTGCGGATGATTTGAGGGCGAAGGAGATCGGTCTGGCTGTGATCAATGCCCGGTTTGTCAAGCCGCTTGACGAAGCCATGCTCGGTGAACTCCTGCGGACCACCCGGGTGATCGTTACGGCCGAGGAAGGGGCGTTGCGCGGCGGGTTCGGCCAGGCGGTCGGGGAATACCTGTTGTCGCATAAATACGGCGGCAGGTTTCAGGCGCTGGGGCTGCCTGACCGGTTCGTAACCCACGGCTCGCGCGCCGAGCTGCTTCGCGAGGTCGGCCTTGATGCGGCGGGCATCGCTCAGACGATCAGCGTCCTGGCCGGCCAACCCGACTTGGAACCTGCGCGCCGGGCCACCAACGGCGGTTTGTTGAGCCGCCTGGTTTTGAGACGCACCGAGGGACGAAAAGAAAAAACGGAGACTCGCTCCGCGAGCCTGACCGGAACAGACTTGGAGTAGAGGCCATCCGATGCGCTTCGGCCTGATAGCAAACTTGAAACGACGGGGGGCGGCGGAAGCTATCGCCGACCTGGTCAGCTGGGCCCGAGAACGTGGTCCGGACCTCGTGCTCTCTGACGACCTTCGGCACACCGTGGCCGATCACTCCCATTTCGCCCCCAGGAGCGAACTGCCGGAGAGGGTCGATGTCCTGGTGGCGATGGGTGGCGATGGCACTATTCTCGCAACGGCTCGTTCGGTCGGCTCGATCGGCACGCCGATTCTGGGTATCAACCTCGGCTCGCTCGGCTTTCTGACTCAGCAGACTCCCAAGCAACTGGTCACGGCGCTGAATGCTATCGTGGCGGGTGAGTTCAAAATCGAGGAGCGCATTCTTCTCAAAGCGTCCATCAAGGGCCGGGACCCGTTGCCGATGCCGTACGCTCTCAATGACGTTGTCCTTGACCACGGTGGCACCACGCGGGTGCTGGATATCAACCTGAAAATCAACGGCGAAGACGTCGTGACTTATGTGGCCGACGGTCTTATCATCGCCACCCCGACCGGCTCAACCGCCTACAACCTGGCCGTGGGCGGGCCGATCGTCTGTCCCAATATGGACGCCATGATCGCCTCACCGATTGCAGCCTTCTCGCTGACCACCCGACCGATGATCCTGTGTGGAGGGGACAGGCTGGAGATATCGGTGGTGACCCCGGGCCGGAAAGCCCAGCTGACTCTGGACGGCCAGGTCGATATCGAGGTCCTGGAGTCGGAAATGGTCACGGTCGGGCGGGCCGAGTTCAACTCCCGGTTTATTATCTTTCCCGAGAACAGCTACTATAAGTTGTTGCGCACCAAGCTCCACTGGGGCGTCTCGCCAAACCCGTAACCTCCTATCGGATCACGTATCGGTCGGGCACACCAATTAAAAAAAACGCTTGACTTTTGTGAGACAATGGTCTTATAATGATACTGTTATGTCACCAGAAGATATGGCAACGGGGCGAATCCGGCAGAAGATCCGGACCCGGCAGGCACTTTTGCACGCTGCCTGGCAGTTGCTGAGCCAGGGCAAGCAGCCGACGGTCGCCGAAGTCGCCGAGGAGGCCCTGGTCTCCCGCGCCACCGCCTACCGGTACTTTCCGGACCGCGAGAGACTACTGATCGAAGCGGTGCTCGAACAGAGGCTGGCGGCATCGGCGTCGATTCCCCGCGAAGAAAGCGGTCAGACGTCGTCGGACCGAGTCGCCCGGGTGCAGGAACGGCTGTTCGAACAGGTGGTCCGGAATGAGACTCTGTTCCGTCTGTCCCTCCGCGCCTCGCTGAACGAATGGATGGCCAACAAAGACAAATCCAGGTTCATCCTTCGCGGCGACCAGCGGCTGGCCATGGTGGAGACCGCGCTCGAATCGGAACGCACGAAGATTGGCCCCGAGGATTTCGAGATGCTGACTCATGCGCTGACGACTATGATAGGGCTTGAGTCGTTCATCGTTTTGCGTGATGTCTGCCAGCTGAGGCAGAAACGCGCCCTTGAGATCATGAACTGGGCGGTTCGAAAGCTGGTGGACACGGTCCTGGGGCAGAATAAACCGGACTGACACGTAAATCTGCTACCATCAATGAGACTCTTCAGCACAAAGGACACACCGCCATGCAGGATTACCTGCTCACCGAAGCGAATCGAAACAGACTTGCCCGTGCCTTTGGCGATGTAATGCGGGTCGACCTTGCCATCGACTGTATTATAGAAGGGCAGATGGGCCGGGCTTTTGTGGACGACTCCGAGGCGCCTGAGTCGTTTATGATCCGAACCGGGCCGCTCTGCTATTTCGCGGGCGTATCGGACAGCGAGGGTGGACGAGCCATGATGGCGAATCTTGATCGGTACTCGATCATCATGCCGTCGGTCGAGGGGTGGATTGAGCTGGCTCGAAGTGTTCACGGGAAACGATTATTTCAGTTCCCCCGCTACAGCTTTTCGTCGGATAGGCTGTCATCCGGACACGTTGATCAGCTTCTTCGGAGTTCGCCCCATCAGGGCAGTATTGCACCAATCGACTCAAATATAGCCGCAGAAATTGCCAACCTGCCCGATCACTTTGTCGATCTGTCCGATTACGACTCGCCGGAAGACTTCGCTCGGCGGGGGATTGGCTATTGTCTTCTGAAGGGCAGGGAAGTTGTGGCGGCTGCGTTTTCGTCGCTGATATGTAGCAGGGGCGCGGAGATGAGCATCTTTGTCATGCCTGAATTCCGTAGGAAGGGTGTAGCAACCGCGCTGGCCTGCGCCGTGATCAAAGACTGCCTGGAGCGCCGCCTGGAGCCGCATTGGGACGCCGCCAACGTCGAATCCTGCCTGCTGGCCGAGAAGCTGGGCTACGTTCAAACCGGCACCTACGACGCATATTTTCTCACGGATTCGTAGACCAGCAGGTCCGGTTCCTGAGCCGGACGTAGGTCGGGTTCACGTGCGTCGAGCGAAGGACGTAGGTCGGGTCCACGTGCGTCGAGCGAAGGACGTAGGTCGGGTCCACGTGCGTCAAGCGAAGAACAGTAGGTCGGGTTCACGTGCGTTGAGCGAAGCGAGACGCGAGCAACCCGACACACTCGCCATGCGCCCGGCAGGTGCCCTCATCGGCCGCCGACCTGTAACCGTGCCCGGCAGATGTCCTCATCTGCCGGAGCTCGGCCCCTAAAAACCGCTTGCCGGGGTGGCGGGGTGGCGATAATTTAGACTCACGTCCAGCGGGAGTAACTCAGTTGGCTAGAGTCACAGCCTTCCAAGCTGTTGGTCGCGGGTTCGAGTCCCGTCTCCCGCTCCAGAAACCCCAGTGGCCGGGGTCGCCCGGATGTGGCTCGACCGGGGTCTCCATGCACTTGCTGACCGAAGACATGGTGAAGAGCTACGACCAGTTCAGCCCGGCCAACAGCCTGAGCGTGTGATGCGCTTAGGTGACTGTCAAAGTCTGGCAGTGGACGCCTATGAGCGGTTCAGCCCGGCAGCCAGCGTGAGAGTGTAAGGATGTGACGTTCGCGCCTGAGAATGTGATACTTGCGTGAAGACCGCTTCTGTATTTTTTTAGTACGATGACCAAGACCGATACAAATACAACAGCAATTGTGGCCGACAACTCTGTGGTGCAGCCCAACTATCCAACGTCGGCGCGTGATGCGCTTGAGCAGAAGTACGCTGAGACGATTATCACCAACGCCGAGCTAAGTCGGCAACTTGTCAGTAATCAAGCCAACAAGACAACACCGTTTTTCCGGTGGTTCAAATATAAAGAGGGCTTCTCCAGACCGATGGTCGAGTATTTGATTGGGAAGCTCACGGACAAGCCCGGCAGGTTACTTGACCCTTTCGCCGGGGCTGGGTCAGCGTTGTTTGCGGCTCGTGCACAGGGCTGGGAGACCACCGGAATCGAATTGCTCCCGGTAGGTATCCACGCTATTCAAGCCCGGATCGCCGAAGAGCAGGTACAGCCCCAAGATTTCCGCGCTGCCGTTGACAAGATTCGTGACGAATTCTGGCAGTCCGAACACGATGCCACGCCGTATTTTGAGCACGTCAATATCACACGGGGAGCCTATCCCGAAGATACGGAACGGCAACTGCACTCCTACATTCGGTTTTGTCGCAAGCGTATCCGCGATGCGCACGTTCGCACTCTGCTGGAGTTCGCAGCTTTTTCAGTGCTTGAGTCCATTAGCTACACCCGCAAGGATGGTCAGTATCTCAGGTGGGATAGCCGCTCCGGTCGCTCATATGCTTCCAAGACGTTTGATAAAGGACCGATTCTTACCTTCAAGGAGGCCATTCTCAAGCAGCTTGAATTGATGTGGGAAGACATTAGCGTCACACCAACTGATCTCTTTACGGCAAACGAAGTGGAATCACAAATGGGTGGCCCCGACGTGGAGCTATTCGAGGACTCGTGTCTCACCAAACTGCGTGAAATTCCAGCCAACAGGTTTGACTTCATTCTCACATCACCACCCTACTGCAACCGCTATGACTACACGCGCACCTATGCGCTTGAGCTGGTCTACCTCGGCGCGGGCGAGGAACGTATTAAGGAATTGCGACAGGCGATGCTCTCCTGCACCGTCGAGAACAAGGAGAAGGTTGAGCAACTTGAGTCCTTCTACCGAGAACGACGTGCAACTCCACTTTTCACGAAGGCATACGAAGCGTTTGAGAATCAAGCCGCACTTCAGGAAGTGCTCAAGATTCTGGAAAACGAACGGGACTTGAAACGACTTAATAACCCCGGCATCATCCGGATGGTCCGCAACTACTTCCTCGAAATGTCGCTTGTCATCCATGAGTGCGCCCGAACGATGAGGAAGGGCGGCTGGTTCGTGATGGTGAATGATAACGTGAGCTATAACGGACAGCATGTGCCCGTGGACCTAATTCTGTCAGAGTTTGCTCAGTCTGCTGGGTTAACGGTTGAGGTCATCTGGAAGCTGACGAAGGGGAAGGGGAACAGCAGCCAACAGATGGGTCGCCACGGCAGGCGCGAGGTCCGTAAGTGCGTTTATGTGTGGCGCAAGGCTACAGGGCAATCAGCCACTCGATTAAGGCTGAAATCTGTTCGTCAGAGGTAAGGTTGGCAGCGAATTCGAGACTTCCCGCACTAACCTCGTCATAAATCTCACTCGCCATGGCCGTCGCGATTGCGGCACCAGCGAAGAATAACTTGGGACACTCGTGGCCCGCGAAGCTGTCACGGATTCGCTGTAGGGCTTTGCTGGCTGTCTTCCAATGCTCGTCGGCACCAGCAGGATCGATGCCGCCTTTCAACTCACCAGCAGCCAGATAGCTTTGCTTAGATTCGAGTAATGTACGATTTTGGAAACTGGTTATGTCACCCCTCAGGAGGATGACGTCGATATTCTTGCCGATGAATTTGGGTGTCTTGTCGAAGACCAAGACACGCATGTCCCAATAGATGACCTGCACTTTACCGGTGTTTGAGGTTATTAGTTCAAACTCAATACCGGCTCCTGTCAAGGCTTCCTGCACTTTCTGTTCAACTTGATGTGGGGCCGAAGCTCCAGTCCAGTTTCGCATGGTGCCGCCCAGCGAGTCGCCAGCAGTCAGGAGGTAGCGGAATAGGACTTCGTTACCCATGTCGTTGCCCAAATCTCGGATTTCCTCCAAAGTAGCCCTTGCGATGTCCTTAAGTTGCTGGTTGGTGAGATGCTTTTGGGCTTTGGCGGACAGGCCCGCGCAGAATAGAACAGCGGCCTTCAATTGCGCGTCGGCGATGACATCCTCAATAGACTCACACTGCTCCAATCGCTCCTTAACCCTGATTGCTTCCTGCACGATCTCGGCAGCTCGCACGGTCTTCTCTTTGGCCTGAACGACGAAGCCCGCTACTGTCTTCTCGGATGTCGTTACCAAATCTGCTGCGGATTCGACGATTTGGTGGAAGCTCTTGTGTCCCATTCACTACCCTTCTGGGGTTTCTTATGGAACGCAAGATAGGTAGCGACCTTCTTGGCGGTCAACGTAAAATATTGACAGATAGCTTCCTTGTTGATTAAGTTCCCGTAGGGCGGGTCCGTCTTCGAACCCGCCATTAGACGCCCCTCACTACTCTTGTGATCAAAAGCTCACTTACCGCCAATTCACTTCAGGAAACAAGTTTCTCACCTTGCGGTGTCCGACTAAGTTATTCAACTTTTGATACTCCCTAGACTCATGTCGTATTCTTCCCGCAACAATTGCAGGGTGTATGCCCAAATGCTCGGCTAGTGCCTTAGCCGCTTCCGGAGATTTATGCACCCTTGCCCGGCTATCTTTCCAATCGGCCTCAGGAATCAGAGCCTCACTTGCCCTTCTGTCGGCTTCTCTCTCATGTTGCAGGCCTTGATCTTCGGATTCAAGGTCGTCGTAGTATCCGGTCGGCTCGTCACCCATGTGTAGATGAATATGGGCCAATTCATGCATGAGCGAGAACCAGAAATTGTCAATGCGATCATAGCGGATGGTGAGAGCGACTATAGGCCTATTTTTGGAAACGGTAATCGCCGCTCCGTCTAATCGGGTTTTAGACAGATGACGTTCTACAACCAATGCGATGCCGTGTTTTGCAAGGTACTCACGTGCTAACAAAGGACCAGAATCCGACCAGCTTTGCTGCGCGAGACTACGCATAAACTCCAAATGTACAGACCCATGTTCGTACTCACCAGCGAGCTTCATCTTATTGGCTCTCTGGATCACACGAGCGGTCCATGCAAGTAACGCGAATTCGTCCATTTCTCTCGCAGAACGTACGTGCTCAGTCATTCGAAACTGTAATGCTATGTCCTTGACCGGTCCAATTTCGGCGAGGAGCTGTCGCATGATTTCCTCGGCACGGCCCTTCACGGTCTTTGCAGCCTCTCCGATCCACCCGAGTTTCGCCATCTCGCGGACGGGGAACCTGCCCCAGTCGATCGAAGATTCGCTGAGTAGTGAAACATCAGCATCCTGCAAGAGCGATTTTGCCGGAATACCGAGGCCCGAGTTCAAAGCCCGAATCATCTGGAGCGTCAGTGGGCGTTTTCGCGAAAGCACTTCTGACACCTTGCTGCGGCTGCCCAAATAGGGCACTAAGTCCCGCTGCGTCAGGCCCCCCTGTTCCATTCGGAATCGAATGGCTTCAATAGGGTCGATAGGGAAGCTGGGGCCCGATTTCTCTGATTCGTACCTCTCTACCAGCACGGCCAGCAATTCGAGACGATCCGCATCCTCGGTGCCCGGATCAGGATCAATATCCAGGAGTCGATCGATTTCCGAGAGAGCCGCATTGTACTCTTCATCGTTCTTGATGACTTTAATCATATCAACCACTCCATTAGAGCTTCCATCGGTCATACTCCTTATGAGTACCTATGTTCTCTATTCGTATTAGTTGCCTGCGGTAATCGATTCTCACCAGAAGCCGATATTTCCCGCCTTTCAAATCGAACACCACCCGCCTGTCTTTAAGCAGGCTCGCCGATCGATATCTCTCCTTCAGTTCGTTATGGTTCTGCCACTTGGCCTCTTCCATCTCTGCCAGCCAATGATCGAGCTGTGATCTAACATCACCATGCTTCTCACCGAAGGCTTCAAGTCGTCCTAGTCGCCCTATAACCTTCATCAACTATGTCGACCCGTATGCCATTATTCCCAACGAGGGAACACCAAAATTGTTCCCAGTTTGGGAACAATAAGATTATATTTTGATTATTTGTCAACAGTTTTTTGACGTAATTACTGGATTGGCGAAAACGGTTGTAACCTGTTTATTAACAACTCGTTACGCCCGCTATCCCCCGTAGGGCGGGTCCGCTTCGAACCCGCCATTGTAAATATCCGATCATTCACCAAACGCATATTCTCCCGCCTCAAGGGGTTTCTTGCCCCAAACGGGCGAGCAGGCCAGCATGGTGGTTCAGAATCGGCAGCCGGTGGGCGGTAACGGTCGTTATGAAGCAGTATTGGCCCGGAGCGAAGTACCTCAGAAGCCTGGACATGTAAGCACTATTGGCTCCGGCCGTGACAGGGGGTGTCAGCCAATTGTTGCGGTGAGCGGCGGGTTCGAAGACGGACCCGCCCTACGGGAAAGAAGACGGACCCGCCCTACAAGAAGGCCAAAGGCGGCGGGTTCGAAGACGGACCCGCCCTACGGGAAGGCCAAAGGCGGCGGGTTCGAAGATAAGCCCGCCACACGCAAGGCCGCGCAGCAGCGTCTCGCCCGGTTCGCTAGTGTCCGCTCACCCGCGGGCGGCTGTATACTCCCCCATCGGGTGTCAAGAGTTGCAACTCCACTACCCGGCCGGCGTCATCTACGACCAGCCTGACGCGGGTTGGGTCGCCGTCGTCAAAGCCGAATACCGTCTCGGTCAATGGGGTGATGCCGTATTCCTCGCCGTCAGTATGCCGGTACAGCAGCTTTCCGTCCTTTTCTAAGATGGCATAAAGTGCATCCCGGGTCGGATGGCGATACTCACCGACGTATTTCGAGATTAGCTCATCAGTCAGTTTCACCGGATTCAACCTGGCCTTTACAGTGGGGAACAGCCATTCGATCTCGCGCTTCCGAGCCTCGTCAGTCTCCTTGGCTGCCAACTTCTCGAGAGCGTCGAGATAGGCCCGCTCAAGCGCCTGGTCGGCCGGTACCTCGATGTCGGGTGTCACCCCGGTCCCTTCCCAACTGGTGCCGGTGAGGGGATGGATCGGTCGTGCGACAGGAACCTTAACGACCAAACCCAGGCCGGGTAATTCATAATAGTCCGTCCAGTGGGCCGCCCCTGCTGTCCTCTCTCCGACCACGGTTGCGCGTTGGTAGTTCTTTAGATTGTAAGCAAAGGCCTCAGCTCCGGAAGCAGTGGCCCGACTGGTCAGAAGGTAAAGCTCCTTATCGTAGAGCGGAGTGCCGCCGACCTCAGCCTGAGTCCAGGCCGGGGCGGTCGAGTCGAGATAGGTCCAGTAGAGCGAGCTGAGTTGGGTGGGCTCGCTGAAGAAGTAACTGCACACCAGCTTCTGCATGTTCTCCTCGCCTCCGTGGTGCTGACGAAGATCGATGATGAGAGTTCGACAGTTGGCCATAAAACTCAGAGCCGCTTCGGCGGTCCGGGCGGCAAAGGCGGTATCCTGAAACGCCACCACGTTTATATAACCCACCCCACCCTGCATGTATTTTAGTTCTCTCCAGCCGAAATTGTCCGCCCTCATGGTCGCTATCTGCTCCGCGGTAGCCGTATCGCCTTCGACGACGTACCAGCGGTCCTCTGGGATGGTGGTGATGAAGATGTGTCGATCCTGGCTCAACTCGCGAAGGTCGGTCCGAAGTGACTGGGCAAAGGCGGCCAGATTGGTGTCGGCCGAATACTCTCCCGCCGCGGACTTGGCCCGAACCAGGCTGTCCAGCCGAGCGGAGATTTCGGGGTAGAGGTACCGTGCTCGAAACAACGATGTTACCGAGTCGATTATTTCGGCTTTATCAAAGGAGCGGGCCGCTTCGTGAGCGGACACCGACGCTGCGACAAGCCAAAGCGCCACCCAGACTGGGGTTCGACACCGGACTCCTGTTCTAATCATGACTCTCAGCTCCTGTTCCATCGTGTAGTTTGGCGTGAATTCGCTCGAGCATCGATCTACGACCGATAGCGGATTCCACTTTTTCAAGCGACGCGAGGAAGTTATTACCTCCCTCGCTGAGAAGCTCCCTTCCAGCCTCATCGAAGGCGTGCCAGATCGGTTGGAGCCGCCTCGCCACCTTCCTGCCTTCAGCAGTAAGCCCAATCTGCCGGCGTCGGCCGTCCGCGACATCGCGAGCCGATCGAACCAGGCCGCGCTGGATCATTTCCTCAACCATCTGGATGACAGTCGGGTGGCGCTGGCCGAGGGCATCGGCTATCTCCGTAATCGAAAGCGGCGAACGCCGGGTGAGCAGATGGAAAACTGCAAACCAGCGGACCTCGAATTCCATCCCGGCCATTTGGTAGACGCGCTTCCCGTCCCGGAGCAATCGCTCCAGCAGGCGGCGGATTCGTGAGGCCAAACCGAGGGCACCTGACTCTGAGATGTGGTCTTTATCATCCACTTGTTATTGATCCCAGGCTTAACAAATATACGTAGGTACCTACATATTGTGTCGTTGTTTTTCCTGAGGCTGCACTTTTTTTGCACAAAATCGCTAATAAAACCGGCCGGGCGGTCGAAAATGAGAAGGGGGCCGCGGGTTAAGTGCCCCCGGTACAGGGCCTTAGGTTGCCAATCCCAACCCTAAAAAGGGCTTGACACCCGATAGGCCGCCTCTATATTGAGGGCTCCCCAGCGGACAGGTATGCCCTGCCCGGCTGGGTTTTGTTGGGTCGAGCCCGGAAACGAAGATTTTTGAGCAGCCCAGATAGCTCAGTCGGTAGAGCACATCCTTGGTAAGGATGAGGTCACCAGTTCGATCCTGGTTCTGGGCTCTTGGTGTAAATGTAGCAAGAGAATATTTCGGTCCATAAAAGGAGTGCCGACGATGGCCAAGGAGAAGTTTGATCGGAGCAAGCCGCATGTCAATGTGGGTACGATAGGTCATGTGGATCATGGTAAGACGACGTTGACGGCGGC
>SMTZ1_10023558_pt1 | contig 11100 bp, 12 predicted proteins | sample DeeMarSWOR136_30_FD_25667 | JGI IMG/M metagenome (IMG submission 25667)
TATTTCATGACCTTGGGTAATTCGTAGGGTTCGCACCCAACGATATAGGCGATAGGCCGCATGTGAACGTCGGAGGGTACATGGGTCTGGGCCACGATGGTTTCGGCTGAAACCGTGTCTCCTTCTTTAACTAGAATCTCTCCAGCGACTGGCAGGATTCGTTCCTTCAGAATAAGGGTGCTACCGGTAACCTTTAACCCAGGTGTGAAGGCAAAGGACATTTACGCACTCACCTCCGCGTATTTTTTCAACGCCTCTTCAGGATACGCGTTGAGGTTCGTGAGCCACTTCAAGAGCACTCGTTTCATGGTGTCTCTATCCTTGTGCGTGACCAAGGGTCGACCTCTGGCATCGATGATGATTCCCGCTTCGCCACCCTCTACCCGAGCCGTCATTTCTTTACCTGGGCCAGCGCCGACATCGCAATGCCCATGGGGATTGATCTTTACGTCAATAATCTCCCCGACGGGAAGGGGAATTCGTAGGATATCGCCCAGTACGAGGCTTTCAGCCCTGACGTTTCCGTCGGGCATGTTCAATTCCACGCTCAACACCTCTTCGCCCTCTTTTTCAGGCGCGCCTCTTGGCGCAATGCAGGTTCCGAGGTGGATTACCGCGTCCTTTTCAAAGACCTCGTACGCCACCTCAGGGTGTACGGTTGACAGGACACCGAGGTGAGGAAACATGAAGACGCTGTCTTGGATCAGCCTGGTCACACCTTCGGGTTGGAAGCCATCTATCAGCATCATTGCGCTCTGAACCCTTCGTGGGGCATGGGATAAGAGGCCCCCCGTCCCACCGATGAGGTCGACTCTGAGCAGGTCAATATATGACCGTAAGACGGATAAATCTCCGAAGGTGTCGGCGAGGAGTTTAGCGGGGATGGCCCCTCGCAACCCCCTCGCGAGGAACTTGTGGTGGTCAAACCCTAGCCGCAGGGCCTCCCTGGCCACCGCGTGCTCGATGATCAGTTCATCGAGGGCCTGGGGGATGGTGGTCGGACGGATCATCTTGTTTGCGAGGATATCGTCGAGGGCGGAAGGGTCGAGGGGAAAGGGGATCCAGCGGAGGATGTTCTCCAACCGCGCCTCCCGCAAGACGTTGCAGATGCTGTAGCTCATGCCCAGGTTCGCGCTCACCGTCCGCACGAACTTGCCGTCGAAGACCGAGTAGACGTTGGTCGTGGCGCCGCCGAGGCCCACCCCGATCACGTTGATGTCATGAAGAGCTCCTGAATCGCGTCCCGCGCGGGATCGGTGTTCTCAAGTTCCACCTCGGGACGGAGGTTGTCCACGATTTTCAGCGCAAACATGCTTCCTAACGTGGTTTTAACCTGGTCTCTGGCGCTCTTGTTGCCTGCGAAGATCACAGGGAGGCTGAAGGCTTCCCCGAACCTGGCCTTGGGGTCGGAAACCTTCAGAATTTCCGCTGCTTGAACCGTGTCTGCGATGTTTCCACCGTCTGTGCCTCCAGACAACAGGACCATATCGGGTCTCAGGTGGCGTGTTCTTTCAATCTTCTTGTATATTGGTTCCCCGTCTTCCAGACTCACGATATCCATGACGATGGCACCTCCACCTAAAGCCGCGCGTTCACAGCTTTCCCCGGTTATGCTTTTCGTTAGGCCGAACACCATCATTTGCAAGCCGCCTCCAGCGCTGCTCGTCGTGACGTAGAGGTCGACTCCTTGCTCTTGGGGAGTGGTACGGATTTTTATGCCCCGCTCGGCGAGAATCTTGACGCCCATTAACTCCTCGACTTCTCTGACGGCGTTACGCACGCCCATGGTAACGTCTTCAAAGGGGGCTTCAACGGTCGTGGGGGCCTCGCCCGTGCAGACGAAGCGATACTCATCGCCAATTTTCTTGAAAAGTATTCCCAAATTGTGGATATTATTCTTCGACAAGTTCATTACATCCCTCTCACAATTTATTTCTTAGTACGCTTAGTTTCTTCTTCCAGTTTGTTCATGATTTTTTTTATGTTTTGTTGATTGGAAAGAAATGCTACGTACTCATAGGGGTTGGTGAATCCTATGAGCTGTAAGATAGGCATGAGCTGTAAGATAGGCATCCAAGGAAGGACAACGGTATAGCCAAAGACGGCGGACATGGGCATAAACCACGCTGCACCCAGGATTGCCCAGTCCTCCAAGCCCCATCGTACCGCATGCTTTGTAATCATGTCAATGATCTCCTGCTCTCTCTGGGGCGTGATATCAATAGTAGGAACTTGAAAGCCTAGCTTCTCTGCGAGCTTCTTAAAAAAGCTCTTCGCTCGCGACATAGCACCCCTCTCTCTAATTTTTGCATACTAATCTATATATTAATTTTACCTATTAAGTAAAGAAGGCCTTGGGTGTATCTAAGTCGTATTCGGATCATCATATAAAGGACCATACATAGAAAAAAGAATATTCAACTGCGAAAGTAACCCCATAGGTACCTACTTAAGCCATCTTCGAAGCCTACTGATCACGCTATCTAGTTTACTTCCGTTCTTTTCATCAGGCTCAACGTAGCGACCATCCTCAGAAAGGGTGACGACCTTAAATTTCTTTCTGATTGCGCCGTTGTAGGAGCATATTTCCCCCAGACGAGAATATTTCTGTTTTAGTTTATCTATTGGCATGGAAGGCTGGACCAGTTTAAAGTCGGGGAGATGTTCGAAGAATTCATTGAGCCTGTCACCAAAGACGACGCGAAGCTCGGGATTAAGGTTCTCTGACTCACCAAACTCCGTGTACAGGTCACAGGGTTCTATCAGATCTCGATATTGCTTAACATCGAATAAGGCTGTTCCCTCGTTTGGAGCCAAGACTTGAAGGGAGAAAAGAGAGCCTCGGACGGCGAGTTCTTCACAGAGGGAGACCGTTTGATCGAGGTCCTCCTCCGTTTGACCAGGGAAGGCCACTATGAAGGAGCATATGGGACTTAATCTGTTTTCAACTTCCTTCTCTACCAAGTCTAGGATGTATTGCCTTGTGATGGAGGGCTTAAGGTTCTTTCCCAAGGAATTCCAGCAACGTGGCGACCCGCACTCTATTCCGTGGAAGATCGTTCGCATCCCACTCTCATAGAGGTCCTTAAGCATCGCTTTGTTGACGGAGTCAACTCGTACGGAAGCAACGTACTCGACTTCTCCCCAAGTGAACTCTGCCTTCATCTGAGAGGTAAACTTCTTCAGCCACTCTTCCTCTGCCCCAAAGCAGTCGTCTGTAAAGAAGACGACCTGCGCCCCATACTCGTCAACAAGATGCCTGATCTCCTCGACCACTCGCTCAGGACTCCTCGCACGCCAACTCGTGTCACAGTTTTTCGTCGAGTTCCAGCAGAAGATGCAGCTGTGGTTTGGGCATCCCCTACTCGCCTGTACTGAGAAACAGGGTTTTGTACGTCCTGGTTGATATCTCTCCAGAGGAGGCAGGACATCATATCGTGGTAGGGGGAGGCTGTCCAGCTCGTCTTGGCTCAACACCTTTGCGTTAGGATTGTGGATGATCTTCGGCTCCGTCCCATGCAGCACGTATGAGACGCCGTCTATCTCCCATGGTCCATTGTCTATCTCTCGGATCAGTTTGAGGAAACTGCTCTCCCCTTCTCCCCGGACAACTGCATCGCAGCCAGAGAGTCGAAGCGTTGGCTCAGGAGCCAGCGTTGGCATCCACCCCCCCATCACGATCTTGGTCTCTGGGTGTGATTGCTTGTATCTTCTTGAAAAGAGGACGGAGAAGGGGAATTGGGCTGCTTTACAGCTTAAACCAAGTATGTCAGGCGTAGCGCTCTCCACGAGATCTTCAGCCCGATCGAGGAAGATGTCAACACTGTCTTCACAGTGGTCGAACTCCAAGTCTAGGTCTAGGGCTTCAAGGTTACATATTGCTGCCTCTTCCAACGCAGCGTAGAGGTGTGCGAGCACCAGCGTTGGCCTTGAAAAGGGCCAGAGAGGGGCGTGAAAGTGATACGGGGGATAGATGAGGACAACTTTTTTCAGGGAGAGTTACCCCATGCTAACTAACTACTTACTCTTAAATAACTTTATTAAAAAAAAGGGTGGAGATTGGCGCCTAGATTCATCTATGTCAGAACCAGACGGCCTGCCATGTAGTCTTGTATAGCTATTATTGGTCTTTTGACGTATGCTATTGCCCAAGCAGGAAGATAGTCTGACAGACTTGTTCCCGCGAGTTCGCCCATCCTGCCGCCCACGAAGATCAAGAAGAACGTTCGTCCCAGGGTGAAGAGATGTCGGAAAGGACCGGTATGCAGCCAGTTGCTGTACTTCATTGAATAGGTGAAGGCGAGGGGAGTGACCACCATGGGTATGAATGTTAGCCACGCGGCTATTGGGTCTGGAGTTCCAGTTAAAACGCCTAGAACGGTATCGGAGATTGACGCCATGATCATTGATTTTATTTGAGGCCCAAATATCACGCCGGCGCCCACACCGGACAGAATGGCTATGGGATAGCGTGCGGCCCACCGGTATTTCGTCAGTCGAGTAAAGGTGAGGGCTCCAATGAGAGCCGGTACCACGACTAGTGCGTTGATTGAGAGATTTGACACGAGTAATCGTGCGAGAACAATTGCGTTGACAGTGCCAGCGACTGCGATGAACACGCCTTCGCCGATCGCGAATATGGGTGTCATTCCAAAGAACACAAGGGATCCTATGAAGAAGGATATGAACATTCCACCGACCATTGCAACGAATTCAGCTGTCATCATTTCATATGCCATTTTATTCAGCCCTCCTCTATTGACCTCTCTCGCCAACTCTCGGCGTAAGAGAAACGCCTTCAGCGATCTGTCTCTTCCAGTTAACGAATAGTCCCCAGATTAGCAGAGGTATATACATGATGGCCCAGAGTTCTTTAGATTCTATTTTAGTTATCTCCTCTCCGAAGAATTTACTTCCGTATGTAGTTCCAACTATGTGCTCGATTTCGAAGTCGTACTGGGTCACGGCTCTGACGGCTTGACCATAGTAGGCAAGGCCAATGGCGTATTCACCCCTCAGAATGTACTTTACGTTGGGCCACTGTGTACCCCACGCCCTGATGTACATATCGTGGTCTGTGGTTCGAATCACGGTTCCCATGGCCATGGCGACATCGTGGAAGTCTTCGACATCTGTAAAGCCTGGGTAAGAATTTATTGGCTGGTGATACAAAGCGTCAAGGGTGGTGCCAGTGTGCTCTGCAAAGTAACTCATCGAGGCTTCGCCAGCAGGCAGATACTCAGTCCAGACGTAGTCCACGCCGTACTCAAGGTTATACGGTTTCATGTATCGCTCCCAGATATCCGTGAAAACGGTGATCGATGAGAAGCCGAACCAAGCACAGATCATCCTGATCTGTTTCTCTCCCGCAATCCATCGTACTAGGGTTGACCACATATCTCGATGCGCGCTGTAGTCGCCAACGTGTTCAGCTTGGTCGCCATAGACAAATATGTCGTCAGGCTGTAAGCCAGGCTCCACTACCCCATAGGACATCGGTCCCCCCTCGATCAAGTTATAGAGATCCGTCGTATAGAAGCTGTACTTGATGGGGAACCCTAAGGGATAGACTAAGGGTAATAGCTGAATGATGAAGATGAGGCCCATGATCTTTGAATTCCGCTCAGGATTCTCTGTAAACTTATCCCACAATGATTCTAAAGCACCCATTTACGTCACCTCTGCCTCTATCAAGCCCGGCTCCCTTCCTATCAGCGCTCGCATCGCAAGTATCATGGAACCTACTGCAACAGTGATGAGAACCCCTCGTAAAGCACCCGTATAAAGCGTAGCCATAATCCAATCCACAGCTTGGTCGATACCGGGAACGTATTGGACGAGTATTGGCGTATCCCTAATTGTTACGAGGAACCAGATAACTAGCTGCGCTATTCTGTCAATGGTACGGAACTCGCTGAATCTACGCAAAACCCAGTAGTACATCATCCCATATCTCGCAACGAATAACCCATATTGGCAGCTTCCCTGCAATACAGAATTCACTACATTAGCACCCGCTGACGTCTCCATTCCTGGTTGACTTAGTATGAAGCCAGCTAACACCAAACTGAACACGAGAACAGTCGCATCTCGGACTAACATCGTACGCTCCACTCCAGTCCGATAAATCATGTGACGGAGCGCTCCATAATACAGTATAAATGCAGCAAATAGTTGTACAACTACGCGGATCGTTGTCTGGGTTTCTGCGAAGGCCGTATATACAAAGTTTATGACTTCCAAGTCAATTATGTCATGGATAATGTACACGCCAACGAAGATGGAACAGATGAAGAGGGCGCCAAGCCTCTGGTACGTTCGTTTCGAACTTAAGACTGTTGTAGTCATTTTCGTCTACTTCCTTTTTAGGGAAACACCAGCCAGTCGGTGCCTAGCGCCAAAGCGATCACACCGATTGCAATGCAGGCAAAAGTGACGAGATCCATTGCCATTACGCTGGATCGAAGAAGTACATCGCCTGAACAATAGGCGCCTGCCGCGTAAACGTCGCTGGTCCACAACGTGTAGTCATACCAGATGGAATAGACTCCTTGATGGGTGTACCGCGCATTTCCACCGATCATTAATGCTCCGACCGTTCTGTTAGTAGCAGTTGGGGCGATGTCCCCTGTGCCTGACATAGCACCCGCGCAAACCGCGCAGCCAGCTCTTAGCCGAGCAGCCATTCCAGCAGCACCCGTGGAATACCCAGCCTCGAGCTGTCCAAACCATTGAACATGATCCCTGTGATAGGCCTCTGGCTTCCCCTCAGCGACACAGACTTCACGGTAAACACCATCGATCAGGGCAAGGGCTTCTGGAATCATGGGAACCATAAACCAGGGGTCAACATCTCTTCGTACGGCAAGCCTAGACGTGTACCGCTGGATGTTTATTCCGGATATGGTCATTGGAGCGTATAGGCCTGAGAGTTCGGCATAGCATCCTATCGTAAGATATAGGGGTTTTCCCATCTCCTTACATCTGTCGATACCATCAGATATTGATTCTACGGGAGCTAACATCCGTAGTTCCATTGCTAGTTTGCCAGACAGCGCAGACCACGTGTGATATAGTACGTCCACTAAAGCCACTACAAAGAATATAGCAACCCATCCTGCTCCTGCTCTAAAACTCATTTCGATTCAACTGCCTTTTTCCTTTTTTTAGTTTGTAGCTAGCTAGCTATTTTTTGTTTTTATTATATAAGCCTTTAGGTGATATTTTAGACCTGTTTATACAGTAATTTACGTAATAAAAGCCTGTTTTCGCGGTGAAACATCCGCTCATCACGCGCTCTTGACGCTGATAGGGCCTTGAAAACTAAGTTATAAGGAACGCACCGCCTCATACGAGGTGATTGAAATGCGCGCGTAAGCTAGTTACAAGGTCTCAACGATGATATCACTGCACGATATAAGGATAAAACAAGAGTGGATTTATCTGGGAGGTCTCTAGCCAGGGTTCTGCCTCATCGCTTCGGGTCATACTCCAACAAGAAGGATAATGAGGCACGTTACCCTTAACCTACCGGCCTATACCCTCACGTATGTCAGAAGTACAGTTGCCTTAAGATACCCGTTACGTCGTTACTACGTAACAGATACTTGGCGATGCTCCAAGCCACTTCAACAGTTTCATCCTTGGAGTTGGTGATGATACTTAAACGTCTAGTCAAAGAAGACGCTGCCCTCACCATAGAAAGTGACGAGATACCAAGGTATAAAGAGCGAAAGCTTTAGTTCGTGACAAGATGAGGCTTAAAAAAGGAGGAGAAGGTGTGGAAGGTTCCAAGGAAAGGCAGTTCCTTACTTCGTCGTGTAAAGCAGGGATCGGTTCACAACCCAGTAGGGCGTCTCACCTTGGATGTACCGTATCACGTTCTCGATGGCCGCAGCCGGCGTCTTGATACCGCAGCCGGCGTCTTGATACGACATTCCATGGTTGACGAGGATTGGTGTGCTGTCAGAACCACGTTATCGAGGCCTCTCAGAGGGCTATCAGCAGGGAGAGGCTCCGTCTCGAAGACATCAAGCCCCGCCCCCGCAATCGTCCCCGCTTTCAGGGACACGATCAGCGCCTCTTCGTCAATAACCGGGCCCCTCGCGATGTTCACGAGAATCGCTGTCTTCTTCATCACATCGAACTCTTCCGCCCCTAGCAGGTGATAGGTGGGGTGGGGGCCTTTCTGAGTCAGAAAGCAACTCACTTCCACCACGTCGGACTCCTTGAGCAAGGTCGGTAGGGCTACTAACGTTGCTCCAAAGCGCTGAGCTGCCGCGGGCAGGATGAAGGGGTCATAGGCAAGGACACGCATGTTGAAGGCGGCGCGACACTTCATCGCGAGCCGTCCGCCGATGCCGCCCAAGCCAATGACGCCCAGGGTTTTTCCCCAGAGCTCAAAACCCACGCGGTCGGGGTCACGCGCCCAATCGTTGGTCCGCCGTATGATGCGATCGACCAGCGTCACCTTCTTTGATAGGTCCAGGATCAGGGCCATCGCGTGCTGGGCCACCGACTCAGACATGATCTCGGCGACGTTGCAGACGAGCACCCCCCGCTTCGTGCAGGCGTCTACGTCAACATGATTGTAGCCTATGCCGGCGCCCTGAATCAATCCCAGGTCGGGCGCCAGGTCTAAGAACTCATTCCAGTCCCAGGGACGGCGGACGTAGCCGATTACCTTGACGCCTTGAAGCCGCGTAGCCCACAGTGCTTTGGCTTCCGCGTCAAATGGGGGATGAGGGGAGGTGTCCACCTCAGCGAGGACCTTCAATCGTTCTAGAGCAGGATCCGATAGCTCTCTATGCTCCAGAGGCGTGTCCGGTGATGGCGGCCACGGGTATAATACTTTCATTTGGGTCAAAACTATACCACCGGGTTCATATCTCGAAATATGAGTATTTAAGTTCATTGATTACCCTAAGAGTCACTAAGAATGAAGGAGGAATGCCGTGAAAAGAGGTTAACAGCGAGACAGCTGGTTCCCTTCTTAGTGAGCAGGTCAGTTGCCGATTCTCAGTTTCCCGTAACGAAAGTCCTTGTAGCGCTGAACGCAAGAGGCACCAGATCAGTTTACTGTGTGGAATCATTGCGTTGGTTAAGGGAAAAGGCCAGAGAATACGTAGCTACTAGAGTGAAGAAAAGAAAGGGAGAAACAACGTGCAACAGGATAAATAAAGAGAAGGGGGACGCACCATAAAGCTGGCGAAAAACTATTATGATACAAGTGCGTCAAACGTGGGTTGAGGTGCTTACTTTTAGCCTCTTCTCGAGAATCCATAAGCTCTTCGATGGCAACGCTCAGGATTCCTCACAGAATCGAGTCGTGTTAGTGACGCCGCCGTCGGCCGTAGTCCCCTTATACAGTACGTCTCCTTCAGACACCGGTACGGTGAAGGCCATTGACGTTCCGACAATTCCAATGGTACACCTTGGCGTTGCGTACCTCGCAGCTTCCCTTGAAGAAGCGGGATTTGACGTAAAGGTCGTTGATTTAACGTTTACGATGGAAGAGAGATACGAAGTTGAGACGGTTAAAGACGCGATCCTGAACCTGAACCCGGGCGTCATCGGGATCTCGTCCTTCACGTCAACGATCACAAGCGCCTATCGCGTCGCCAACGCCATCAAGAAGGAACGAAAGGAGATCCCCATCGTCATAGGCGGCCCGCATGCATCCGCCTTACCCCGCCGAACCCTTGAGGAATGCCCGTCGATCGACGCGGCAGTTCTGGGTGAGGGGGAATATGTCTTCCGCGATCTCGTCAAAGCCCTCTTAACTACGGGGGGTCCAAGAGAACCAGCAGGCCTTCAAGGAGTCGTATTCAGAAGAGGATCCCAGCTCTTCGGAGACCCGAAACCCGTGTACATAGCGGATCTGGATGGCCTCCCCTTTCCAGCGAGACACCTGTTTAACCTGAAGAAATACGCTAAAAGCTCGTACTATTTTGACGCCAAACGCGTTCCTGTAACCTCCATCATGACCTCCAGAGGCTGCCCATACGGGTGTTTATATTGCTCACGAGCCAGTAGCGGACGCCGGTTTCGCGGGAGAAGCCCCGAAAACGTGGTCCATGAACTTGAGCAGTTGAAGAAGGAGGGGTTCAATGAAGTACAAATTGTGGACGACGACTTCACGGAAGATCGTCTCAGAGTTCTGGAGATCTGCAGACTGATTAAGGGGAAGGAGGTGAATATGAGCTTCAACCTACTGGGAGGGATACGGGTTGATAAAGTCGATGAGGAGCTCCTCTCGACGATGTTTGATGCAGGCTGCTACGTCATCCATTTTGGGGTCGAATCCGGGGACGACCAGGTTCTGAAATATAATCGGAAAGGGATAACCGCGAAACAGATTAAGAAAGCCCTTCGCCTCGCCAAGAAAATCGGATACAAAGTCATAGCATACGTCATTGTAGGCCTCCCAGGGAGCTCCATAGCGTCGGAGCATAAGACCATTAACCTCCTTCAAGAATGCGGGCCCGACGCGACAAGGGTATCCGTCTGTACGCCATATCCGGGCTCCCAGCTGTGGGATATGGTTCAAGACCGGCTCCAAGGCGTTTCTTGGGAACGATACAATGAGTCAGACGTCTCGAATCCAATCTATCTGTCTGGTGACCAAACGAAAGCCCAACTGCAGCTCTGGATGGATATGGTAGGTGTGGACTTAGGGTAGGCTAGACGGGAAAAGCAAGATCTGAACATGCTTGTTATCCTTGAAGTGGAAAGCATAAGGAGAGACGACACCCTCTGCTTCAATGAGGTGACACGGTTACGGGTATTGAATGTGTCAGTATACGCCTATGTTGATCCCACAACGCTCTTGTGAAACAGAGATGAAGTCTATCCAACATGTGGACAGGGCACATGTCCAATATATTGGACTGTTGGCTCGGCTCCAAAATAGTGGACAGCCCGCCCAAGTCACACCCAACGATGTCACGAAGGACATCCGGGCTTCAACCCGTCAACACGGGGCAGATGTAGACCGTAAAGGATAAGAGGGAAAGGACCGACAAATCCATAACCCGCGTCATACAGGTTTTTGTGGGCCCGGGGCGATTCGAACGCCCGGCCAACAGGTCTCTCAGCTCT
>SMTZ1_10007264_pt1 | contig 11099 bp, 8 predicted proteins | sample DeeMarSWOR136_30_FD_25667 | JGI IMG/M metagenome (IMG submission 25667)
GTTTTGAGTCAGGCCTTTCGCATTTTGTGAGTAAGAGAATCATTAGCCCCAGGATAAAAGTCTATAGACAATTACTGCAGTGTAAACCAGCTGCACGACGGTGATGACAATCCAGAAATATCTCCACATAGCTCTTACCCTCCAGTACTAATCGACGATTAATAAGTCATTTTGTTTCATTTATTAAGGCCAAAATCGAATTTTTCTGATCGGATTCAGTCCTCAATTACCACTGCGGTTCCGTAAGCTAAAAGCTCGGCTGCTCCTGTCATTAGCATGGAGGTGGCAAACCTCAGAGAGATAACAGCATTGGCGCCCAGGATTTCTGCCTCATCTATCATCCGGTCCAAAGCCTGCTCCCGGGCTTCAGCTAACATCTTGGTATAATCGACTACCTCGCCACCCACCAAACCTCTTAGGATGGCCATTATGTCGCGACCTACGTGTCTTGCTCTTATGGTATTTCCTCTAACTAATCCCAGGGTTTTAACGATGCTTTTCCCCGGAATCTCGTTTGAGGTTACTATCATTAATTTGCTATCAATCATTTTTCTATCTCCCTGTACCTTTCTTTTTTGAATGCAAAGATTCTTTCTCGTCCAATGGAAACCAGAAGCACTATAATCCCAAAAGCAAGGAAAGCTATTCCGATTTTAATCATAAATGATACACTGGGGTCCAAAAACAGATTCCTGAAGAACTGAAAGACACCCAATGCCAAAAGGATTATGGCACCAATGGAAAGGAAAAACCAGCCAGCGCCCCGTTCGATTCTTCTGTATATCCCCTTCCAGTAACCAGCCCAGATATCCTCCTTTAGATCAGCGAATTTCATCTTGTCGGTCACCTCCTTCAACTGGGTAAAGGAGTCATATTCGTCTCTGCATTTCTTGCATTCAACCAGATGCTTTTCCACCAGATTCTTATCCTTTTCTGAAATCTCGCCATCCAGGTAACCCATCATCAATTTTTTGATCTCTTCGCAGTTCATAAGACTCCTCACCCCTTGAATTGTTTTAAGTTCTCCTTTAATTTTTTTCTGGCATAGTAAAGCCTTGACATCACGCTTCCAACAGGTATGCCCAAAGCCTCGGAGATCTCCTTATAGGAAAAGCCTCGAAAATGCTTCAAAACTATTATCTCTTTGAATTTGTAGGGGAGCTTGTCGATCTCTTCTAAGAGTTTCTCTTTCAAGGCATCGTTTTCTATTCTGGTTTCAGAATCACGCGATTGGGTGAGTTTCTCTTTTACCAGCTCGTCGTTTAAATATTTCTTCTGCACACTCTGCCTTCTCAGGTGACTTTTGCACAGGTTGGTCAGGATAGTATAAAACCAGGGAAAGAACTTGCTTCGCCCGTTGTATTTGTCTATGGATTTGTAAACCCGGACAAAAGCTTCCTGAGACAGATCATACGCATCCTCTGAGTTGCCCACCAGTCCTAATGCGATGAAGTAGGCGTTCTTTTTGTATCTGTTAACCAATGTTTCAAAAGCCCTGATTTTGCCCTTCTGGCAGAGAAGGATCAGCTTTTCGTCATCGTTTTCCAAAGATCGCTCCATTTCAACCTAATATACACTTACCCCTTGGATTTATTCAAATAAATTCTTATAGGGAATAAGACAAATGTCTTGACTTTAATATAACTATTGAATAAATTAGTGCAAAGACGACACGAAGTGTCTAAGGAAATACCAGGGGTGTTTCGAGTATGGATATCCGAGACACCTCGATTGTTTTCCTGAAAAAGCACAAAAAAAACAAAATCGATAGATGCTTACAATATTTGCGATTGATACAGAGAGTTAGCAACAAGGAGGTGTTAGTATAACATGAGTAGATTATTAATCGTTTCCAACAGATTGCCGATTACTATTGAGAAAAGGAAAGGGAATTTGCTCTTTCGCCGTAGTGCAGGTGGTCTGGCTACGGGTCTGGGTTCTTTCTATAAGTCATGCGACAGTTTATGGGTGGGGTGGTGCGGAATTCCCTCGGATGAGGTGGATATCGAGGAGAAAAGGGATGTGGAGACCAAACTGATCTCTGATTACAAAAGTTGTCCTGTGCTCTTACTTAAAAGGGATGTAGAGATGTACTATCATGGCTTCTGTAACAAGACCATCTGGCCCCTGTTCCACTGTTTCACCCAGTATGCCCTTTATGACAAGGGCATGTGGGAATCCTACAGGCGGGTGAATGAGGCTTTCTGCGATCGAGTCGTAGATATCGCCAGACCGGATGACATCATCTGGATCCATGATTACCAGCTCATGCTCCTTCCTAAAATGATAAGACGAAAACTTCCAGATGCCCAGATAGGGTTTTTCCTACATATCCCCTTTCCGCCTTTCGAGATATTTCACCTGCTTCCCTGGAGAAAGGAGATCTTAGAGGGTCTTCTGGAGGCAGACCTAATTGGTTTTCACACTTACGACTACGTTCGGAATTTCCTTGACAGCTGCCGACGCCTCTTGGGTTATGAACACACGGTGGGGCAAATCTCAACAGGTGATCGTGTGGTGCACGTGGATACATTTCCCATGGGAATTGACTACGACAAATTCGAAAATGCGGTCGACGATCTGGAAGTGCAGAAAGAGATCCAGAGGATTCGAAAAAGAGTAGGAGATCGTAAGGTAATTTTATCAGTGGATCGCTTGGATTACACCAAAGGCATAATCCAGCGCTTGGAGGCATTCGACTACTTTCTGGAGAAAAATCCAAAATATAAGGAAAAGGTAACCCTTATCCACGTAGCAGTCCCGTCCCGGGCAAAAGTGGAACACTATAGAGCGTTGAAAAAGCAGATGGACGAACTGGTGGGCAAAATCAACGGCAAGCACGGCAGAATAGGCTGGATACCCCTCTGGTATCTTTACCGCTTTCTTCCTTTTCCCACCCTGGTGGCTTTGTATAATTTGGCTGATGTGGCTTTGATTACCCCTCTTAAGGATGGAATGAACTTAATTGCTAAAGAATTCATTGCCACCAAAACTGATGGTAGGGGCGTTCTGATACTCACCGAAATGGCTGGAGCGGCCAGGGAGTTAGGGGAGGCGATCATTGTGAATCCCAACAGTAAGGAAGAGATCGCCGGAGCATTGAAAGAGGCATTGACCATGTCAGAGGAGGAGCAGCAGGGACGGATCCGTGTTATGCAAAAAAGAATCCAGCGTTACAACGTGGAGAGATGGGCCACTGATTTCATGGACACCCTGTCCCGGACCAAGGAACTTCAGCGGGAACTATCCGCAAAAAAACTCACCTATAAGCTTAAAAGGAAGCTGATAGGAGATTCCCATAAATGCAATAAGCGTCTGATCTTTCTGGATTACGATGGTACCCTTTCTCCTTTTGCTGAGAAACCGGAGAATGCAAAACCTGATAAGGAACTCCCCTCCCTTTTGAATGCTCTGACTAAGGACAAAAGAAACGAGGTGGTGATCATAAGTGGTAGAAACAAGGAATCTCTGGGAAAATGGTTTAAGGGTTTGGACGTGGGCTTAATCGCCGAACACGGAGCCTGGATAAAGGAAAGAGGCAAGAGCTGGGAGACCCCTGAAACCCTGATAGATGACTGGAAAGCCGAGATAAGACCCATTCTTGAGCTTTACGTAGATAGAACCCCGGGTTCCTTCATTGAGGAGAAGGATTTCTCTCTGGTCTGGCATTACAGAAAGGTAGACCCGGCGCTGGCATCAGCACGGGCAAGGGAACTCAAAGATGCTCTGCTCCATCTCACAGCCAATCTCAATCTGGGAGTTCTGGAAGGGAACAAGGTAATTGAAATCAAGAACGTGGGCATAAACAAAGGTCAGGTGGCATTGAGATGGATTCCCAAGCAGGAATGGGACTTCATATTAGCCATCGGAGATGACTGGACCGATGAGGATGTCTTTCATATCCTGCCCGAATCTGCGTATTCTATAAAAGTTGGTTCTTTCCCATCGCGAGCCAGGTTCAACGTGGACTCGGTTAAGGACGTAAGATCATTATTACACGATTTAGCAGTCTGATTTTATGAGAACTTTAGAGGATTATCATAATATAGTTGGCGACAAGGTCATAACCTGCATACACAAGAAGGCCAGAAAGCTTTATCAAAAGCATATATTGCACATCAATTCCACCTACCAGGGGGGCGGAGTAGCGGAGATACTCACTTCTCTGGTGCCCTTGATGAACGACATTGGAATTGACACCGGTTGGAGAATAATGCAGGGCAATCCGGATTTCTTTCAGATTACCAAGAAGTTCCACAACGCCCTTCAGGGTGGCTCTATTAACTTCACCGAGATGAAGAAAAAACTGTATCTTTTAGCTAATGAGAATTTTTCAGTATACACTCACATAAATCACGACTGCGTGATAATCCACGATCCCCAGCCTTTGCCCCAGATAAAATTCTATCCCAAGCGCCAGCCCTGGATATGGAGATGCCATGCCGATTTGTCTAATCCCAATGGTAAGCTCTGGGGCTTTCTTAAGAACTTCATTCTCAGGTATGATCTGGTGGTCGTTTCAAACAAAAGCTACAGGCAAAAGGATTTGCCAGTTGAGCAGAAGATATGTTATCCCGCCATTGATCCCCTTTCCCACAAAAACATGGAACTGTCTCAGAAGGATATGACAAAGACCCTGCGGAAATTCGGCATACCCACTGATAAACCGCTTATCACCCAGGTATCCAGATTTGATCGCTGGAAGGACCCAACTGGTGTGATCGAGGTATTCAAGCTGGTGCGGAAAAAGGTGGACTGCAGGTTGATACTTTGCGGAAGCATGGCCGCAGATGACCCCGAAGGATGGGCCATCTACGAGAGAGTGCATCGCAAAGCTAATGATTTAATAAAAACAGGAGATATCATACTCCTCACCAGCGAAAGCAATATCCTGGTAAACGCCCTGCAGAGAGTTTCAAAAGTCGTAATCCAGAAGTCGATCAGGGAAGGCTTCGGGCTCACTGTGGCAGAAGCCTTGTGGAAGCAAACACCGGTGGTGGCCTCCAACATCGGGGGAATCCCTCTGCAGATAATAGATGGCGAAAACGGATTTCTGCTTGAGCCTTTTGATACCAGAGGATATGCAGAGAGAATAGTTCAGATTCTGACAGATCCCGCTCTGGAACAAAAGATGGGCAAAAAGGGCAAAGAGCACGTCAGGAAAAACTTCCTGATAACCAGACTCCTGTCAGATTATCTGACCGTGTTAAATCATGTAATAAAATGAGCCGCTGATAGAGTGTGGGCAAAGGAGGGCAAAAGATTTCCCTTTGCTATAACCAACGACTCTCTTTAAGTGTTAGCATGTTTTGAAACATCGCCTGAAGATAAAAAAACCGCCTTGGCTACCCTTGAGATAAATCCATTGCGAGTGAAAACTTGACTTACAGCAGCTATTTCATCAGCACCATCTTCCTGGTCTCCTGGGAGTAATCAGTTTTAATTCTATAAAAATAGATTCCGCTGGCTACCTCTGTACCATTCTTATCTGTTCCATCCCAGGTAACACTCTGAAAACCCTGCGATTGAAAATCACTCACCAGAGTTTTGACCTTTTGTCCCATCACATTGTAGATGCTAAGATTGACATCTGAACTCTGGGGCAAATAGTATCTAATGGTAGTCTGTGGGTTAAAGGGATTCGGGAAGTTTTGCTGAAGAATGAATCTAGATGCCAAATCTTCTTTTTTTTGCTCTTCTACACCAGTGGGGCCGAAACCATACAAAAACAAGCTATCTCCATCGCTAATACAGATCTCAGGCATTGCATCTTCAGTTACATCTCCAAAAGCAAAGAATGAGATCGGAGGTAAGGGATCACTAATCGCTACGGTGTCGAAGGTCATTCCATTTATTGCCTCAATTGTTCCATTTGTATGTGCTATCAGAATTTCGTCAGGTGGTTGACCGTTTATATCCAGGACTGCCAAACCAACCACAGTATCATCATAAGGAGTGCTATTTTCGACAATCCCTGTGAGCGCATCGCTGACTGAGAGAATGAGGCCGGAAGCCCAGACCTCTTCTCCACAGTCCATATAAGAGATGATTTCCTTGGCTTCATCGAAATCACAGTTCCCTACTGCAAGCTCCGTCACGGTAGGAGTTGCCTCTACCCAAGGCCGGAAAATCCATTTGCTCCAAAACGAAGATAGCGCGTACAGTGACGTGTCTTGATCCACGACGACCACGCGGGCGGTCTCCCGGTATTCTGCGTACTCCCGCCAAGGGTCCCAACCTCCATAGACCTCACCAAAGCCGTAGAAGGTCACACACACTATCTCACTACACAAATCTTGGTCTGTGTCATGAGCAACAAGTTTCCAATACCCTGTCGAGGCATCCATTTTAATCACCGTTGTGTCTTCTGGTTTCATATAGTAAAGATTACCCGAATATCTCTGCCACCCAAACCATCCAGTGTGACCAACAGTGTATCCAGAATGACGATATGTTGTTCCTATAAAAACTTCTGCAGTATCATCTTGGTCTATGTCCTCCACCTCGATACTTTTCACCTCGCCCACTATCGGCGTTTGCCAGTCCAAGCATAGTTCCGGCATAGCCAACACATAAATTGTGTGCGGTGGATATGGTGCGTACCAAGGATAAGTTATACTATGCGCTCCTATCACAACTTCCCGATCTTGGTCACCATCTATATCCCCCACATCCAGATCAATTATCTTATGAGCGGGTATCTTCATACTTCTCTGCAAAAGAATACCATTGAATCCACTGAACACTTCTACGTAACCCGAATCCCCATCCCAGAGTCCCACAAAGATTTCATTTATTCCATCTCCATCTAAATCTGCCAATCTTAAAGCTGTTACATCCTGATCCAAATCTATTGCCCAGATGCGATGAAGTTCCAGTGTAGCTGGTTGTGCTATTGATGTGTTTGGAGTAATGAGTAAAAAAAGAAAGAGCAATATCCAGAACTTCTTCACAAAAGAAATTGAATCTTTGAACCCCATATCACTACCCCGTATCTGTGGATGCGGAATATCTTCAGTCTAAGAGTAATTTATATTATTCAGGCTGAAAAGTCAAGAAAAAAAGCCCACAGAGTGGGCTGTTTATTAAGAATCCTCTTTCTGCTAACTATTTCATCAACACCATCTTCCTGGTCTCCTGGGAGTAATCAGTTTTAATCCGATAAAAATAGATTCCGCTGGCTACCTCTGAACCGCTCTTATCCCTTCCATCCCAGGTAGTAGTCTGAAAACCGACAGTCTGAAAACCATCAACCAAGGTTTTGACCTTCTGTCCCTTTATGTTGTAAACGGCAAGCTCAACATTTGAGCCTTGAGGGAGATAATACCTGATTGTTGTTCTAGCGTTGAAGGGATTGGGATAATTCTGATCAAGCACGAATTCGGAAGCTGCGATTCCTTTATTCTGCTCTTCTATTCCGGTGGGACCGAAACCATACAAGAACAGGCTGTCCCCGTCACTAATACAGATCTCAGGCATGGCATCTCCAGTTAGGTCTTCAAAAACAAGAAAGGATATGGCAGGCAAAACATCACTGATTGCCACAATGTTGAAGGATGCACCATCTATTGCCTGAATTTTTCCGTTTGAATTAGCTATCAAAATTTCATCAGGGGATTGACCGTCTACATCAAAGAGTGCCAGAGAAACAACTCCTCCTGGATGGGAGATGCTCTTTTCGACTGTCCCTGTGGCCGCATCGGTGATTGTTAAAACGTACTCAGGCGGGCCGGCATAATATACATACCAGTAGTCGTCGAACAGGAGGTCTCGACCTACATATAAGTAAGATACAATCTCTTTGTTATCATCTGAGTCGCAATCCCCCATGGCCATGCTTTTCACGTGCGGCGGATCAAACTCGTCGTAAAATGGCTCAGGACTTGTCAATAAAGTGGAGAGACGGTAACGTGACCCATCCTGATCGATCACCTGAAGCCATACCTCCCTGGAGTAGTAGGTCCAGCCGTAAGGGAACTGCGTTCTTTTGGTGAACCCGTTTCCACACACGATCTCATTGTATGAATCCTGGTCCAGGTCACAGGTCAGAAATTTTCTCCAGCTGACTGATAAGTCTTCAGTGTGAAGGACTTTTTTCATTCCATCTAAAGAGTAGAGAGCTCCTTCATACTCTTTTATATAAGCTCGCTTGTCCCCGGTGAATGCAGTATCATAACTCCAGTAATAGGATCCTACGAAAACCTCGGCAGTATCATCTTTGTCTATGTCGTCCGCCTCTATTGATTTGATTTTTTGATAACCGATTATGCTCTGCCATTCAAAGTTCAATTGTGATGCTTCAAACACACAAACCAGGGAGCCAAACCAATCGGTCCAGTATATTGGTGCTTCAGCGATCAGCACCACTTCCAGATCACCATCCCCGTCGATATCCCCCACGTCCATCTCTATAATGTTGTGAGTATGTATCTTTTCGCTTCTTTTCATCAACATCCCGTTTAAGCCGTTGAACACTTCTACATAACCCGAGTCGCCATCCCAGAGTCCCGCCAATATCTCGTTTGTGCCATCTTCATCCAGATCGGCCAGCTTCAACGCAGTTATCTCCTGATCAAGGTCCACTTCCCAGAGGCGATTGAGTTTAAGGGTGTCTGGTTGAGCATTCAGCTGGCTTGGAATAAAAAGAAGACAAAGAAATATAAGAGCGACAAATTCTTTCAAGAAACTATTGGAATTTTTACAAACCATAATAGCGCATCGTTTCTGCCGATGCTGAAATGTCTCTTCCGTTTTTAATTTACGTAATCCGTGCCAGAAAGTCAACAAAAAAAACCGCCCTCCCCGCCACAGGCGGAGAAAAAGCGGTTTTATGAACGTATATCCGTTTTTAGATTCTATTTCATCAAGACCATCTTCTTGGACGTAACTCTGTCTCCGGCAACAAGTCTGTAGAAGTATATCCCGCTGGCTGCGGGGTTCCCAGAGTTGTCTTTTCCATCCCAGCGCACTTTATAACTTCCGGCAAACATCGAGCCATTCACCAGGGTTTTTACTGCCTGACCCATTATGTTGTAGACTGTCAGGCTAACCCTGGAATCAGTAGGCAGCGAGAATTCGATATTGGTCTCCGGGTTGAACGGGTTGGGATAGTTCTGTGACAGGGCAAATTCGCGAGGCACAGAGCCAACCATGGCAATCCTTCTCGGGCTGGGCGGGCAGAAGTTGGAATCGGACATATCCCAGCCGGAATTATCAGCAAAATCAAAGCAGGTGACCTTTATCCGGCCCTCTGAGGTGGGCGGTCCGGGAACTTGCCAGTCATATTCCTCGGGATTGCCCTCCAGCTCAACCACATCAGTCCAGGTGTTCCCGCCATCTGTGGAATAGTCGATATCGGTGGCAGCTATTCCCACGTTATCCGAAGCCTCCCACAGGATGGTATAGGTGTATCCGATAAACAATACCTCGCCTCCGTTAGGCCAGATAACGGTAACTTCCGGCGGGACCGGGTCAGCAACTTTTAAGGCCTCGTAGGCATTGATTCTGCCTGATCCTAAGAGTCCCTCGTAGCCTGGATTAAGATGATCGATGGTATCGGTGGTCTCGACAATGATATCGAAGATATCCTGGCGATTAAGAGCGCCATTAAAGGATTTGAGAAGACCAGCCAAACCAACAGAGTGGGGGCAGGACATGGATGTTCCGCCCATCACTGCAACGTAGTCATTAGCTGGATCGTAGTGGTTGTGGTAGGTGCTGATGATATCTGAGCCGGGAGCGGCAACGTCCACCCAGGTGCCGTAGTTAGATGACTGGCCACTGGGCCAGATCGACCTTTTGTCAAAGGAATCCGTGGCAGCCACAGCCATTACATCGGCTCTTCCCTGCAGATAATCCGGATACTGGCTTCCCGAGTTACCAGCAGCAGCGATAATCAAGACTCCCATTGAAGTAGCGTAATCAGCAGCAGCGGGCAGTCCGCCAGAGGCAGATGATCCCCAGCTGCAGTTCACAGCAGTTGCGCCCTTGTTAGCAGCATAGTACATAGCTTGGGCGCAGAAGTCCATCCGAACGTAGCCTACCTCATAGCCTCCGTAGGGTCCGGACCAGCCAACCCTTAAGGCCATAATCTTAACGCCGTTGGATGGCTCGTTCTGGGTCTCATTCCATCCGCCAGCCAGACCTGCCACTCCCCTGGCATTGTTAGTGATAGCCGCAGCTATCCCGGCACAGTGAGTGCCGTGTCCGTTAAAATCAGCAGGATCATTATCCTCCTTGGTACAGTCCTCACCCGTCCAGCAGGGAGATGCGTTATTAACCCAGTCCCAGCCGATCCAGTCGTCGATATAGGTGTTACCGTCGTCATCATCTCCATCAGGGGGATACTCAGCCCAATTGATCCAGACATTACCCTGGGTCACATCCGACGGTGCCAGATAGCCGCCCAGATCCTTGTGAATATATCTCACCCCGCTGTCCAGAATTCCTATTAGAATTGACGGGTCTCCTGTTTCCACGTCCCAGGCCAGATCCGCATCCACGTCATGATCGCCGTTGTGTTTCAAGTTCCACTGGTAATAAGGGAAAGTGGGTGGGGGATCGTCGAAATAGGTGTCATCCGGAATCAGATAGAGAGGGTGAATGCCGATAGGTTCCACATGCTCCACGTTAGGGTCTTCTGCGAACTTCTTCATCACCTCTTCCCGATCCATAGATTTGTCAAAGGTCACGATGTAGTATCTGGAGAGATCAGGCACCCCGGCGCCAAGTGTGGGATCAGTATCATAATCACCATAGTCAGAGTTTAGGCCGGGATTGTTGCCATTGTCGTCCGGAAATTCCCTGACCATAGCAAAGACCTTATTATCGCTGCACAGAGCATTAATGCTCTGGACATCAGTGGTAACCTTTTCTTTTTCCGTCCTGATGTTGAGTTGATCCGGCGCCAACTTGAAGTTCACCACAATCTGGTTGGGAACATACTGCAGTTTCGCATCAGTCAGAGAAAAGGGGGTTGGAAATGGAACCTTAACCCCCCTCTGGGCTAACGCGTTAACAAACAGGACAAACAGAAGAATCACTAAGATAACCAACGCCCGTTTCATCTTAAACCTCCTTGTTTTGGTAAATGGTTTCAG
>SMTZ1_10007841_pt1 | contig 11099 bp, 5 predicted proteins | sample DeeMarSWOR136_30_FD_25667 | JGI IMG/M metagenome (IMG submission 25667)
GGAGCTCCCTATAATGATAGCCGAGGCAGTGACAGTGGCTGCGCCTACATATTCAAACGCGACGGCCCAGACTGGGTGCAGGATTGCAAACTGACCGCCTCGGATGGTGACGCTTCTGCTTTCTTCGGTGAGGCTGTTTCGATAAGCGGAACCTGCTGCATCGTAGGGGCTCCCGGGGGCGGTGACGATGTGCGGCCGTGCGGCGCTGTTTATGTATTTGAGCGACAAGGTGACGTCTGGACAGAAAAGACCAAGCTTCTTGCTGCTGATGGTGCAGCCGACGATCGCTTCGGCTACAGCGTGTCGCTCAGCGGGCAAGACTGCGCGCTCAGCGGGCAAGACTGCGTAGTAGGCGCGCCGTGGGACGATAACGGCGTCGCAAACGGTGGCTCGGTATACATATTCACACGAGACCATCCGGGCGGTGACACCTGGCAGCAGCAGGCCAAACTGGTCGCCTCAGATGCAGAGACCTATGATCTTTTCGGCAGCTCTGTCTCTATCAGCGGGGACTATGCGCTTGTGGGCAGCCCCAACGACGATGAGAACGGCCAGATATCGGGTTCTGCCTATTTGTTCGTGCGGAACGGCCTCACGTGGATGTACCGAAAGAAGCTCACGCCGATAGGCGGTGAGACACTTGATCAATTCGGCTGGTCGGTTTGTATAAGCGGGGATCGCGCTATCGTCGGCGCTCCCGAGTTCGCCCCGGATGAGATCTCTGCACCGGGTTCTGCGTATGTTTTTCAGGACACCGGCGATGATTGGGTGGAACGGACCGGACTCAGGGCCGACGACGAAAAACCAACCAACTGGTTTGGCTTGTCCGTCTGCGTCAGCGGCAATTACGCAATCATTGGCGCCTGGGGGGATAGCGACAAGCGCGGCGCTGCCTATGTGTACAGGTGTGCCGTATGTCCATCTGCCGATCTTGACGGTGATTGCCTCGTGGATTTTTCCGACTTGGCGATCATGGCCGGACAGTGGCTACAACGCGGCCAGTAGTATCGCTGCCGAGACAGACCTCGAAGGTCAACTGACGATATCCGCAAGGCTGAGCTAATCATTTATGGCTTTTGGTTTAGAGCATCTCCTGCACCACCTGCCTTTCACGTAAGATTATCGCGGCGCCCCTAACGGCACAAAACGAATCCGGTGATATTAAGAACAGTGTCTTGCAGATGCTCATGTCGGCCAACTTTTCCTGATTATGGTACTGTTTCCGGCGGCAAACAAGAGTCTGCAGCTGTGCGTAAGTCCTTTCAAATCAAAAATGACGGAATTTTCGGGTGGGGGCGGGTGCCTCGTTCATTTTGCTCCTGCCCGCTCGTACACAACTTTGCCGCCCACAATTGTATAATCCACTTTTGCCGACATGATCCGACTGTATGGTATAGTCATTAGGTCGTCATTGAATACAACCACGTCACCGAGATAACCTTCTCTTATCATGCCTTTGCGATCTTCCATGAATTCAGCGTACGCTGAGCCCAGAGTGTACAATTCGATTGCTTTTTCCATGCTCAGCTTTTGATCTGGGAACCATCCGTCGCCCGGCTCGCCTGCCCTGTCCTTTCGAGTGACAGCAGCATACAAACCTTCTAATGGGTTGATTGGCTCGACAGGGTAATCCGTGCCGAAGGCGATTGCTGCGCCCGCATCCAGCAGCCGCTGCCAGGCGTAAGCTCCTCGGCAGCGTTCTGGGCCTATGCGTTTTTCGGCGAAGCGCTTGTCCGTTATGCAATGTGTAGGCTGCATCGATGCAATTACACCGAGTGTGGCAAAGCGGGAGATGTCGCTGACACAAAGCACCTGGGCGTGCTCGATGCGATGTCGGCTGTCACGCTTGCCGTTCAATTCCTGTGCCTTCTCGTAGGCATTGAGGGTCCAATGGTTGGCCCTGTCGCCGATGGCATGAATGCCAATCTGGAATCCTGCTTTGTCCAGGGCCACCACAATCTTCTCAAATCCTTCATACGGCATCTGAGGCAGACCGGCTTTTTCGGGAGTATCAATGTAAGGTTCAAAGAATAACGCCGTGCCTGAACCGAGCGTTCCGTCGACAAATCCCTTTACGTAGCCGAACCGTATCCAGTCACCATCCCTGGGATACTTCTCCTGTAGCTCGGCATAGCGTCTTAGCTGCTGCTTGTTGGCTGTTAAAGGTCCCCCCCCGTATACCCGCAGCGTAAGCTTGCCCATGTTTTTGAACTTCTGGTACATGTCAAAATCACCGCCGGGCGGCAGTTGTATCGAAGTGACCCCGTTTCGCGCGGCCATATCGAACGCAGCCTGCCATCCATGCATAAGGCGTTCTCGCTGTTCTTCGGCAGTCCGGTGAACAGGCTCTTGACCATATTTCAACAACCTTTGAGCCCTCTCTTTGAAGATGCCGGTGGGCTCTCCGGTGGCCGGATCCCTCTGTATCTCGCCACCGAAGGGATCGCGGGTTTCCTTGGTTATTCGCGAATTGCGGATGACGTAACTGTTGACCAGAACCGAATGTCCATCGGCACGGGACAACACAACCGGGTTGTTCGGCGCCACCGAGTCAATAAGCTCTTTAGTCGGCCATTGTTTGTCGGTGAACATTTCGTGTTCCCAGTGCCCGCCGCGTATCAACTCACCCGGCCTGGCTCTGGCAACTGCCTCTTTTACTTTCGTTGTAATGATGCTTGGATCCGTAATGTAGCGAAGATCGATATAGTCGGGATCAATGGAGCTGAAATGGATATGCGCATCATTGAAGCCGGGCACGACAAGTCTGCCCTCGGCATCGATTATTCTTGAAACGCCTTCTTTGATATATCTTCCGATTCCCTCGTTTGAGGTTACAGCGATAATACTTTCACCCTTGAAAGCTATCGCCTGGGCGCGGGGATTTTCTTTGTCGATAGTGACTACTTTGGCGTTCTTAATAACCAAGTCCGCAACGGGAGCGTGATTACCGCCCAAGATGCTACGACAAAACAAAGCAAGAAGTAAAGACCACCTCATTAGTCCGCCGGTTAGTGTATTAGTCATCTCCGTAAGCTCTCTATATTGGGATTATTTGCGGTTCGGAATCTTAGGCTTGATTCTAATGCGTTCAGCTTATGCTTTCAAGCAACTTGTTCCGGACGATCTCCTGTGTAGTACGCACGAGCACGATTTTCTTAAGAGTATTGTTATATGCCGCCGAGCGTTTATACTATTGGGGTGTTTTGGATGAGGAGCAGAAAATGCAGAAACGCAAGATAACGCGACGCAGCCTCTTACAGACGATGGCTGCCGGAATAGGCGCGGCCGCTCTGAGCCGACCGGTGGGCGTGTCGGCCGGAGTATTCCAGTCGGTGAGGATCGAAGAACCTTTTCATGGCGCGGTTCTGAGCCGAAGGCACGGCGAGCAGGATGAGGGTGGCTTGAGAATTCGAGTGTCTGGCCAAGCGCCTCTGCGCGACCGGGTGACGGTAAATGGATCGCCAGCACAGCGTGAAGGAACGAAGTTCACGGCAGAAATCCTGCTCCGTCAAAGAGAGACGGAGATCACTGCTGCCTCACATGGCATATTGGGCCAGCACGAGCATCGCGTGCGGGTGCTGTGGGATAAGCATTCCCAGCCGCGATATCGGTTCTCTATCGACGACAATAGCTTCTTCCTCCGTGACATTGCAAAAAAGAAGTACGCCTCACTCTTTGACTGCTTCTACCTTAAGGGACTCCGTGAGTTGCATTCAAAGTACGGGGCACGCTTTGTACTCAATATCTACTATATCACGGAAGACGGATTTGGACTACCCCAGTTTTCCGACCGCTACAAACACGAGTGGCAAGACAACTCCGACTGGCTCAAACTTGCTTTTCATGCGTATGCCAACGAACCTGCTCGTCCGTACCAATATGCGCCGGCATCCACGCTGATCGCTGATTTGAACAAGGTCGCCGAACAGATTGTTCGTTTCGCTGGAGAGCGGACGTATTCGCCGCCCACCGTCATCCATTGGGGAATGTTGCAGCCAACAGCTTTGAAGCCACTTTTTGAAAATGGCGTGCGCGTACTCAGTGGTTATTTTCGCCAACTTGACGGTGTCTGGGACGTTAATTACTTGCTGGACGATGTTCGGTCTGAGTACCTGTCACGTCACGATGCCCTCATGGATTTCGACAGCGGCATAGTTTTCTCTAAGGTCGATATTGTCTGCAACAGCACCCCGATAGAACGCATTGTTCCTACGCTTGAACCGCTCACCAAGGACGCTAACCAAGCGGAAATCATGGATATTTTCACTCACGAACAATACTTTTGGCCCTTCTACGCCAATTACCTGCCTGACCACTTCCAAAGGCTTGAGACCGCTATCCGTTGGGTCAAGGAGCGTGGATACAAGCCGGTTTTCTTTCACGAAGGTTTCTTGGGTGGCCCCGAATAGAATGTCCGCAAAGAGGTTGAGAGTGTGTGAAATTTGGAAGTGTGAGAAAGTGAACACGCATGAAGAACCGGAGCGCTGTAAAAAGAGGGAGTTGCTATCGTGCCTTACATTAGTGGGCATATTCTATCCCTCATCTGAGCTTCATACACGTTTGCCTGAACCAGTGCCACTACTTCCTACTCCAATCCCCTCTTTCGCGCCAATTCGTTCACCAACAAACGAATCGGCGTTGATAGCCTGCAAAAATTGCATGCTTGCTGTTGAAGAATGCCTGCGCAAATCTTACGCGGTTTATGCCACAAGTTACTCTTCCCCTAAATCGTAAAACGTCAGAATTCTTCAAAAAGTCGCCTCTTTCATGAACTGGAAAGCACCGAAATTCTCAGGTGACATCGTGTCACCGTTTTGTCTCCGCAGACCCTGCTTTTGCCCAAACGGAGTCCGAATAAATGTTTGTTCTTGGCTGAAGAGCGTGTTTATCCAAGAAATATCGGGCGAATTTCGGATTCAATACCGTCTCCGGTTGAGGTGACTTGCACCATGACATAAGCAGATTCACGATGTTCATTTATAATGCATCGTGAAGCCGAAAAGCTGTTCAGATAAGCTACGAACGTTGGCTGATAAGTCGTAACGTGGATGCCTCAAAGAAAATTTTTGTGGCAACAGGGATCTTAGTATTTGACTTTGAGCTTTTCATAGGTGTCCTCTTCATTTCTTCATTTCAGTTTCTCCAAGATAGTCTGGATTTGACAGTCTGATAACCGTCACGTACCAAGGCAGCCAGGAATAAAGCATTGGAGTCGAAAGACGGTAGATGAAATACGCCGTAGAAGTGGAGTAATACTGAATTTCCGGGCAGATGTGTGGTCTTGGCAAAAACAGCGGTTGGATGGACACCCAAAACCATTGAAGCGAAACGGAGCATAGTGTATCATGAAAGACGTAGTGTACAGGAGCAGCATCTATGAAGGCATATGAATATTGCAGGACAAAGGATATATGAAGATGGCTGTGAAACGAATCGTAGTGGCGATGACATTGGCGGGAATGCTCCTTGGCGCGGCAATCTGCGGCCAGGCCGATGCTGCTAAAAAGCAGGAGAAGGACAACGTGGCGCCGCGGAGCTTTCGCGTGCTATTCAACGGCAAGGACTTCACCGGCTGGAAAGCCAGGCAGCGGGGAGTCGATTCTGAGGCAGAGAGAGCTAAATGGCAGCAGAACTGGAAGGTCGAGGCCGGGGTCATAAAGTTCGATGGTAAAGGCCCGACACTCTGGACGGCCAAGAAGTTCAAAGACTTCGTCCTTATGGTCGATTGGCGTTTCCCCAAGCCCGGCGACAGCGGCATCTATCTCCGCGGCCGATCGAAAAGCCAGGTGAATATCTGGTGCCGTGAGATGGGCTCCGGCGAGGTCTGGGGGTATCGCACGGACAAGAAGCAGCCCGAGGAAATCCGAAAGGCCTGTACTCCCCTCAAGAAAATGGACAAGCCTGTCGGCCAGTGGAACAGGTTCGTCATAACCATGAAGGGTGATCGCCTGACCGTCGAACTCAACGGCGCGGTCGTGATCAAGAGCGCTCAACTGCCGGGAGTACCCGCGGAAGGTGAAATCGCCTTGCAGCGGCATGGCAATCCCATCGAGTTTAAGAACATCTATATCAAGAGCTTGGAGTCTGCACCGAAGCCGACGGACGATCTGCCTGCGGGAACCGATGGTAGAGTGCAGGCAGTTATTGACGAGCTGGAGAAGTCCTGTATCAAACGGGAGATCCGCCTCCTTGCCCCTGAGAAGGCTCAACGATTGGCGGCGCTGCTCCGGCAGGCGAAGCCACGTGCCGTGGTGGAGTGCGGAACGGCGGTCGGCTATGCGTCGCTGTGGATTGCCCGCGAACTGAAAGCCGCCGGCAGGGGCAAGCTCACCACCATCGAGATCATCCCTAGCTTGGCCCGCGAGGCGGAGGCCAATATCCAGAAGGCTGGCCTTGTGGACTACGTGACCGTCCGGGTGGGAGACGCCCGGAAGCTCGTCAAAGAGCTGAAAGGGCCGATCGACTTGGTCCTCCTCGACTGTCTCCCGCGGAACTACCACGCATGCTTCATCGGCCTCGAAGATAAGCTCGAAGATGGTGCGATCGTGGTGGCCGACAACGCAGGCTATGGCGCACGCGGTATGGCCAACTACCTGAAGCACGTCCGTTCGAAGTACAAAAGCACAACGGAGTGGTTCGACATCGATCTCCCCTGGGCCAAGCGTGACGCTCTTGAAGTCACCGTCGTGAGGCGATCCGAGGGAACGCAGAAGTAGCTTCTCGCCTGCTTAAGGATTGAAACTGAATGTCGTGTTGTAGTAGTATGAAAGGTTGGCGTGTGCAAGTAGCACCATATCCGAAATCAAATGGACGACGTTAGTTCATAGGAGTCTCACGATATGAGCTTACAAAGGATCAGCCCAACTCTCTGTTTTGTATTTACACTGGCAACCGTCACCGTCGCTGCCCCTGTTTCTGAACGCCAATCAGCGAGCCAGATCTTAGCCGCTACCGGTGTCAAGGGTGGCCTCATCGTCCACATTGGCTGCGGCGATGGAAAGCTCACGGCGGCGCTGCGGGCCAGCAACAACTACACGGTCCAAGGCCTGGATCCGGACGTGAAGAACGTCGAGACGGCCCGGAAGCACATCGAGTCGCTGGGGTCGTACGGCCCGGTATCGGTGATTTGGTGGACGAGCTACGATTTGCCTTACGTGGACAACCTGGTAACCCTACTGGTGTCGGAAAATCCGGGCAAAATCCCGATGGATGAAATCATGCGGGTGCTTGCGCCGCTCGGCGTCGCGTACCTCAAGCAGAATGGCCAGTGGGCCAAGATTGTCAAGCCCTGGCCCAAGGAGATGGACGAGTGGCAGCAGCATTTCCACGATGCCGACAACAACGCCGTGGCGCGCGACCGCCTAGTCGGCCCGCCGCGGCGCTACCAGTGGATCGCCGAGCCGCAATGGATGCGATCGCATATGTCCATGCCGTCCATCAGCAGCCTGGTGTCGTCGAAGGGCCGGCTGTTTACCGTGGAGGATCTGGGCAGCGCCGAGCACCCCGCCTTGCCGGGCAAGTTCGCACTGGTGGCACGGGACGCCTTCAACGGTATCGTGCTCTGGCGGCGGCCGTTCCCCGATTGGCACCCAGTGAACATCCGCACCAAACTGACTCCCGTCCAGTTGCAGCGGCGGCTGGTGGCCATCGGCGACCTCTTGTATTGCACGCCGGGCTTCACCGCCCCGGTGACGGCGCTCGAGGCGGCGACCGGCAAGGTAATCAAGACGTACGACGGCACTGAGCGGACCACCGAGTTCCTCTACGACCGCAGCGTCCTCTACGTGGTCATCGGCGACCCTACTGACACCGTGGGCGTGGCCGGGGGCAGCGCCCTGGGCACCAGCCAGTTCTCCCTGGAGGTCTACGGCCCCAAGATTCCGGTGCTGGATAATCCGAAGAGCACGATCGTGGCCCTGGATGCCGACGCCGGCCGGACGCTCTGGCAGAAGTCCGGCGGCGATACCGCGGGCTACCAGGGCGGCTCGCTGGCTGTCCGCGGATCGTACGCTGTCTACTCAACGGCCAAGGACCTCGTGTGCCTTGACCAGGCGTCGGGTCGCCAGGTGTGGCGCGTGCCGGCCCCGATTGTCCTGAAAGACCGCATCGGCGTGGGTGGTGTCGCCGTCTCGCTGGTCCTCTCGGACGATGCGGCTTATCTGGCCGACTCGGAAAGCATCCGGGCTTTTGCTCTCAAGGATGGCGCCGCGATGTGGAAGGGCAAGGCCACCCTGAACCACCACAAGCCGCCCGATGTTTTTCTGGCGGCCGGGGTCGTGTGGTCCGACTACTTCAACGGGCACGATCCGCTGACCGGCAAGGTCGTCAAGACGCTGAGCCAGAAGATGACCGGCCCCATGGGGCACGACCGGTGCTACCGCAACCGAATCACAGAGCGCTACTATATCAATACCAAGACGGGCGGAAGCGACTTCCTGGGGCTGGAGAGATCCGGCGAGTTCCCGAATCCCTGGGTGCGCAGCACGTGCGGCATCGGCCATCTGCCCTGCAACGGACTACTCTACTGCGGTCCGCCCGCCTGTTCGTGCTGCAACTGGGTCATGCTCAACGCCCTAAACGCTCTGGCTCCAGAGCCAGGCCTGAAGTCCTCCGGCCAAGTGCCCGAGGTTGGGCAGACGCCGTGCCTGGAGAAGGGTCCCGCCTACGGGCGGCTCGCCGATCGCGACGCCAGACCCCCAACACCTGATGACTGGCCCACCTATCGGCACGATGCCGGCCGCACGGGCGTCACCAAGGCCAAGGCCCCCGCCAAGTTGGAGATCCTTTGGAAAAGCAAACTTCTAACCAGGGGAAGCGCCCCTGTGATTGCCGCAGGCAAGGTCTTTGTGGCTGACACCGATGCCCACGCTGTCTGCGCCCTCGACGCCTCCGACGGGCGACTCCTCTGGCGGTACACCACCGGAGCCCGCGTCGATTCGCCGCCGACCTACAATGAAGGCCTCCTCCTGTTCGGCTCAAGAGACGGCTGGGTGTACTGCCTGCGGGCGTGCGACGCCGCGCTGGCCTGGCGCTTCCGCGACTTGCCGGACCGGGGCATCTGCGCCTACGGCCAACTGGAGTCGGCCTGGCCAATCTGTGGCAGCATTCTCGTCAAGGATGGTGTCGCCTACTTCGCGGCTGGCAGAAACTCTTTCCTGGACGGTGGGATCTTCCTTTACGGCTTGGATCCGCAGACGGGCCGCGTGATCCACCAGCGCCGCATGTACGGGCCCTACAATGAGCAGGGCTATCCGATCATTACGAGCAAGATGACCTCGGGCAGTGGGCTCGATGGCTTCAAGGGCGATATCTTCCTGACGGACGGGCAACTGCTTTATCTCCGCCAGCAGGCCTTCAAGCCCGACCTGACGCCCCTGAAACTGGAAGAGCCCCACCCACCGCACCTTATTCCTTCGGCGGGCTTTCTCGAAACGATACCCCACCATCGGACGTTCTGGACCATCGACACCACGATCCGGTACGACATTGCCACCGGCCGCCAGGCCACGCACGGCGACATCCTCGTCGTGGACGGCAGACAGTTCTACGAGGTCCGCGGCTACAGACCCGCTCGGATCAGCCCGTTTGATCCACGGCCCAATGGCTACACGCTGTTCGCGGGCGTTTATTCCAAGGCCAACAAGACCGTCACCGAAAAGAGAGGCAGCAAGAAGGCCCCCAGGAAGACGCGTGTCCTAAGCGTGGCTGAGCAGCGGTGGAGCAGCCACATCCCGCTTACCGGCAAGGCTATGGTGCTGGCGGACGACGTACTTCTCGTTGCTGGGACCCCGGTGGCCTTCCCCTCCGACGATCTGGCCAAAGCGTACGAAGGCCGGATGGGCGGCGTCCTATGGGCCGCTTCCGCCACGACCGGCGAGAAGGTGGCGGATGTAAAACTCGGTGCGCCCCCGGTCTGGGACGGCATGGCGGTGGCGAACGGACGGTTGTACTTGTCTTTGAACAGCGGTACTGTCTTGTGCATGGGCGGCCGTTAGCACCTGACAAGCTGTCGTGAGTTGACGTTACGTGAAGAGCACCGGATGGCGGCGTGGCTGAACATAAGTGCAGACGAGATGTCATGACTGTTTGTTTGTGCGGATGTAACATCAACATGCATAATAATTGGATCGGCATTGACCATGACATAGGTAGGTTCACGATGTTTATGATAATGCGTCGTGAAGTGAAAGGGCTGTTGGAAATCCTACCTTGGATTGGTTCTTGCACAAGACGAGCACTGCAATTCTTGCAACCTCAGCGGCATCCTGCTACAATTTCCATCATGAAAACGACTCTTCAGGTGGTCTCAGCAGACCGTGCTCATACCACCCGAGAGGCGATTTCTCATCAGTTGTTCTCAAGAGATGGCAATAGTTCGCTCAAAAGAAAGGAACCTACCTATGAAACCGGACAAGTATACGATGACTCGTCGTCGTTTTCTCAAGACCAGCACCCAAGTCACCGCCTTGGCAGGATTCTCCATTGCCACGCAGGCATACGGGGCAAATAGCGACCGAATTCGCGTGGGCCTCGTAGGCTGCGGGGGCCGCGGTTCTGGCGCTGCCGCGCAAGCCTTGACAACCGGTGAAAGCGTGGTCCTAACAGCCATGGCCGACGTCTTTGAGGATCGCTTGCAGAGTAGTCGTAAGAACCTCCAGGCCAACGGGCAATTCGGGCAACGCGTCAAGGTCCCCGAAAATGCGTGCTTTGTGGGCCTGGACGCTTACCAGAAAGTGATCGATAGTGGTGTGGATGTGGTTCTCCTGGCCACACCCCCTGGTTTCCGACCGCAGCATCTCCGAGCTGCAGTCGAGGCCGGCAAACATGTCTTTTGCGAGAAACCCATGGCCACCGACGCCCCAGGCGTGCGTTCCGTCCTCCAGTCCGCCGCCAAAGCCAAGGAGAAGAACCTGGCTCTGGTGGCCGCGGATACACCAAGGCGCCATTGGCTCCGTTCGTGCCGTCTATGCCACCTATCTGACCGGACCAGTGAAACCCATGCCCGCAGCCAGTAGGCGCCCCGCTGGCATGAGTGACGTTGAATGGCAACTCCGCAACTGGTATAACTTCGTCTGGTTATCCGGGGATGGGCTGGTGGA
>SMTZ1_10010332_pt1 | contig 11099 bp, 8 predicted proteins | sample DeeMarSWOR136_30_FD_25667 | JGI IMG/M metagenome (IMG submission 25667)
GTGCATTTGCTGATATCAACTCTGATCATTCTCTAATCCTAATGTTTCATAAATGGATAAAGATCTGATAGACAAATGCAAAATTCGTCTCATCCACTAACCGACGACTTCAAGCCGGAACTGCACGAGTCCTTTCGGGTCCGGGCAGGAAAAAGTCTTCACTTTTTTTACCCAATGGCTCTCCTCTAACTGATCTCTTGCTGCCAGGATGGGAAAGACCGGCATCATGCTCTGTAATGCCCAGATACAGATAAACTTGCCATCCGGGATAGAGAGTTTGGAATCCTCCACGAAGAAATGATCACCCACCAGTAAAGGAAGATTACAATGGCCATCAATTCTGTCCACACTCACTTTAATTTTCGCCATATTGATTCCTCCTTTTATTCTCTTTTATTTGAATTGCTAAAACCAATAAACAAGAAACTCTTTTCTTCGCTCTATTCTCCATCTTTCAATCTTATGGAATTCCTTAACAGCATGTCATACGGAAATTGACTGCGAACTCCATATGAGAATGGATTATAAAACCCTACTGGGCAAAGTCAAGATTTTCGTATGGTTTATTTTAGTCTATTTTCATTCCGAAAGTCTTTCATAAAACTTGCCATCACGTTTTATCATTCAATACAATCAAAAAAATATTTCGATTCTACTTTAAAAGCCCTCCGCTTGATTTGAGTTAGAATTTATTTTTTAATTAAACTATAACCCATAAAGGTTGTGGTTAAGATGAGAAAAGTCACTGAGAAAAAAAAGTATGTGCTGCCAGCCTGTATTTTAATTGGCTTTATGGCACTAGCCTCATGCCAAACACATCAAGTTTCCCAAATCCAGATAATAACTAAACCGAAAATATAGTGGTCACTCAAGACGAATACACAGATGAACCTTGTGGAGGAGGAAGGCTTCATGTATGGAGTTTTATCAATGGGAATTATGAAAACACCTGGACGGCCAAAACATTCAATTATTCTTGTGTGGCGATTGGCGATATTGATGGAGACAACAAAAGAGAAATCATTGCCCTGGCCAACTGCAAAATGACAGAAATAAAGCAGGGGGAGGAAGTCGAGTATTATAAATTTTTTATCTGTGTTTATAAGGAAGATGAACAAGCCGGCCTGAACGAAATGGGATTATGGAAAACCACTTACTATGATGATTTAAAGAATAACATCAGGGAAGATAAGAATTTTTGGCCCAAAGAAATCGCGCTTGAGGATGTCGACAACGATGGTGTTAATGAAATCATTGTCATAACCGGACATTGTCTCGTGATTTACCGATTCGGTTGAAATCCGTAACACTCGAGGATATTGACGGAAAACCAGGTAAGGAAATCATTGTTACTGCTAATCGAGAGAGAATCGTAAAATACATAGCTGGTGTGTATTCAAGGTATATTGAAGATGAAGGATATGTTTTCTTTTACAATTTCAATAATAAATCTCTCGAATTATCATCCCATTTACCGGTAAAGGCTTTTCTGACAAATCAATCCCTTCGAACCGGTGACCTGGACAATGACGGCACCTTAGAATTATGTTCTACAGGATATAAGAAGGATGGAGATATGTACCGGGGCTATATATTCATCTGGGATTACACTTCAGAATGGAAGCTCAACGAGATTCCCGTCGGTGAACCAGAAAATCTCGGGTATGGAGAAGTTGCAGAGACTTATGCTCCGAAGAACCATTTAGAGGTAGGAGAACTCAATGCCAAGCATCCTGGAGAAGAAATCGTCTATGCCCTTCAGCATCAAATGCTGGTCACCCTCTGCTATTGGGAAGGAGGCACAAAACTCACAACAATAAATAACGCCACTCTTTATGACTATTACTTTGTTGAAGTAGGGAATGTCTATATTGCCGATACAGACGGGGATAATAAGAATGACATCATAGTTATCGGAGCCGGAAGAACGAGTCCGGAAAGCGGCAGGTTCTACATAGAGATTTTTGATGAGAACCTGACGAGAAAATGGTACCGTCTGGGCGGGAATCCCAGAGAAACCGACATCAGAAGCGCAGCCATTGGCTAAGACTCAATCAGTATTATTGCTAAATCCAGCTTGTTATTTTGTATTTGATTACTTGATTCTCTTCCATTTTGTGTGAGTAAGATTCAACTTAGATAACTCAGAAGAGTATTCAGGGATGGATGAAGCGACATCGGAAGATTTAGCCTTCCCGAGTCTCCTTGGAGGGAACCCGACGGAGTCGGGACCGAGGACTGTGTGAGCACGACATAAATATATCGGGCGGTGCTAAGTTAGATTGGGGAATATCCGAGCGTGAGATTTGATGAACACGCGGAGTTCCGCAGGGCCGAGAAGGTTGACGAGGGAATGGCGTGAAAAATCTGACTGGAGCAAGAACATCCCTGAATGCTATCTAACCATTTACTCACACTAAATGGAAGAGAACCTATTACTTTTATTGACTCATCTTCGGCTGAGTTCGAAAATCTTAAATATCTCTTGATAGTTTCATGAATGTAACGCACAATAATTGAACGATCTGCATGGAATCAGAATCCAAGGAGGAGAAAAAATGAACATAAAAAAATTTATATTTTACTCCTTTCTGTTTCTCGGCTTTGTCTATCTGGCCACGAATAATTTCGTCTCTGGGCAGGAACGCTTAAGCCAAGACCTGTTAAAAAAATTCATTTACCGAAATTTAGGCCCGTTCCGCAGCGGTGCCTGGATCAGCGATTTTGCGGTTCCAGAATCTCCGCAGGAAGCCCATCTCTACACCTTTTATGTGGCCGGACGAAACGGCGGGCTCTGGAAGACGACTAACAACGGGACGACTTTTGAGCCTCTCTTTGACGACCAGGATATCTTCTCGATCGGCGATATTGCCCTGGCTCCCTCCGATCCGGATATTCTCTGGGTTGGAACAGGTGAACACGCCACAGCCCGGAGCTCTTATTGGGGGGACGGGGTTTATAAATCCACAGACGGCGGCAAGACATTCGAACACATGGGATTGAAAGATACACATCATATCGGAAGAATCCTAATCCATCCCTTCAACCCGGATATCGTGTATGTGGCCGCAGAAGGACATCTTTTTTCCGCCAATGAAGAACGCGGAGTGTTTAAAACCGCGGATGGAGGAAAAACCTGGAAGAAAGTCCTGTACATCAACGAAAAAGTCGGAGTGATTGACCTGGCCATGAACCGGGAATCTCCTGACGTGCTGTATGCCGCGGCCTACGATAAACAGCGGTTTCCCTGGCACTTTGAGGCCGGAGGATCCGGAAGCGGGATCTACAAGACAACCGACGGCGGCAACACCTGGGAAATACTCAAGAAAGGCCTTCCTAAAGGGAAAATCGGGCGCATCGGCCTGGATATCTACAGGAAGAATCCGGACATCGTCTATGCTGTAGTGGAAAACTGCAACCTGCGCCCGCCGACCAAACAAGAGGCAGAACAGGACCGCAGACGCGGTCTGGAACCCCAGAAAAGAGAGATCGGCGGTGAAGTCTTTCGGAGTGACAATGCGGGCAAGACCTGGAAAAAAATGAATTCAATCGAGGACAATGTGGGAGGAAAGGCAGCTTACTCCTTCAACCAGATCCGTGTAGACCCCAATAACGACCAGAATGTCTATGTCACAACCATCTGCATAGCCTGTTCCCGCGACGGCGGCAAAACCTGGCTGGATATCGACTGGCCACCGAGGAATATGTTTACCAGCGCCTTTGGGGATATTCGCACTCTGTGGATCGATCCCCAAAACTCCAAACGCATTTTCATGGGAAGTGACGGCGGAGTTTATATCTCCTATGATGAAGGGAAGACATGCGACTATTACGACAACCTTCCCATGGCCCAGTACTATGCCATCGGCGTAGACATGGAAGATCCGTATAACATCTACGGCGGGCTGCAGTGCCATGACTCGTGGAAGGTCCCCAGCAACAGCTGGTCAGGAAGTATCTCTCTCGAAGACTGCATACCGCTCGGCTACGGGGACGGGATGTACAACGTCATCGATCCCATTGACAGCCGCTGGGTGTACAACACCATCCAGTTCGGAGGTCACAGCCGTGTGGACCAGAAACTGGGAATCCGGACAGACATACAGCCCAGAAGAGAAGAGGGAAAGGACCCCTACAGGTTCAACTGGTGTCCCCCACTCCACATCTCCCCTCACAACAGCGAAATCATCTACGCGGGAACTCAGATGCTGCTTCGCTCCATGCAGAGGGGGGATAACTGGCAGGAAATCAGTCCTGACCTGACCACCAACGATCCAGTCAAGATCGCTGGAAAAGGGCACATCCAGTACTGCACCATCACCACGATCTCAGAATCACCCATGACTCCAGGAGTAATCTGGGTGGGAACGGATGACGGCAAAGTCTGGGTGACCAGGAATGGCGGTGCCCAGTGGCACGACCGGACTTCAGCCATCGTCACTGCCGGGGCACCTGAAAACTACTGGGTCAGCCGAGTGTTCGCTTCTCATCATGCAGAGGGTACAGCCTATGTCTCCAAATCCGGATACAGGAGAGATGATTTCAGGCCCTTCCTCTACAAGACGACTGATTTCGGTGAGACCTGGACAGAGATCAACGGCAATCTTCCAGATAAGCCGATCAATGTTATCTTTGAGGACCGAAAAAATCCCAACCTCCTTTTCCTCGGGAATGACAAAGGTGTGTACGTCAGCATTGACGGCGGTCAGGAATGGATGTACTTCCGCAACAACATGCCTACTATCGCTGTGCACGACCTGTTGGTTCATCCGCGGGAAAACGATCTGGTTGTGGCGACCTACGGCCGCGGCCTCTATATCACGGATATCTCCCCTCTTCAAGAGCTGAAGGAAGACGTTCTCGAAAAAGATGTTCATCTTTTCCAGATAGAATCCAGAGCGCAGTGGATGCCCCGTCCCTGGGGAAATTACGGCCTCTACGGCGACAGGCATCCCTCCACTCCAAACGAACCCAACGCCATCGTGATCGATTATTATCTGAAGAACAAAACCAAAGAAAAAGTCAAGATCACGATCACTGATCCGTACAGGAATGTCTTGAGCCAGATGAATGGGACGACCGATCCGGGGATTAACCGGGTTCTCTGGAATATGCGTATCCAACCTCCTGAACGACAGTCAGCTCAAGATCAAAGGAGACGGGGACGGGCTTTAGCCGAACCGGGCGAATACGTAGTCATCCTGGAGATAGGAGATAAGAAATTGACCCAAAAAGCGGTGATAAAGAAAAGAGCCGGCTGGTCAGTCGGCCCTCAGCCAGTGATCATTAAATAATCCCGGACAGTTTCAAAATTGATTTCTGTGAAATCCTTGATCACAAAATCTGTGTCTTTTAGTCTTTCGGCTGGATGAGACGTCGCCACCCCGATAACCCTCATACCCGCGTTTCTGCCCGCTTGAATCCCGGGCATGGAGTCTTCAAAGACAAGGCATGCTTCCGGAGGACAATTCAATTTTTCAGCCGTCTTCAGATATATCTCGGGATCCGGTTTTCCCCGAGTCACATCGTTGGCATCTATTGAAACATCAAAATATCGACGCAGCCCGGTCTTCTCAAACACAAAGTCCACGTTGACCTTGGGTGCTGCAGAGGCAACCGCAGTCTTCACGCTGTTTTCTTTCAACTCCTGAAGAAAATCAACAAGGCCGCCTGTCGGAGCCACATCTTCTGCGTAAATCTCCCGGTAAAGAGCTTCCTTCTCTTCTCCAAACCGTGACTCTTCCTCATCAGAGATCTCTCTTTGAAACACGATTTTCAATAAATCCTTGTTGACTTTTCCGAAATGCTCGCTGAATTCTTCCACATCAATTTCCGGAGCATACTTCTTCAAGAACATTTCCCAGGCTTTCTTGTGGTATTCCATGTTGTCGACGATCACACCATCCATGTCGAAGATGACTGCATAGGTGATCCTTTCTTTTCTGGACAAAATTTGATTCTTCATATGGGCAGCCGCTTTCTTACGCTTATTTTTCACATCCAGCTTCAAGTGTTTTGGGAGCATATATACCACAGCAAACCCTCCTTATCAATAAAGGGGACGTTCCCTCTAGAAAAAGTAGAAAAAGGGGACAGGCCCCTTTTTTTGGACTGTCCCTTTCTATCCATACTTAAATAAAAAAGGGATTGTCCCACTTCTTTAAAAAAGGGGCCTGTCCCCTTTTTTCTTCCTTGGGGAACGTCCCCATTGATAACCATTGATAAGAAAAATGTAGTATAGTATTATTCTTGAATCATTTTGTACATGACATGCATGTTCCTGCACTTTTTTTCACCTCAGCACATAGATGTCCAGTGATTATTGTTTCATCTAAACAGGAGGACACATGAAAAAAATCGCCAGAGTTTTGTTATTCATAGGGATTATCTTTCTTGTTTTTTCAGTCTGTCGAAAAGCTGGAACTCAAAAGGATTATCCTTTTCAGCCCGTCAGTTTCACTGAAGTTCACATCACCGACCAGTTCTGGGCGCCAAGGATGGAAACAAACCAGAAAGTCACCATCCCCTACGCTTTTGAGCAGTGTGTGGAGACCGGCCGCATCAAGAATTTCGAAGAAGCGGTTCAGGTCAAGTCGGGCCAGAAGGAAAAAGGAACATTCTGCACTGTCTATCCCTTCGATGACTCGGATGTCTTCAAAATCATCGAAGGGGCCTCTTACTCCCTGCGCATGAATCCTGACCCGGAACTGGACAGATACCTGGATGGCCTGATCGCTAAAATAGCAGCTGCCCAGGAGGATGACGGATACCTGTACACAGCTCGAACAGTCAATGCAGAATCCCGGGTCCGTTGGGTGGAAGAAGAACGCTGGGCGAACATGTATCTGGGTCACGAACTGTACAACGCCGGGCACATGTACGAGGCTGCTGTCGCTCATTACCTGGCTACAGGCAAAGGGATTTTCCTGGATGTGGCTCTTAAAAACGCTGATCTAATTGCCAGCGTTTTCGGACCGGGCAAGAAACATGGTGCTCCAGGGCATCAGGAAATCGAGATCGGACTGGTCAAGCTGTACCGTGTCACAGGGGAACAAAAATACCTGGAACTGGCGAAATTCTTCCTGGATGAGCGCGGGAACTCCCAGGACCGCAAACTGTTCGGTGAATACTCCCAGGACCATAAACCAGTCATTGAGCAGAGCGAAGCAGTGGGTCACGCTGTGCGGGCGGCCTACATGTATTCCGGAATGGCGGATGTCGCAGCGCTCACTGGAGATTCTTCTTACATCCAGGCCATAGGACGTATCTGGGACGATGTCATCTTCGGAAAGCTCTACCTGACAGGGGGGATAGGAGCCACGGGCGCAGGAGAAGCTTTTGGCGGAGACTACAATCTTCCCAACGCCACAGCTTATGCGGAAACATGCGCCTCGATCGGCAACGCATTGTGGAACCAGCGAATGTTTCTGCTCAACGGCGATTCCAAGTACATCGATGTCCTGGAACGGGTCCTGTATAACGGACTGATCTCCGGCGTTGCCTTGAGCGGCAATCTCTTCTTCTACACCAATCCGCTGGAATCCTTTGGTCAGAACAAACGCAGCGCCTGGTTTGCCTGTGCCTGCTGCCCGAGCAATATATCGCGCTTCATGCCCTCTGTTCCTGGATACACGTATGCCATGCGGGATGACATCCTTTATGTCAACCTGTTCATCGAGAGCGAGGTTCAGGTACCTCTTAAGGGGAATAATGTTAAGTTCAAACAAGAAACCGAGTACCCCTGGGATGGGAACATAAAAATTATTGTTGATCCCGACAGTCCTGCCCGCTTCGCCGTTCATATCCGGATTCCAGGATGGGCAAAAAATCAGCCTATCCCCAGTGACCTTTATCGATACATGAAACAAAATGAAGAGGAGGTCATCCTTAAACTCAACGGCGAGCCGATAAATCTCAACTTAGAAAAGGGTTATGCTCGAATCCTCCGCACCTGGAACAGAGGGGATGCCTTAGAACTGAACCTGCCTATGCCGATCCGCCGCGTGCTCAGCCATCCTGAGATCAAGGAAAACTCCGGAAAAGTTGCGCTCGAGCGGGGTCCACTCGTCTACTGTGCGGAATGGCCGGATAACCAAGGCTCAATAAGCAATCTTGTTTTACCGGACGATGTCGAACTGCGGGTTGAACGCCGTGATAATCTGTTCGATGGCGTTTCTGTCCTAAAAGGCCAAATCTTCGCATTGCATCAAGGAAAAGAGGAAAAAGAAACCATAACAAAACAGCAGGAATTCATTGCCATTCCTTACTACGCCTGGGCCCATCGCGGCCAGGGTGAAATGTCAGTCTGGCTGCCACGGGAAGAATCACTGGCACGGGCCTTGCCAAAACCGACTATCGCCTCCACCAGCAAGGTCAGTGTCTCTCGTGATAAAAATGGCGCGCCCATCAATGACCAGTGGGAACCGAAAGACTCCAACGACCATGCCCACCCCTATCTCCACTGGTGGCCCACGAAAGGAACCGTGGAATGGGTGCAGTATGACTTTGAGAAGCCGGAGTCTGTCTCGGAAGTTGAGGTCTACTGGTTTGACGACACAGGTCGAGGACAATGCCGAGTTCCTGTATCCTGGAAAGTCCTCTACAAAAAAGGCAGCGAGTGGATTCCTGTGGCCAATCAGAATCCCTATGGCGTGAAAAAAGACATATACAACCGGGTGACCTTCACTCCTATCCGAACATCAGCACTCCGCCTGGAAATCCAGCTCAAGGAAAAATTTTCCACCGGAATCCACGAGTGGAAAGTCAAATAAAAGGGGTCGCATCTCAACATTCGACATTTTCTTAATTTAGATTAGTCCTTCAGTTTCTCATTAGACAAAGGGGTTATCTTCCATTTTGTGTGGGTAAGACTCAACTTAGATAACTCAGAAGAGCATTCAGGGATGGATGAAGCGACATCGGAAGATTTAGCCTTCCCGAGCCAATCTCGAGGGAACCCGACGGAGTCGAGCCCGAGGACTGTTTGAGCACGACATAACACATCGGGCGGTGCTAAGTATGGCTGATAGATATCCGTGCGTGAGAGTTGATAAACATGCGGAGTTCCGCAGGGCCGAGAGGATTGACGAGGGAATGGCGTAAAAAATCTGACTGGAGCAAGGACATCCCTGAATGCTATCTGATCATTTACCCACACAAAATGGAAGATAATCGACAAAGGTAATGTATATGGAAAATTCTTTATGTAATGTCGAATGTTGAGATGCGACCCCAAACATCTGCTATTCCTTGCTGACCTCGAGGACCACGACTGACTTTGGGGGCAGAGTCGCCGCAATCATTCCTTTCTTCAATTGAGCCGACTTAAACACTCCAGGCTTAATATTATCTGGCCTCTCAAAAGTATTATGGACTGTCATTTTATCAGCGGTCAGGATCCTTCCCCTGACATTTTGGACATTCACACCGCGAAACTCTAAAGCCACCTCTGCAGATTGATTGGGGTCCAGGTTGCAGAGAGAGATATGGATCTTCCCGTCCTTATCCAGGGATGCCGAAGCACTCAGAGAGGGAATCCTCTGGTCTTCATATTCATATTGACCACATTCCAGGTCAACAGGAAGGAGCGTCGCATCCTGATGGACTTTGTACATGTCGAAGACATGGTAGGTGGGAGTCACAATCATCTTTTCCTCTTTGGTGAGAATCACCGACTGGAGCACGTTGACGGTCTGGGCCAGGTTTGCCATTCTCACCCGCTGACAGTGGCTGTTGAAGATATTCAAAACGACTCCGGCCACGACAGCATCTCGCAGCGAATTCTGCTGGTAGAGAAACGAAGGATTGGTTTCTGGCTCGACTTCGTACCAGGTCCCCCATTCATCAACGATCATACCCACGCGTCCTCTCGGGTCATACCGATCCATGATCGCCGAATGCCTGGTGATCAACTCATCCAGGAACTGTGTTTTCTGTAGTGTTTCAAACCAATCCTTTTCTTCGAACTGCGTGGCAGAGTTCTTGTTTCCCCAACCGCCAGGAACGATGTAGTAATGGAAACTCAAACCCGACATCATCCGCCCAGCCTCGCGCATCAACACTTCGGTCCAGTTATAATTCCCGCTGTTGCTCCCGCAGGCGATCCTATAGATGCGGTTTCCGGAAAAGTTCCGCACATAAGTCTGATAACGGCGGTAGAGATTCGCATAATGCTCAGGAGTCATGTTTCCCCCGCATCCCCAGTTCTCGTTGCCCACACCAAAGAACTTCAGTTTCCACGGCTCTTCCCGGCCGTTCTTCCTCCGAAGGTCAGCCATCGGACTCTGCCCGTCGAAAGTGATGTACTCGACCCATTCCTGCATTTCACGGACCGTGCCACTGCCGACATTCCCGCATATATAGGGTTCACATCCCAATTGCTCGCAGTGTTGATCATGGTCGGACGCTTGTCGCGGGGTCCGATCCCGTCTTTCCAGTGGTACTCATCGGCAAAACATCCTCCCGGCCAGCGCAGAACCGGTATTTTAATCTTTCTCAAGGCCTCCACAATGTCGCTTCGGATTCCCCGCACATTCTTGACCGGGCTGCTCTCCCCTGCCCAATAGCCATCATAGATGCAGCGCCCGAGATGCTCGGAAAAATGCCCGTAGATGTTTTTATTGATCGTATCCTTTCCCAGATCGGCGTTGATTATGATCCGGTTCTGAACTTGCCGATCCTCACTACTCAAGGCAAAAACAGAACCGATAGTGATGATGAGCGCCCATGCCAGAAAAGATAAGATACATTTCCGATTTCTCATGACATCCCTCCCCGCCTTTCATTGACGAAAGGCGCAAGTCATTTTAAAAAGAGTTTACCCAAGATGTCAAATCTTGTGCTATTGAGTACAAAAAAGAAGTCGAGTCTTCATTTGACATTCTCATGAAGTTAATAGTAAAAATAATTCTCTTCCAGATAGTGTGGGTAAAATACACGGGAATGGAAGAAGCGACCTTGAAGATTTAGCCTTCTCGAATCTTCAACCGAGGTAAGCCGATGAAATCGGCCGCCGAGTATGTTTGAGGAAGCTCAGGGCAGTGAATCATGAAAACACGCCACTTTTGCCCCAGCGAGTCAAAAGAGGCTCGGTTTCAGGC
>SMTZ1_10036597_pt1 | contig 11099 bp, 8 predicted proteins | sample DeeMarSWOR136_30_FD_25667 | JGI IMG/M metagenome (IMG submission 25667)
GGATAAAATCGACTTTCTTGGCCACCGGTCTTAGTAAGTCGGTAAAATCTCCTTCAAATGCTTGGTCTTTAAAATCAGAAACGAAAAATACCATACTTTGGTTATATGCTTTTTGTATTAAGAAAGAGATTGCATTTGGAATATCTGCTGAAACCGGAATGCCCTTGTAATCCTGGTCGATAACACCCTCTACGATTTCCTCACAGCAGTCTTCTCCATATCTAGCCGGAAGGAAGCTCTTGATTTCCTTATCAAAGGTGCACAATCCTACAGGGCTGTAGTGATTATAGGCAGAATAAACGAGTAGACCTATGGCAATATCTCTAATATCCGGCTTTGAAGGCAGGAACATTTCTTCGAATCTCCTCATAGAGCCGGACAGGTCAGCCCAGATAAAAATTTTCCTCTGGCGTCCAACTACACGCTGAATAATTTCTTCCTCGCCGGACTGCACCAGTGTTATAAGGTCTAAATCCCGTAGATCATCCCCGGGTTCATAGGGTTTGATATCGGCAAACTCAATCCCTTCCCCCTTATAAATACTCTCCCATTCTCCGGCAAAAATATTTCTTAGTTTTAATCTAGAGAAAAGTTGAATCCTACTTTGCTTAAAATTCTTATATTCCTCTTGCTCCATATTCCACTACTTTCTCTATAGCCTGGGAAATAAGCTCTTCGATTCTTTGAGCCTTCCCTTTATCGCTGGGGGCATATTGAAAGCCTATCCTGTGGTTTAGAATAGGGAAAGCCAGGACGGCGATGTCAGAGGGTGTAACCTGTTCCCTTCCCTTGAGAAAGGCTCTGGTTTTGGCTCCCCTCTCCAAGAAGAGATAACCCCGCTCCCCTTCCGGCAGAAGGTAAAAGTCCTCCGGGGCAACTATCCCCCCCTCCGGCCTAAGAAACCTGATCATCCGGATCATATCTCTCCTTATTTCCGGGCTCACCACTACATTCTGACGGATAAACTCCCGAATATCCAGAACCTCCTCCTTGGAGATTACCTCTTTTATTTGGGGGTCTTTTTTCTGGTGAGATTCGGCGATTTGGAGCTCTTCCTCTTCGGAAAGGGACTCGGTAGTTATCTTCATCATGAATCGGTCAAGCTGGGCTGCACCGAGTGTAAAGGTGCCTTCAACGTCAATAGGATTTTCATTTGCCATCACAAAAAAGGGCTCTTCTAGGGGATAGGTATCCCTGCCTATGGTGATCTGCCTTTCTCCCATAGCCTCAAGCAAGGCAGCCCGGGTTTTTTCGTGAGCCCGGTTGATCTCATCGGCAAGAACTAGGTTACTAAAGAGAGGGCCAGGATGGAAAACAAGCGATCTATCCTGGCACTGCTCAACAATCCTGACCAGATCCATCGGCTTGAGATCGGGAGTAAACTGGATCCGGCTGAAGCTGGCCCCGGATATGGTCCTGGTAAATGTTTCCAGGGTAGCTGTTTTCCCCTTGCCCACCTTACCCTCTATCAAGAGATGAGGGCCCAATTTTCTTTCGCTGTGAGAATAAAAACAGATCATCAGCGATTCAATGAGTTTGGGGAGGCCAGTAATGCGTTTTCGAATTTCTTCTTTTTGCTGTTCAACCTTTTCTAGATATTTGTCGAATTCTCTCCGGGTCTCCTTCATCTTCCTTCCTCTCCTTTTTTAAACGCTTTATTATGTGGTTTTCCCCTCGGTGTGGGTGATTTTTTAGTCTCTATATATAAGTTATCGCAGTTCTTAGTTACGCAACAGCTACAATGGATACTCCGTCGCTACTGCCCAAACTCGACTACGATATAACTTTTACTTCAGCCGAGAAACCTGGTGCACACTATTTATTAAGTTAAGCCATTCATTAATCTAGAACAAAAATATAATTTTGTCAAATGGTGTTATGAAAGCATTGGTTGCTGAGAGAGACAATAGATTTATATATGATACTACAGTATCCTTCAATATCGCCTTACCGAGTTGTAAATTGATTGCAACCGAATCAGGAAAAGAATGCCTTAATAGAGTTAGTGATAATTCCCTAGAATTTTTTATAATTTCCTAGATTTTTTTGTTTTAGGTATTGATTTTGTGTATATAATGGTTTATAATACACTGCGTAATCGTTGTGATTGTATTATATTCTAATAATGGTGGTGTGAGTATAGTCAGGGCACTTGATTTATGTGCCGACCAGTGTATAGTAAAACCTTTCAAATGCCCTTAATTGGTGGTATGCGTTAAAGCTGTTTTAAAGACGGAAAACCAAAATTGATTCAGCAAAAAGAATTAAAGAACGGAGGTCTTTATACATTGGCTATACGTAAGTTAGAAGATAACGGAGCTAACAAAGACAATACAACAATAGCTATCTGGAAAAGTACCAAAGACAAGCTGGATAAGAATAGAGCCCCCGGTCAGTGTTACAACGGCTTTATCTGCCAGCTTATTGATTTATGGGAGAAGATAGGGGAAGAGAAAGCTCCCGTGTGGGGAGCCCTGGCTGTAATCGGGACTGTAGCGGCAGGGTCTGCTAATTAAAAAGAAGTTAATGAATGTATTGTCCATAATATTATGGAATGGGAGGTGATGCCTATAAGAAACAGAATGAAACACGATTAAACCGTAAATCTAGTTTAGGAGGAATATGTGAAGGAAGATAAAGATAAGAAAGAGAGAGGAGAAGTCTCCCGAAGAGACTTCCTTGTTGGCGCCGGTGCCGTCGTTGTCGGTGGTGCCATTGGTGCAGGTATTACCTATCCTCTGGTATCTGGCGATGGTGAGGTCGTTACCACCACATCCGTTAAAACGGTACCGACAACCGTTACCACTACCAAGACGGTTGGTGATGGTGCCGCAGTCACAGTGACTGACACAGTAACCACAACGGTGGGTGCTGGTGAAACGGTTACCAAAACAGTGCCAACAACGGTAACCACAACAGTAGGTGAAGGTGTTCAGCCGTGGCAGGAACCAGAGACGACTGTTCTTAAAAAACATTGTTCGGACGGTCGGACTGTCGCATGTATTGATGTCAAGAACGACAAAATCGTAAGGATTAGGCCACTTCACTGGGACATGCACTATACTGAAGCCGAGCTGAAACCCATCGCTGGGGCACGTGCTATCACGGCGCAGGGGGGAAAGACCTTTGATATGCCCCCGAAGAGTCTGATGAGCCATTACTTCGCAACCTACAAGAAGCGCGTCTACTCTCCCAACAGGATTCTGTATCCGCTAAAGAGGGTTGACTGGGAGCCAGGTGGTGTAAATGTAAACCCGCAGAACCGCGGCAGAAGCAAGTACAAGAGAATCTCCTGGGACGAAGCAACGACCACAATAGCCAATGAGATAGATAGGATAACGGCAAAATATACACCGTGGGCTATACTGTGTTCTATGGATATACATGGCGAACCAAAGACGATTCATGGCGGAATCAACGGGCATAGTTGCGGAATGCGCCTCCTTCGCCTATATAATGATGGCTATACCCAACAGCAGAGGAATCCCGATAGCTGGGAAGGATGGTACTGGGGAGCAAAGCACTTCTGGGGGGATGGCTGGATTGGTCAGTGTAAGCAGGTTGGACCTCTCTACTCCGATATATTGAAAAATACCGAGATGGTCATACTGCAGGGACATGACCCGGAAACCCAGGTTTGCGGCTATTTTGGTGAGTTCCCGAGCTTATGCTACTTCTGGTTCCAAGAGGCTGGTGTAAAACTGGTTCATATCTGCCCGGACTTGAACTACTCCGCGGCGTGTCACTGTGGTGCTCCTTCCAGTACGTATAATGGTAAGTGGATACCACCACTGCCCAATACCGATGGCGCACTTAACCTGGCAATAGCTTACACCATGATTACTGAAGGATGGTACGACCAGGAATACCTGGATACGCACGCAGTGGGCTTTGATGCCAGCACTATGCCGGCAGGGTCTGACCCTACGGAAAACTTCAAAGACTATGTTTTGGGTACCTATGATAATATACCCAAGACACCGGCGTGGGCGGCTCCTATATGTGGTATCACAGAATGGACAATTAAAGCCCTGGCTAAACAATGGCACCTGAAGCGAACATCGACAGCGCATCGTGAAGGAGGCCCGATGAGGGGGCCATATTCGCATGAGAATGCCAGGCTTGAAGCCTATATTATGGGAATGCAGGCTCCCCACAATTCGCCCAGATGGGAAAAGAACTTCTCCGCTAGGTCTGCTCAGTTTTCAGGTGGATTCGCTTTCGCGGGTTGGGCCGGTGCAGAAGATCCACAGATGAGGCAACATATTGCCAAGAATATGGTTCATGTGGCTATTCTTAATGGTACCATGGAGAATCCTGTTAGCTGGATGGGTACTACACTATTGATGGCACCGGTTGAAGACCAATTCCAGAGATACTACTATCCGATACCCGCAGAAGAGGGCGGCTCTGAGATACACATGTGGTGGACCGACGCCCCCTGTCTTACAACCTGTTGGAATGGTGGGTTCACATATGTTGAGGCCTTCAGAGCCCCGCAGATTGAGTTCATTCTAGGCCAGCACATATGGCTTGAGAATGACATGCTGTATGCAGATATAATAATACCAGTAAATACCAAAGTCGAGGAGGAGGACATACAGGGATACGGCGACGAGTTTGCGTACGGCCTTTTCCTGTATGAAGGGCAAGCCATACCGCCCGTAGGTGAGTCCAAGAGCGATATGCAGGGAGTTGCCGAGATTGCTGATAAGCTGGGTGTTAAGAGTGAGTTTATGGACGGCAGGCTTACTGTTGCTGAATGGGTACAATATGGCTTCAATAACTCGGGTGCACAAGATCTGATTACCCTGGATGAGATTAAACAAAAGGGTTATATAACGTCACCAGCCGCCGATGATTGGCAGCAAGACAAGGCGGGTCTGATAGATTTCTACAATGACCCGGATAGCGATCCCATTGGGCTACCTTCCGGTAAGCTGGAGTACTACTCTGAAAGGTTAAAGGAGCACTTCCCAAACGACAAGGAGAGGAATCCGACCGCAAAGTGGGTAGTAGGCGGCCCTGAATCGGAGGGTTGGTACCATGATGAAAGCCTCTACGGCGAGAGGTGCAAGGAGTATCCCATACTTACCGTATGCAATCACCCGAGGTGGAGATTCCACGCCCAGTTTGATGATGTACCCTGGTTCAGGGAAATCGATCAAGCTAGAATCATGGGTTATGATGGGTACATGTACGAATCAATCTGGATCCATCCGGAGACGGCTGCTGAGAAGGGCATAGAGTACGGGGATATAGTGAAGATGCATAATGAACGGGGCATTGTCCTCGGCGGAGCCTATGTGACTGAGAGGGTAAGGCCTGGAGTCGCAAGGCAGGACCATGGAGCAAGGTTAGACCCAATAAACGATTGGGCCACAGATGAGAGTCAAAGGATTGACAGAGGCGGTGCCAATAACATGATCTGTCCAGTAAGAGTGTCATCACCGAATGCCACAGGGATGGTCACTGGCGGGTACCTTGTTGAGATTGAGAAGCTTGAACCGAATGAATTGGAACAATGGCGAAAGACATATCCAGACGCATTCGCCAGAGACTATGACCCGGCTTATGGTCCACTCTTTACCGGCTGGATTGATGAAGGAGGCGAGTAAATGAAAGCTTTTCGTATAAACGTTTCAAGGTGCAACGGGTGTTACAACTGTCAGATTGCCTGCAAGGACGAGCACTGTAGTAACGACTGGACACCCTACGCCAAGCCGCAACCAGAGTGGCAGGTTTTCTGGGGTAAGCTAGAGGACCATATCCGAGGAAGCGTCGGACCAGGGTTACCAGAAGACCCGGTGATAAGAATGTCTTCGCATGTAAAGGTGGACTATGTCTTCGTTCCCTGCCAGCACTGTGTAGACGCACCGTGCGTTGAGGAATGTCCAGTAGACGCTATCTACACCAGGTCTGATGGGCTGGTTATCATTGATCCAATTAAATGCACTGGCTGTCAACGCTGCCTCATTGAATGCCCGTATGGCAAGATTTACATGAATAATGCTCTCAACATAGCTCAGAAGTGCACAGGTTGTGCCCATCTAATCGACCGAGGCTGGCCTATCGACATACCTAGATGCGCTGACAACTGCCCGCATGAGGCGATATTGTTTGGTGATGAATCTGAGCTAGACCTAACCGGGACTGAAACCCTTCATCCGGAGTTTGGTGTAACCACCAGGGTGCATTACTTGGATCTGCCCAAGAGATTTATCGCTGGGACGGTCTATGACCCAGTAACCAAAGAAGTAGTTGAGGGTGCCAATTGCATCCTTAGTGGGGATGGTACTGGTACTGAGACCACAGATGGCTTTGGAGATTTCTGGTTTGACAAAATAGCGGAAGGCACCTTCACAGTAACAATAACGTCTGGAGGAAAGAGCGCGACAGTATCCAATATCAGCACAGTAGAGAAGGATATAAACCTGGGAGATGTAGCGCTGACTTAGTGATATGTTCTAAGGCAGAATAGGACCTGTATAGGGGGTGGGAGTTGACGATTTAACTCTCACCCCCTATAATACTATAATACTAAATAATTAGGTAAACGGGGAAAGGAGCAACTACAGCATGACAAATAGGCGGGTTTGGCTGTTTCGCATTTTAATCGTTATCGCTACAGCTTCACTAGTGGCAGCGTGGTTTATGCCTTGGTGGTCAGCCTCCATCAAAGATATACCAGCTTATAAGTACCCAATATCAATCTATCCCTATGGTTTGGATGCCCACCTGATGTGGGAATACTTGACAATAATGCCAGAGGGTGGAGCTGAGGCGGAAATGCCGGCCTTTTTTACGCCGGTTATGTGGTTATATTTCGGATTAGTTGTCGCAGCACTCTTGATTGCAGCCTGGCTTGTAAATAAAGATAGAAACATAAGTCTATTTCGCAGAAAGTTCAATCTATCCAAGTTTTTGATGATAGTTGTCGGTCTCTCATATATGGTTGTCTGTGGGTTAGCCGTCATCGTTGCCTCGATGCGTCTCGGTGATATCGGCATAAACCTGGTGGGTTATACATTTGTCAACCTGGGCCATTATGCGGTTTGGACACTGGAGACATCCGTGGATGCGTATCTTCGATTCGGATACTGGCTGGCTTGTGGTGTTGGACCGTTTTTAATCATTTTAGCCTTACTTCGCAATAGAATCGTAGGTAGATCTAGGTCTGTCTCGCAATAGAAATCTATTTGGTCAAGCAAGAAGCATAAAAAGAGGATGGGAACCAGAGTCCCATCCTCTCAAGCTTTACTAAATTACCAATGACCACCAAATGTAAGAGAGTCTCTGATTGCCATTATGCAGGCATCCAGAAACATGCCTGAGTCATTAAAAAGTCTGTCCAATTTACCTTAGTTTACCGAGGTGGAAAAGATAGTAATTACAATTGTTACCCTTTCATTCGTTATGGTATATTATTAATTATGAACAAGGGCTGTTTGATATTCATGCCGGGCGTAAACTCCATCACACACAAGGAGAGGTTCACCGAACCCTATGATTTTCCGCGGGGAGGGCTTTCCCTGGCCAGTTTTCTATCTTCCAGGGGAAAGAGAGTCTCCATAATTCCTCTGGATTACTATATCCCCCCCTCACAAACCCCTGCTGAAATCAGTTCACGGCTCCGTTATGTTGTCCAGTTTACTGTCAGGGAGTTTGATCCCGCACTTGTAGGAATCAGTGCCCCTTACACAATGCTGTATCCAACGGCTCTTAGGATCGCGTCCTTCTGCAAAGAGGTTTCGGAGTCGGTTGTCTGCCTCGGCGGGCCGCATGTTTCATATATGGACTGGCAGACCTTCATAGATTCAAAAGATGTGGACGTGGTAGTTAGAGGAGAAGGGGAATGGACCCTTCTAGAGCTTCTGGAAAAGGTAGAGAGGGAAGAAGATTTCAGTGATGTGGCGGGGACCACAGTAAGAAATGCGGAATCGGGAGTGCGGAATACCGAATTAGCAAAGGTTAATCCTCCCCGTCCTTTAGGAAATATGAATGAGTTACCTCAACTTAATTACGGCCTGCTTCCGGAAGAGTTCGTCAGAAAAATGGCGGTCACCCTTGTGGCAAGCCGCGGATGTGCTTATAGATGCACCTACTGCCTTGAGTCAGAGTTCTGGGGGCATAAGGTCAGAGTAACCTCCATCGACAGGGTCGTAGAGGAAGTGAAAATTCTTTCGGAAAAGTACAACAACCCCCCCCTAGCCTTTGAAGACAGCATGTTCAACATGCGGTCAGCTCGCTTCTTTGAACTTTGCGCTGGGCTGAAGGGTATAAGGCTACGTCCCGAGTTCTATATACTTTCGAGAGTTGACTCGGTAACCGATGAAGGCTTCAGGGCAATGAAGGACGCCGGGATAAACAAGATATTACTTGGGATAGAAAGCGCATCCCCTAAGGTCCTCGCTGCTATGAACAAAAGAATAACCTATGAACAGGCAGAGGATACCTGCAGAAGGTTGACTAACGCGGGCTTGCAGGTCGGCACCTTTTGGATCATAGGGCACCCTGGAGATTCAATCAAAGAGGCAAGGATAACTCTGGACGCAATTAAAAGGCTCTATTCACTGGGTTATATGGGAGCATCAGAGATAGCTATTTTTATTCCTTACCCCGGGACTATTATCTTTCAAAATCCCGAAGCATACGGCATAGATATCCTTAATTACGACTGGGAGAGATGGGGGAGATTCAATACAGAACCTGTCTGCCAACTTAAAGATTTCAGGAAAGAGGATATCCTTAGATGTTGGGTCAAGGCACAGAGAATAGCCGAGTACTGGATGTCCAAAAGAATGTATAATAATTTTATCAATTCGGCGACGAGTTAATAGAAATAGGTTATAGATATCCTGAAATTTTACTCTCTATACATCATAACCACTTTTTAAAGCAACATTGTGCTAATTTAGCTGGGCATAGCCACCTCCGCCAGTGAGCTCGCTTAGAGCGGGTTATAAACTACTCCTATAAATCTGCTACAGTTTCTTAAAGCACTATTGATACCTCTGTTTTACTCGTGCTTTTCTTATAGTCCATTTGAATCCAACATCCCGATGATTACGTGGGCGTATGTATCTCTACCATAAATTGACACAGAATTCAGTCATTGTAACCATGTCTTGAACAAGCTCTGCGAGGCAGAAATTCTCTCAAACCAAGAAGAAACCATTACTATTATAAGTTCATAGGGGAGTGTGTCAGTGGCTATATCTGTCTGGAGTAACAACCACTAGATAAAATAAACTTTCTAAGATACTTCTACTACACAATTGAGCTATCTTTGAGCATACCGCCCGGGCATATCGAGATTGGATTAAGCTTTATGCCCTGGTCGAAGTTATTATAGCAATAGCTGTATTATAATGCGATTATTATAGAAAAAGCTCATAGTAATCCCAAGTATAGCGGGTGGCTAATTAGCCACTTAACGAAGCCTGTATAAACGTTTCCAGGTTTCTGCATATCTTTGGATTTGGAATCGATTCACAGGTATCCTGCTGTCGTTTAGTAGCTGTGATGGAGACTCATTTCACACTGGAACCTGCACCAGCTATCCTGCCAGTCACAGAGATCCTTGTACTTTAAATGCAACCACTTCATATCGGGCAGATTGACCGGGCTAACGTCATCCCAAATGTCATGCCATACTACGTTCCATTGAGTACCCTCAGGCCACTCAATGCTATAAGCGTCCCCCTGGTGAATGGTTACCCTTGAGTCAGTGGTATATGTCGGGGCTACCAGTTTAATTACATCAGGGCTCAATTCCACCACGTCAACGTGAGTGACATTCGGAAATGACAATAGACCCTTTAATACCATGCCCAGTCCCAGACCATTAATTAGTACTCTCCCACCTCTAGTTTTGGCTTGGTACAATACGTTAGCGATGTCTTTTATCTCGGGTGGGGTGTCTGTCATTATTCCCAACCATCTGGACTCCTGATTTCTTGTTGTCAATCGCATCAATCGGGTGTATATACCCGGGGGGATTGGTCTGCCTTCCATTTTATAAAAAATGGCTTCTTCTTCACTTTCTGGATATGTATACTTCTCGACCTTCCATATACCTGACCTCCCCTCAGGTAGGTCGACGCGGCATATCTCATTTAAGTCTAACTTTTTTTCCACCATTTCATCATTATGTGGAACTGTAATGCACTTTATGCGTTACAATCAGACGGACTATCTATATAATATCTGGTTTGAGCTGCAATTCCAAAGATTATCATAAGGAGCTTTACGGGTCAATGTGATTTACTGAAAACCTCTAACGGGACGGATAAAACAAGCAGCGAAGGTATCATAAAGGCATACTGCCATATAAATAGCCACCATATAAATTATACATAGGAAATTATAAAACGGGAGTATCGGGAATGGCTGTGGACAATTTAGCCTTGAACTCCTGCTACTTAGGCATTGAATTCTTTCCTTGGGCATTCTATTATATAAACTGTTATGACTAAGATAATAACCAAGGAGCATTTACCAAATGGATGAAGATCTTCAAAAACAATTGAAAACCATACAAACGGCTTTGCACGACCAAGTGTCAAGCTTGAGAGATGAGTTACATAAAGTTAGAGATGATGTAGATGCATCTATAACAATATCAGCCGAACTCGAAAAGGAAATAAAGGAAACTGAGACTACTAAAACACTCGAAAATATGTCTGACACTATATTCTTAAACAAAATACAGAATACAATAGTGGCAAGAACAATATATTTATTAAGTTCAATACGATTTACTCTTTTAGGTGTTCTGAGACTGGAAGATTTAAGCACAAACCAAACGGTTGGTTTGGAAGAAATTGTAAAAGTTACCTTTGATTTTGACAAGAATTTTGAACGGATTTATGGTTCTGAAAATATTGAGGAAACACTAGAATACTTTGAGCAGATATGCAATAAATTGGATAAATGTTTAGACTCATCAAGTAAGCTGATTAATGAACTAAAGGCAAGACATAGGATAAATAACAAAAAAAGTTAAGCAAAAAGTTAAGCTTAATAACTCAATAGTGTATACTTTACATAACATATGGGTAAATTATGAGTAGGAAAAGCGTCCCTGGAGGGATTCG
>SMTZ1_10007268_pt1 | contig 11096 bp, 9 predicted proteins | sample DeeMarSWOR136_30_FD_25667 | JGI IMG/M metagenome (IMG submission 25667)
ATATCGTCAAGGGAGTTGATATCCCCAGGCTTAAGATCAGCTTTATCGAAGCGCTCTCTATAAAACCCAGAGGATTCATAACATCGCTTTACCTGCCATTTCAGCCTCTCAAGCTGAAGCATTTCCAATCTCTCTCGACTCACAGTCTCGATATCTCTGTCATAGAAGCGAGGGTGTTCAGATGGTTTTGAAGAAGACATACGCACCTCCATAAAGTTGGGTTTCAGTAATCAGTCCGGCATAAGCAGACCATTGAAAAATCTCATCAGAATACCCTTATTCATTCTTTCTATTGCATCGTTCGAATATCGATGTAACCAAATCAGAAATTTGCAGAGGCAAATTAACATTAAAATAAAGAATAAGCCAGAAGAACGTCTGGCCGATACCGGTTTGCAGCTAACCCTTCATAAGCGTTTCACTGCTATTGAAACTCAGCGGCTCTCTTTGTCATAATATAGATGTTACTGTTCTTGATTGAAAACTAATAGGAATCATCATAATATTGATCCCGCAAATGGGAAACCAGCATCCCTTACCAGCCCCGGCATCATTCACAAGTCATGAGTGAAATCATAGCCTAACCAACCATGCCTTGTAGCTTTTTTCTTGACAAAGCCTATATGTTCGTATATTTGCGAAAACACGAGTCCTTATCAACCCACATAAGGGTTCGTGCACCTGTTGGTTGAGCTCAGGCCAGAAATGGTGCGCACGATCCACGGGGAGGGCGTCGCCGTCTTGCTGATGGAGCAGAACATGGAAATGGCCCTCAGCATCTCACTCCGAACCTACGTTATTGATGAGGGACGGATTCAGACCTTCGGACCCGCCAAAGATATCCTAGCAGATGAAGAGATTCAACGCCCTTACCTATCCGTCTAATCGTATGGATTGATATCACAAAGGAGAGTAACCTGAGAGAAAATCTGACGTTTCGAACCAGGTGCGATGGGAGCCTTTTTAGAAAGACGTTCTTTTCAGTCCATGGGGAAAGGAGGTGATTCTAGACTTCTCGGAAAAAGATCAAAGGGAGCTCGAACGTAAAACACAAAAACACTTAAGGAGGCAAAAATGGGTATAGATGCTCTTCATACGAAATATTCCACCTATGACGCCGCGGCCAGAATGAAGAAATTCGCTAAGGCCTTTAAACCTGCGGATACGCCTATGGCTTTTGAATATCCTGTGATTCCTGGCTATTATGGGTATCGGGGAGCCGGGACCCAAGGGGTGGATTTTGATGACAGGATAAACTTTGCAAGAATGAGGAATTATCGTGTCGAACGCACCAAGGAACAGCTCAAGGCATTTGATGTGGGCGCGATCCTATCCATTCAAGAGTGGAATACGCGCTACATTACAGGAACATGGACACCCGCCTGGACCACACCTTCGTCGGGATTGCGTTATTGCATGTTGCCTGCCACGGCTGACGCTCCCATATTGTACGAGCAAGGAGAGATCGGATATCACACCCGTCAGATGGCTCCTTGGCTTGACAAAGTGAAGGTGGCCATTACGGGTGCGGGGTGGAGCAGCATTATCATGGGCAAATCGGCCCACCAAGCGCAAAGGGACAAACTTGTGACGCAGATTATTGATGACATGAAGGCTTACGGCGTAGGCAAAGAAACCCTGGCCATCGATATTTGGGATCCTGGTCTGATCGAGGGCTTTAAAGACAAGGGTGTTAAGGTGATCCCTGCCACAGAGCTCATGTTTCAGGCGCGCAAGATCAAAAACCAAGATGAGGTGGAGTGCCTGAGGATCGCTTCAGCAATTGGGGATTCCCAACATCAAACCCTTAAGGATATGTTGAAACCAGGGGTGAAGGAGTCTGAGATTATGGGTGCCATGCACAAGACGGCATACGACCTAGGAGGGGAGGTTTACTCTGGTATGCTCGTCACTTCGGGCCCCTTCAGTTGGCCCAATTCTCGATACATGACGGATCGTATCATTCGCCCCCATGACATTGTTTACGCCGACGTGTACAACACCACTTACAATGGCTACCATATCTGTTATTATCGCACGTTCAGTGTGGGCAAACCCCCTCAACAGCTTGTTGATGCCTACGCTGTGGCTTTGGAATGGCTTTACAGAAGCATAGAGGTCATAAAACCGGGTGTAACGACCAAAGAAGTGGCTGAAAAATGGCCTCCCTGCGAGAAAGATTGGAGCGACATACTGGTGGCCTATGAGGATCAAACGGCTGGGAGCAATTGGGCCCATGGTATCGGGCTATCTCTATATGAGCTTCCCCTGATCTGGCGTGGATGTTCGCTGGATTATCCCATGCCCCTTGAGCAAGGGATGACCTTTGCCATTGAAACCCAGCATGGTGTACCCGGGATAGGCGGTGTTAGGATAGAAGAGATGATCCACGTCACTGAGGACGGTGTGGAACTATTGAGCCAGTATCCTGTTGACGAAATAACGGTTGTTGATTTCTGATCACTGAAAGGCAGACGGGCAGGAAGGCTAAACACGGCCTTCCGGCCTTTTCGCTCTTGGGACCATTATCTCCTGGTGAGCATACAGGAAGCTCTTCACACAAGTAGGTTCAACCATTATCAATTTTGTTGCGTCCGGGATTTTGAGGATTCCCTTTTAATGCCAGCCATTTCTTCCAGCACGGCACATACTGCAGCAGTGTCCTGCTTGGCAAGACCTTTGGCCAGGGCTGCGGTGTAAATCTGGGCTGCGGTGGACAACAGCGGGGTGGGGCAATTCAACTTCCTGGCAAAGTCGCTGATGATGTTGATATCTTTTTGATGCATATCCACCTTCATGGTGGCTTCATCATACTTTGCAGCCGCCATTAGCGGACCGCGGACTTCGAACATTCGGGAGGTGCCGCCCCCATCACTGATGGCTTTGATCATGATTTCTGGTTCCAGCCCGGCTTTCATTCCCAGCACCAATGCTTCGGCCGCTGAAACATTGTGGATGGTCACCAGCAGATTGGCAACAAACTTCATCTTGGTGCCCATGCCGAATTTTCCGACATAATAACTGGCGCGGGAGAATCCATTGAAAATCGGATTACAATCCTCACATGCCTTACGGTTACCGCTGGCATAAACCACGATATCCTTTTTAACGGCCTGGGCGCCGGTACCGCTGAGGGGGCAGTCCAGAAGATCTCCGCCGGAGGTTTTCAAAGCGTTATGGGCTTGGTGTTTATCTTCCAGGGTGAGCGTACTGGTTTCTATTACGACCAGGCCTTTACGGGCACAGTGCACCAGCCCATCTTTGCCTTTAACCACGTTTAGCAGGGCCTCCCCGCTGGGAAGCGAGGTGATGACCACATCCGTCTGTTCGGCAACTTCTCGACAGGAGCCTGCCCCGCTTCCGCCTTTGCGAACAAGCGCATCGACTTGCTGTGAATCAATATCGTAGCCGGTGACCTTATATCCTGCGTTTATCAGGTTGGCGGCCATGGCGGATCCCATAATGCCGACACCAATTATGCCTATTTTTTGATACATGCGTTACTCCCGCCCTTTTTCGCGCGATACCGAACCACGACGACTTTTTAACCTATGGGTATTTTTCTTGCGACATGATCACTTACCCTGAATCGTTTTTGACTCTGGAATTAATGGATGGTCCACCCTCCGTCCACCATTAAAACGTGACCGACGACCATGTCGGATAGCGAACTGCATAAAAACAAGGTTGCACCGATAAGGTCTTCGGGCCGGGCCCAGCGTCCGATCGGAAGCATTTGTCCGGTTGCCCATTCCTTGTAGCCCGGACGCTCAAACAGTTCGCGACGCGTCGGTGTTTCCGTAATACAGGGAGCAACGGCGTTGACGTTAATCCCTTTGGCGGCCCACTCTAAGGCGAGCGCACGGGTGAGGTGGTGAACGCCGGCCTTGGCTGCTCCATAAACCGAACGGCTGGCAAAGGCGGTCTGGCCCAAGGTTGATCCGATGTTGACGATCTTGCCGCGGCCTTGTTGAATCATTATCTTGGCAACCGATTGGCAGGTAAAGAAAACTGCCTTCAGGCTGGTATCCAGGGTCTGATTCCATTCCTCTTCAGTGGCCTCCAGCGCTTCTACCGTTGCCGTCCAGGCGGCGTTGTTGATCAGAATATCAATCTTGCCGAAGGTCGCGTGCGCCTGGGCAACCAACTCACGGATCTGGGCCACTTCCCGCAGGTCGGCAGGAATGACCAGAGCTTTGCGGCCCAGGGTTTCAATGTCTTTGGCGACATCTTCCAAAGCCGATCGGGTACGACTGACCAGGGCGACATCCACGCCGGCCTGTGCCAGCGCCGTTGCCAGTGTCCGCCCGATTCCCTGGGAGGCCCCTGTGACGATGGCAATTTGATCCTTAAGGCCAAAACCGGCCCAATCTCTGTTCATCGGCTATCCTTTATTATCCGACGGCTTCTTCCATATGTTCCATCAAAGTGAAGACCACTGGTCCGTCTGCCGAAACCAGCACGTCTTCCTCCAGTCGGCAGGTCTGCGGCAATCCGGGATGACCGGCAAAGGTTTCGGCCGCAAAATACATGTTCTCCTTAATTTCGGCCGGATGGTCCAAAGAATAGGCCCGGGAAACCCACATGCCCTCGTAAAGGGTAATCCCGATGCTGTGGGCAAACTGCTGCAAGGTGACGGTGCCATATTTGTCGTCATCGTATTTCGGAAATGCTGCGGCCACATCTGCTGTGGTGTTGCCCGGTTTCAGTTGCGCAATGCCGGCATACATCGAATCGTAAACCTCGCGGTAAAGGTCGATCTCCTGCTGGGTCATCTTGCTGGCACATTTGAAACAGCGCACGAAATCCACAAAATAGCCGGAAGGTCCCACGGCATTGATATCAACGATTATCAGATCGCCCTGGCGGATCATTTTATCGGTGGCCCAGCGTCGATAAGGGCTGGTGTTGCCACCGGAGGCGACAATAATATCATAGATGATCTCGGCACCGCGCTCGAGCATAAACTCATGCACCTTGGCTTCGATCTCACGCTCACGCACACCCGGCTTGAGCCATTCGTATTTAATCTTCCACATGGCCGCATCGCCGATGGCAGCGGCCTGCTTGAGCAGCTCGATTTCATCAGGAGTTTTTATCGTCCGGGCAGCCGACAGGGCCGGCCAACCGTTTACTATGTTGATTTTGCGTTCCTGATAGGCCTGCAAAGACGGCATATCCAGATTGTCAATCCCGATTCTTTCTTTTTCAACTCCGTGTTCCTTTAAAACCTCAACAACGCTGTCGGCCATTCTGCCGGCCATGAAAGGAACGGCACCTTCGGCCCACTGCCAGGTGATCGCCGGGCGGATACGGTCTGCCATCCAGGGCAGATCGATGCGGGCACAATGCATATCGGATCCGGCGGTTTCAAACAGAGTGGGCTCACCGCCGTTAGGCAAGACCACATAGCGGATGTTGATATTATACTTCCAGTTGCCCTGATAGGAGCCGGTTACATAACGGATATTGGCCCCTGCATAAAGGACCAGGGCGCCTAAATCCATGGCATCCATTTGCTCCCGGGTGCGCTGCAGGCGATCCTTGCGCAGCCGTTCGAAATCAACACGGTATTGCCAGTCGGCACCGGTCTGGCTGTAAAGACGACGGGGACTTGCCTCATGCCGTTTTTCAATAAAATAGGTATCTAAATCGTATCCCATGGCATCCTCCTTCTAAAATAATTTGCTTTGTTGGTATAGATTGTCGGAACCTAAATAAAGGCGTTGTAGAAATGCCCCTTTATTCGAGCACTGGCTGGGGGCGTTGGACAAGATGTCGCATCTAGATGATCGCCGTGGCAAACCCGGCAGGATGCTATCTGATGCAATTAACAATGAGAAAACTTGATGTCAAGAGAAATTGTTTTTTTCGGAAAGGATTCAAAAGCCCTGCCGACACATAAGACCTCTGGCCGTAAAAGGGTGGTTCAAAACTATAAAAACTAACATGTATGTTAGGAAACGTTCTATCACATTGTAGCTACCTTATATAAACAATTAATTGATGATTGCCCCTTTTGGTAGAAAACAAAAAAAGGAACTTGACGGAACTGTGGATTTATGTTTTTTATGCTCAACACAATTTTTCATATTATGAAAATCGGAGATTTTTGCATGCCAGATACCATGCTTCAATTAGGGAAACGAATCCGGAATGAAAGACAGCAGCGCCAGTGGACCCTGGAATCATTCATATGTCCATATGTGAAAGAATAGCCAAACTAACTGTATGTTGTAGCTTTTTTTGTAGTTTTTTTCTTGACACAAAAGTCTCTATCTTCCTAGATTTAAAAAATAAGGGGAGTTCCACTAATCAATTCTAAAGGAGGGTCAAATGAAAACTAAGAGATCACTGTCGTTAGTTGTCCGTGTATTATTCCTTCTACCACTGGTAATGTTGGCCTTTACCACGGTATATCCTCAATCAGCATCTTGGTCGCAAACAAAATCCCCGATAAAAATTGGGTGGATTGGTTGCCTAAGTGGCCCGATCGCTGAGGGAGCCATAGCAATGCTTCGCGGTACAAAACTGGCCTTTAAGGAGGCAAATTGGGAAGTCGCCGGCCGTAAAATAGAGATGTCGGTGGAAGATGATATGCTTAATCCTGGTGTGACCTTAAGTAAGGTTAAAAAATATCTCTTTAGTGACAAGATAAATTTGCTAATAGGTCCTTATACGGGCTCTTCCGGCTTGGCTATTATCGATTTCATCGATGCTAATAAGCTCGTTACGGTAAGTGGTCAGGCTGCACTTGCTACTCTTACACAGGAAAAATTCACTCCCTACTTCTTCCGTACTTCGTTTAATGATGCCGGGCAAGCAACGCCCTTCGAGGGTTGGTTGGCTTACCATATGGGTCACAGAAATGTAGCCTGTATTTCCATCGATAGTGCTTACGGGCATGCCTGTCTTGATGGATTTAAGAGGATATTTACAAAGGTGGGGGGCAATGTAACCCAGGAAATATATGTTCCTCAGGGAACAGCAATAGATTTGTCTCCTTACCTGGCCAAGATTGATACCAGCAAGATTGACTTGGTGTATTCGTGGTTGACTGGAAGCGATGCCCTGCGTTTCGTAAAACAATACTCAGAATATGGGTATAAGGAGATGCCGCTATTTGGCGCCAACATGATTGGTGAGACATACCTGCCGGAATTACGTGATGCGGCTTTAGGGATTCAAGGCGTTCTCCATTATGTTCAGTCTCTGCCAAATCAGGAGAATCAGAAGTTCTTGAAAATATATGAGAATGAGTACGGATCCGAGCTTACCAAGAAGATCGCAGCCTTTGATGTTCAGGGCTATGAGTGCGGGAAGCTGATCTTAATGGGGCTTGAGGCAGTCAATGGGAAGGTCGAGGACTCGAGCGCGTTAATTAAAGCTCTGGAGAAGGTGCAATTCGAATCGCCAAGGGGCCCCTTCAAACTGGATGACCACCACAACCCCGTCTACCTGGAATACCTCTTTCGCGTCGAAAAGGTTGGAGGCAAGTATCAGAATACCGTGTTGAAAGCCTATGGCCCCATCTATCAGGGGTGGTTTGAGGCAGGATTCCAGCCCCCTGAGGTACCGGTTCCAGGTAAGAAGTAGCAAATCTCTTCAATAAAATCGGTGTTTCAATATGCTTGACCTTGGTTCGTTGCTCAATCTAGCAATGAGCGGAATCACCTTCGGCATGATCCTGTTTCTATTGGCTGCGGGATTCGAGCTGATGTTCGGGGTCATGGGAATTATCAATATGGCCCACGGTTCGTTTTTTATGCTGGGGGCATACGTAGGCATAAATATAGCCAGACAGACCGGCAGTTTTCTTTTCGGTATCCTGATGGGCGCGGTCAGCGGCGCCATTGTCGGCCTGTTTACCGAGCGTTTTTTGTTTCGCCGTCTTCCAGAGCATTTGCAACAAGTGTATGTGACATTTGGCATCATTTATATCCTTGCGGATTTAAGCAAAATGCTCTGGGGGACAAACCCGTATGTGCTCTCTGCTCCGGCCCTTCTGGCCGGCTCGGTTGCCATAATGGAAAAGCTTTTCCCTGTATACCGCCTTGTACTTCTCGGTGTAGGGCTGTTGATAGCTTTAGGCTTATGGCTGTTTCAGGAAAAGACGCGCCTGGGATCAATTGTACGGGCAGGCGTGGACGACAGAGAAATGGTGGGCGTCATAGGCATCAATATCAAACTACTTTCTACCTTAGTTTTCACCGGGGGTGCCCTCCTAGCTGGCTTTGCCGGGGTCATGGCGTCTCCCATAATACCGGTTCTTCCTGGTATTGATTGGGACGTTTTGACTCTGGCATTGGTTGTTGTCGTAGTAGGAGGTCTGGGAAGTTTGCGCGGCGCCCTGCTCGGCGCTCTCTTAATTGGGTTAGCGGATACGTTCGGAAAGTTTCTATTACCTCAGGTTGCCATAGTCTTGGTTTTTGTTGTTCTGGCCGTGGTCATAATCATTAAGCCCTCCGGCATTTTTGGAGGAGCTTAGGGTGAAGGGTGTATTCTCAAGAGCTGAGCGAATGACCTACCGCGGTTACTGGCCGCTAGCGCTGATTCTTTTTGTGCTTCTTATTGTATTTCCCCAGGTTTCGTCTCTTTACAGTGTGATCTTGGTAACCGAGGTCCTTATCTACGCCATTTTTGCCACGAGCCTTAATTTGGAGTTGGGGTATACAGGACTTCCATCGCTGGGGCATGCTGCCTTTTTTGGCGTAGGAGGGTACATGGTGAGTATTCTCATTGTAAAGGGCGGTATTCACAATTTTTGGTTTTGTATAATAGCAGCGCTCCTGGCTGCAGCGGTTGTGAGTTTGCTTTTCGGCTTTTTCGCAATTCGAAGTTCAGGTGTCTTTTTCTTAATGCTCACGTTCGCCCTTGCGCAGTTCGTTTGGGGGGTTACCTGGTCCTGGCGGTCACTTACAGGGGGAGATGATGGAATCTCAGGTGTTGTCCGGCCCTCACTTGGGCTCCCTATATCAATGTCAAATGAAGTAAATTTCTATTACTTGATCCTGGTATTCTTTGCTGTAGCTATATTCCTTTTATACCGCATTTGCCGGTCTCCTTTCGGCCACACTTTACAGGGGATCCGCGAGAGCGAAATGCGAATGCAGGTCCTGGGCTACAATACGTGGAAATATAAGTACGCTGCGTTCATTGTAGCTGGTATATTTGCTGGCTTGGCAGGGGTATTGAAAGCTTATCAAGATGGCTTTGTCAGTCCAGCCTATCCCAGCGTAGCGACATCGGGAATGGTTTTGCTGATGTGTCTGGTCGGCGGAACAAGGGTATTTTTGGGTCCTACCCTCGGTGCGGCGGCGGTGTGGATCATAATAAGCATAGTGAGTAGCCATACCGAATATTGGTCCTTCGTGGTGGGTTGCATTCTTATTATTACAGTTATTTTCGCACCACAAGGAATTGCTGGCTATCTTGTCCGAGTCGGAGGGCTGGTAAAACGTGCACGCGCTAAGAGTTGAGGCTCTTTCTAAGAGTTTTGGAGGATTGCAAGCAGTCAAGAATGTCTCGTTCTGCTTGGAAATCGGGGAACGCCGGGGCATTATCGGGCCAAATGGGGCAGGTAAGACTACGTTATTCAACTTGGTTACAGGCCAGCTTCGACCCGATGCAGGTCATATAGTAATGTTTGACCGAGATGTCACGGCTGTGCCCGTGCACCAGCGGATTAAGATGGGTTTGAGCCGCACGTTTCAAGTAACGAACCTGCTGACCAATCTCACGGTTATCAATAATGTGGTGCTGGCCATTCAAGCTCTTAAATCGTCTGCATTCGGGATGTTTCGTCCGTTAGCTGACTATAAAGAGCTTTACGAAGAAGCTGAGAGGTTGATGGCTCCGTGGGGCTTGTGGGAGAACTCGGACATGCTAGTCCGAGATCTGTCTTACGGGCAGCAGCGATGTCTGGAGTTGGTTCTCAGTATCGCTTCAAAGCCGAAGCTGCTGTTGCTGGACGAGCCCACTTGTGGAATGACGCCAACTGAGGTTGCCACTATTACTGATATGATTCATGCCTTGGGAAAGAACATGGCCATCGTTCTCATTGCACACGATATGGACCTGATATTCGGCCTTGATCTCGATAGTGTTAATGTGCTTCATTATGGTCAGATATTGGCTGAAGGAAGCCCGGAGGAGATTAGACTTAATTCAAGCGTCAGGGAAATATACCTGGGCTCAGAGGACTGAGCGGAACATGCTGCAACTAGTTGCCATTCACACTTACTACGGTGAAAGCTATATTCTTCAGGGCCTTTCTCTTCAAGTTGGCAAAGCCTCTGTAGTGGCCGTGCTCGGGCGAAACGGCATGGGTAAAACCACCATGATTCGCTCGATTGTTGGTCTTAACCCACCAAGACAGGGTAAGATCCTCTTTAAAGGAAATGACATTGCGGGTATGGAGCCCTTTCGCGTAGCCCGAATGGGCATAGGCTTGGTCCCACAAGGGCGCCGCATTTTCCCCTCATTGACTGTGGGGAGAAACCTTACCATAGTACCTAAGAATAACCGTACCCAGATTTGGAACGTGGATAAGATCATGGATCTATTTCCAGGCCTTAAGGCACGGATCAATGCCAAGGCCAGCTTTCTTAGTGGAGGAGAGCTCCAGATGTTGGCTATAGCTCGGGCCCTAGTCGCTAACCCAGAACTCTTGTTGATGGATGAGCCTTCAGAAGGACTTGCGCCCATAATTGTTAGGGAAGTTGAACATGTTATTCAAAGACTCAAGAAGGAATCGGGTTTTTCTATTCTCCTTGTGGAACAGAATATTAGATTGGCCACTGACGTTGCAGATTATGTTTACATAATGAGCAATGGGAAAGTTGTATATGAGTCTACGCCCGAAGAGCTGAATAACAATAATGACGTCAAAGCTCAGTATCTCGGTGTTTGAGGCTTAGCTTTGGGAAATGCATTTTTGATGCAAGGATAGTTTTAGGAAAAGCAGGTGCCCTTTGGATAGTGCTGCTCAATCAGTGGCTGATACCACCATCCAACGACTGCCACTTGCTTCACCTCAGTAAAATAGATATACTTGATTTTGGTGTTGACAACAGAGGTGAATACAAATTAACTTT
>SMTZ1_10007270_pt1 | contig 11094 bp, 6 predicted proteins | sample DeeMarSWOR136_30_FD_25667 | JGI IMG/M metagenome (IMG submission 25667)
CAATAACTCCCCGACGAATGGAAGTGTGGCCAATCGTAAGGTAAAACCTAATTCTCTACCTAGTCCGGCACTGCTCACAAGTACAAGCTTGTCCAGTTTGCCCGGAAACTGGACCGCAAATCGTATTGCCACAGCACCCCCCATTGAGTGTCCAATCAGGCTTGCCTGCTCGATGCATTGTACCTCCATGAAATCATTGACGAACTGAGCCCCATAGGGGAATGTAAATGAGACCCGAGGCTTATCGGAGCGGCCAGATCCGGCCAGGTCTATAGCATATACGCGATGACGTTGTGCTAGAGTTTCGATGTTGAACATCCAATTCTCTACCGAACCCCCTAGCCCGTGTATCAGAATGACTGCGGTCCCTTTATCTCCTGACGTCCAGAACCGTGTATTGATTTGACCGACTTTGACATATTGATCTGCTGATATCATTGCCAGCGTCATCATTTTTTTTGTTTATTATTATGTGCCCAATCAGGTTTGTCGGTGAGAGGTGAATATCGGTAAAATATCCAGTGGTACCGGATATTTCTCCAGCACCATCGGGCCGGTATACAGCCTGCCATTCCAGTAGTCCTGCCAGGTCCCGGGCGGCAGGTATATATCCCTCTCCCTCTTTCCTTTATACAGTACCGGAGCCACAAGCAGGCTGTCTCCAACCAGGAACTGGTCGTCGCAGACCAGAGCACGCCGGTCGTGCGGAGCCATCCAGAATACCGGCCTGATAATTGGTTCTCCAGTCGCAGTTACCTTTTCAGCCAGTTCTTCAAACAAAGGGGTAAACTCCAGGTGAAGGTCAGCATACCTCCGGCAGATTCCGGCGCACCGGCTGCCGAAATCCCATGGCTTGATGCTGAACTGCATTACCGGCATCAGGGCGTTTAACTGCGTCCATCGAATCATCAGTTCCGCCGTCGGCCAGCCGAAAGCGGGCAGCTTTTGAATAAGACCCGGCACATCGGAGGCACTGATGGAGACATCTTCGTCCCCGGAGGAACTGCGTTTACTCCTCTCGATAAGCGGTATGATAATTCTGGCAATCAGATAGTTCAAAAAGCGGTTTTCCGGGAAAGTGAAATAACCGTTACCGCCAATCATATCCGGGAAGGTGAACGGGTAGCCGGTAAGCGATAGGGATATCGTGGCGGGAATTATCGACCTCAGACCGTTGGCATGCGTCCAGGTGCTCCATAAGTCCCATAACCTGAACAATATCCGGCTGGTCTGATTAAACCAGCCGGTACGCACCTCGCAAAACGAGAATTTTTCAGCGACCCATTTTACGTACCGGTGCGAGTATTCATTTCTTGAATCTATTGCCTGATGTAACACCGCATCAGGCGGTAAATATGACGCTTCTCCACCGTCGAACTTAAACCCATCCAGACCGACCGATTCCTGTAGCCTGCGCAGACGCTTACCAAACCAGCCCATCGCTGCCGGGTTTGTTACATCCAGAAGATACGCCCGTCCCTGCCACCACCTGACAGGATACGGCGAACCTTCACTGTCCCTCACCACATAGCCCTTTTCGACTGCCTCCGGGGCAGCGGCGGCAAGTTTATGTATAAACGGAATTATCCAGACCGTCACCTTGAATCCCATCGCGTGCAGCTCGTCAATCATGCCTCTGGCGTCGGGAAAACGCTCCCGGTCGAATTCCAAATCGCCATACCGGCTTTGCCACCGGTCGTCTATCTCGAGCACATGATAAGGGAAACCGTTTGTAGTAATCTCGTGGGCGAAGTTCAGGACTATATTTTGGTTAATTTTGTCCTTGTAGTGAGCCCAGGTAGTCCAAACTGGAGCTCCGAAAAGTGACAGAGGAGGTGTCCGTTCGGGAAATCCTACTTCACTTACCAGGGCTTTATGGGCTGCAATGACATCGGCCCTGAAGTATATGACCAGGTTCATATCATCGCCAATCAGGGTAAGCTGCCTGTCCCCTTGCCCGCCGGGGTCGGCACGCGGCAGGTATTTGAACGGCACTTCATCTCCTATAAACTGTTCCCTGCGTATCGGCAGATGCCCTGGCGGCTGATTGATGCCGGCCTTTACCGGGGTGCGTGCCAGAATCAGTATTCCTCTATCATTCATCCAGGCGGGAGTCATCAGGTTGGACAACCCGGTGGCTCCCGAATCGGAGATAATAAGGTCACTTAACGGCAACATAAGGTCGTTCAGTAACAGACGCTGGTGCACCAGCTCGCCAAGGCCATACCAGCAGCCTTCCAAAGAGAAGCGGTTTTCTATATTGTTACCTTCCCAGTCGAAGGTAAGCCTGTCATTATCGATAAGAATGGTTAAAATCGCCCGGCCGCAATCGACCTTGATTAAGCCGCTACTTTCACTGATATCAGCTATTTTATAAGGAGTCGATAGACTCAGTATGTCCTCTGAATCACGTAAAAATATTATCCGAAAAGGCTCTTTTTCTATCCTGTAACCAACCGACGCTTTTAATGTCATAACCGGCTCGCTTCCTTGAAGATCATTCCTTCATATGGCATCAGACTGAAGGTGGCGTCCGGAGCCTCTGCGGTTAGCGCCGCTCTACTGACCATTGTGGAAAAAAGCAGTGCAGGTCGAGCGGCAGGGCATTTAAGTTTCAAAGTATCTTTAGAAAAATTGAGATAAACGAAAACTGTCTGATTTTCGCATATTCTGCGGTACGACAGGCATTTTCTCTTGTGAGTACCTGTTTCCAATAATTCGAGTGAGCCTGACTTCAATGCAATATTCTCTTTACGGAGCTTGAGAAGTCTTTTATAGCAGTTCAGCACTGACTCCGGGTCTTCTTCTTCTCTGGCAACATTTATTTCTTCATAAGAATCCGACACCTTCAACCAGGTTTTTACTGCGGGATTGGTGGAGAATCCCGCCGTTGGCCTGTCATTCCACTGCATCGGTGTACGGCATCCGTCACGCGTCAGTGAAATCCCCAGCATTTTACACAGGAAACCGGGCACCCGGCTATACTTGCGACCGATAGGGTCCTGACTTGTGCTCAGTTGAAACTCGGAGTTGGGCATTCCGATTTCTTCTCCGTAATAAATAATCGGGATACCCCGTAGAGTCAGTTGCATTGTGGCGGCGATTTTCGCTTTATCACGATTATTTTTCAACCGGCTGATAAACCGTACGCGGTCGTGGTTGCTGAATACGTATGTCGGCGTGCGTGGCGGTGCGATAGCCTTTTCGATTCTGCTTATTATCTCTGCATATTTGTCAGGTTTGAAAGGGGTTGAGGTGAACTCAAACAGTGACACCAGTTGCAGTCCGTTATTCTCAGGACCGTAATATTTGCTCACTTCCTCTATACTGCCGAACACCTCTCCCAGGAGAAACCTGCCGGGCTGGTACTCGTCCACTACTTCTCTGAGTTCCATGGAAAAATTATAGGTTTCAGGTTGGTTCAGGTCATATTTATGTGCTTTGAACAGGCTGGCAGTTGTCTTATCAGAGGGTAAAAAAACCGGGCTGAAAGAATCATCCCTCAAATTCTCGTCTTCATATATACCATAGAGTATATCAAGCCGAAAGCCGTCCACTCCCTTATCCAGCCAGAACCGCATGATATCAAACATCACCTTTTTAACTTCGGGATTCCGATAGTTCAAGTCGGGCTGAAAAGGTAAAAAGTGAAAGTAGACCCACTGGTCGGTATTCTCAAAGTATCGCCAGGCCGGGCCTCCGGGTATCGCTTTCCAGTTGTTCGGCGGCGCCTTACCTCCCGGTTTCTTACCATCACGCCAGATATACCAGTCCCTTTTCGGAGTATCTTTACCTGATGCGGACTCCTTGAACCACGGATGCTCTACGGACGTATGATTCAACGGTAAATCCAGTATCACTTTCATATCTCTGGCGTGCATTTCTTCCAGAAGCCCATCGAAATCCGCCATCGTTCCATATTCCGGTGATATATCGCAGTAATCGGAGACATCATAACCGTGGTCTTCCTGCGGCGACATGAAAAAAGGACTGAACCAGACAGCATTTATTCCCAGCCCCTGGAGGTAGTCCAGCTCTCCTATAATCCCCTGAAGGTCGCCAATACCGTCTCCGTTGCTGTCCTTGAAAGAACGGGGATAAATTTGATATATTATCAAATCATCCACAGAGCTATCCCTAAAAACCAGATATTTGTTCTTATCAGGAATGAGTGAAAATATGTACTGATGGTAATTTGGATATAAAGTTACCGCACCAATCTGCCTTTGTCAATCAAGATGACGAATAACGGAATCTCATACCTGCCACTATATATGTCATTACTTTGCCAATAAAAGAATCTAATTTCTAATCTGTCTTCATCCTTTTCACCGTTATGTTTAATTGTGTAGCTACTGTTACTTACGCAAACTGCGATATGAAAATACAAAGATTTGTTAATTAACTCAAGACATATGCTGAATTTTTCTCTTTATTCAAATAATAAATTGACGGGTTTCATTATAATTCTTTATCTTATTTTGTCTTTAACTTACATATTGTTATCTTGCCTAATTGGATTTATAATAACTGCACTTGTACCATTATAAATTTGTTTCTGAGGTGTGAATGATGGACGACTATATTCCGACCGGCATTACCGGAGCTGATAAGATTCTGGGGGAGAAAGGTATTCCCAGCGGGCACAGTATCTTAATCGCCGGAGGACCCGGCAGCGGAAAGACTACTTTTGCGATGCAGTTTCTTTATAAAGGTGTTACGGAGTATGGCGAGCCGGGAATCTATATCTCGCTGGATGAAGACCCCGATGATGTTAAAAAGAATATGTCTAAGTTCGGGTGGAACCTTGAGCAGCTTGAGCAGGACAAGAAACTTGCATTTATCAACGTATCACCGGTCCGAGGTTCATCATTGGAAAAGGTCGGCCTTATCCAGCTTGGAATGAAGGAGTTCAAGCTTATTAAGCTGCTGGAAGCAATCAGAGAAGGCATAGATGAAGTTAAAGCTAAGAGAGTGGTCATTGACCCCATAACCATATTCACGCTTCAATACCCTGATGAAGTCGAGCGTATATACGCTATGAGGGACCTGATAGCCGACTTCAGAAAAACAGGTTGCACCAACCTTCTGATTTCCGAACTGAGAGGTACCGGACTGGAAAGAGAGCACCAGTTCGAAGAGTATCTTGCCCAGGGAGTAATCCTGCTCCGCACGGTTATGAAGGATGACAGACTTACCCGGATTTTCCAGGTAGAAAAAATGCGCGGACTTGAGGTTGACAACCAGCCACGTCCGTATAATATTACCAGTAGCGGCATAGAAGTATATCCTACCCTGACTGTGTTCAAGTAAGGAGGCTGGCTGTGTCACTGGCCAAAATACAAGAACCGCCTGAAAAGGGGCTAATCCTGCTGACTGGCGTTCCGGGAGCGGGAAAATCTACCTTCTGCCATCAGGTAGCGATAAGGAGTATCGCCTCCGAACGACCGGTTATCTTTGTAACCACCGAACATAACCCCGCAGATATTACAGAGCAACTTCACAGAAAGGGTATGATAGCCCCGATGGAGTTGAATTTTGTAGATGCCTTCTCCGAGACTGTCGGACTGAACACCACACAACGCCCGGATACGGTGCTTGCTAACTGTGCCGACCTGAACAGCCTGAGTATAGCCATTACCAAACAGCGGGAAAATATCGGTCAGCAGAATACGCTATTAGTATTTGATTCTCTCACCTCTCCTTACCTGTTCAATGGCACCGAATTAGTGAAATTTATAAGAATATTTCTATCCAAGTTCTCTTCTGAAGGTAACCCGGTCCTGGCACTTGTGGACGAGGGCTGCGGAAAGGAAGAAGACCTGGGAGCTATGATGAGCATCGCCGACGGCATTCTCAGAATGGAGATAAAGGACGATTCAAGGGTTATTAACGTGGTAAAGCACCCCAGCGTGGAACCGTCACGGATTGAAGTCCCGGTTGAATCCAGTCCGACTATCAAATCTTCATTTGATGCGTTCAAATCATCGGTGCTCCTGAACCCGGAGCGGATGACAGAGTGGACACGAAGTATGTCCGGAAAACCCGGCGTATCTTTGAGAAAAGAGGTCGGAGACTACGTTAACATGTTCTGGGTGAACTTCGCCCGCTGGAGTACCATGCTGTGGGACCCTAAGGGATTCCCGGCAATGATATACGACCTGAACAAGGAAGACGCCGCATTTGCAGTATCAAAAGAAATGATTCGTTTTTCCCCAAAGTATCTGAAGGTCTTTATCAAGTTCCTCTTTGCACTCCAGACTCTGGGGCTGTTTCCAGGACACTTCGGTAAGGTAAAGGACATGAAGAAATACGTAAAGGGGTCGGGAGGAGGACCGTGGCGGAGAATAGCAGAGTGGGAGAGAAGTGGCAATATCGAATACCTAGAAAATGTCTCCAGCGACGACGAGCACTACTTCAGAGTATATGAGAATGCCGACTGCTGGGGATTCGAAAACGTAGGAGTTACAATGGCTTCGCATCTTCCCCCTCATATGGCAGGTCAGCTCGAAGGGTTCGAGAAGAACGGGGGAAAATGGAACGCTATTGAAACAAAGTGCATCGGTCTGGGCGACCCCTATTGCGAATTCAAACTGGTGCCCGGTGAAACCGGAGACCTTAAGTCTTCGCTGGAAAAAGACGCCTCGGTCGTGGAACGGATACATGAAAGTTTGATGGAACGTCTTATGGACTTCTTACTTAATGATAAACCCCTTGTATACAGACCGGGCTTCGGCAATGATGTCCACCTCCATCCGGTTATCCATGGCTTTGGCTTCCCATACCTCACTATGGGCGGTGAGAGGTACCGAATGGCGTTACGGATGGGAGGCGCCATAGCTGGAAAGAAAGTAGGCGAGCGCTTCTTGGAAGCTGGACTGAATCAGGTCGAATCCGTTAAGCACGTCATCGATTTCCTTGAATACTGCAAAGTCGGAGTCGTTAGTATGGACGAGACCATAATAATCAGGGAGAACTGCGAGAACTTCACGAGCTGGTTATCAACGGATATCAGCGAACCTTCCTGTTTCTTTACCACCGGTTTTCTCAACGGGCTATTCCTGGCTATTAAAGGTAAACGTGTCAGAGAAGTCAGGTGCGCCGCCGCCGGCGACCCGTACTGTGAGTGGGAGATTATCTAAGCGGATATGACGGGAGAACGATAATATGGATAAAAGAGGCTTATCGCTATCCAGGATACAAGAACCGCCTGATAAGGGACTCGTTTTACTGACAGGCGCTCCGGGAGCTGGAAAATCCACTTTCTGCCATCAAATGGTGCTCAACAGCATAGCACAGGATAGACCAGTCATCTTCATTACTACAGAACAGACTCCTTCCAGAATCACCGGGCTTCTCTCAGAAAAAGGCCTTGGTGAGTCTGGCGCGAATACACTGAGTTTTGTAGATGCCTTCACGGAGACTGTGGGGCTAAGCTGTTCTTCGGAGTTGGATACGATATGCGCTAACTGTGCCGACCTTAACAGCCTGAGTATGGCCACCACCAAATTGCAGGAGAGAATCGGACAGAAAAGTGTGCTACTCGCCTTCGATTCACTCACCTCCCCCTACCTGTTTTGTGGTGTGGAGGTAGTGAAGTTTATGCGGCTGTTTTTAGCCAAGTTCGCTGCCGAGGGAAACTCAGTCGTAGTCCTGGTGGATGAAGGCTGCGGTAAATCTGAAGACCTGGTAACCATGATGAGCATCGCTGATGGTGTGATAAAGATGGAGACTGAGGGGAACAGGCAACGTTTGAACGTGGTGAAGCATCCAAAGGTTATGCCGTCAACAGTTGAAGTCCGCATAGAGGAGAAACCTCCGATGGAATGGACAATGCGGCACGATGTGACCATATTGAGGGAGTTTATTCGATCATGGTATAGAGGAGATGAAATGGGGATAAGGAAAGAGGTCGGGGATTTCCTTAACCCAATCTGGCCTAACCTTTCTCACTGGAGCAGTATACTCTGGGACCCCAAGGGATTCCCAAAGATGATATACGACCTTAACAAGGCGGAGTCTGCCATGGCAAGAGACATCAGGAGGAGCCGGGAGATGCGCAGTATTTTCCCCTGGCTGATGAGGTTTCTCATGATAATGATACCCGCCTTTCATGCTCTGGGCTTGTTACCCAAGAAATTAAGCAGCATAAAAGATATGAAGAGATTATTAACTATGCCCCCGAGCAAAATTTTCCGGATGGAGCGTAGCGGCACCCTTGAGTACCTTGAAGATATCTCGACGACCGACGAACACCACTTCAGAATATACGAGAACTCTGATTGCTTGGGATTCGAAAATATCGGCACCGCGATAGCTTCACATGTCCCTTCGAACCTGGCAGGCTATTGCCAGGCAATGGAGCAAGTGGAAAGGGAGTGGAATGCTATTGAAACGAAGTGCGTCGGATTAGGCGACCCCTATTGTGAATTCAAGCTGGTTACCGGGCAAATCAATGAGCTGAAGGCTTCTCTGGAAAAAGACAGCCTAGTAGTTGAAAGGATACATGAACGGTTGATGGAGCATCTCATGGGATTCCTGCTTGAGGGCAAACCTCTGGTGGAAAGACCGAGGTTGGGTAATGATGTCCACCTTCATGTAGCCATGCACGCCATGGGTTTCCCTCATGTAGCCGGTGAGAGATACCGAATGGCTCAAAGGATGGGGGGCGCCAAGTCGGGAAAAGAAGCTGGAGAACGCCTTTTAGAAGCCGGAGTAAAAGAGGAAGAAGCAATTAAAAGGGTCATCGACTTCATGAACCACTGTAAGGTAGGGAAGGTCACCCTGGGTGAAACGATAAGGATTTGGGATAACTGTGAAGCAATGCGAACCAAGTTCTTTACAGACATGGAAGAGCCTTCATGTTTCTTCACTACTGGATTCCTCAACGGACTCTTCTCAGCCGTCAAGAACCAGCATGTTAGAGAAACAAAGTGTATCGTCATTGGAGATCCCTATTGTGAGTGGGAGATTATTTAACCGGTCCTGATCCCAGGAAAATATATGGAAAAAAGAAACGTATCTCTGGCAGAAATTCAGGAAATACCGAAAGAAAGCCTGATTTTACTAGTCGGCCCTCCCGGTGCCGGTAAATCCACTTTCTGCCAAGAGATGGTACTAAACGGGCTTGCTGCGGACAGGCCGATTATGTTTGTAACGACCGAGCAAAGCCCTGCTGAAATTATGAACATACTTAGAGAAAAAGGCATGGAACAGGTCCCAAGCGACTCATTGAACTTTGTCGATGCCTTCGGTCAGACTGTCGGCCTGGCGGCGGTGGAACGGCCGGATACCGTAGTTGCCAACTGTGAAGACCTTAACAGCATCAGTATGGCTATATCCAAACTACAACAGGATACGGGTAAACACGATATTATTCTTTCATTTGACTCCCTAACGTCACCGTATCTCTTCAATAAAGACGAGATATTCAAGTTTATTAGACTCTGCCTGCTAAAGTTCGCTTCTGAGGGTAATTCGGTGGTGGCTCTGATGGACGAGGGCTGCGGTAAAGAAGAGGACCTGGGAGCTATGATGAGCGTCGCCGACGGCATCCTCAGGATGGAGATAAAGGAGAGCTCACGGATTATCAACGTGGTAAAGCATCCCAATATAGCGCCGACAAAAATCGAAGCTCCGATGACCTGGAGTCCGGTATTAAACATGCATACGTTCAATCCCGCCGTGATGAGGCGTATCTGGGAAGGGCAATCCTTTACCGGGAAACCGGGGGACGCTTTTCGAAAAGAGAGCGGAGATTTTATCAACATATTCTGGATGAACCTGGCTCTCTGGGGGTGTATGCTCTGGGACCCGAAAAGATTTCCCAGAATGACATACGAGTTCGAAAAGGAAACACACGAAAAGTCACTGGAAGCAATGCCGGAAGCCCCGTGGCGTATAAAACTTATGATGAAATTATTCATGCCCAGAAACTTCAGCAAGGTAAAAGATATGAAAAAAATGGCTTCATATCTGGTAAAGAGCTTGGAAGGAATGGGAGTTGGCTTCTGGGAATATTTACAGAAAGAATCTACCAAGAATGAGCACTATTTCAGGATTTACGAAAGCTCATTATGCTGGCCATTTGAAAATGTCGGTGCAAGACTGGGATTTTTTGGTCCGGGAGCAGTAGCGGGCATGCTAAAAGCATTTGAGAAAGAACAACGAGACTGGAATGTAATTGAAACACGCTGCATGGGGACAGGAGAACAGTATTGTGAACTGAAGGTGATTCCGGAAGAAACCCCGGAACTGAAGGGCTTTCTGGAGTCTATAGATAACACGGTTGTGGAAAAGGTCCATAACCGTCTTATAAACCAGTTTATAGACTTCGTAATTGAGGGCAAACCCCTGCCTGAAAGACCGAGGCTTGGAAGCGATGTCTCATTCAACCAGATGTTTATGGCCTCCAGTCTACCTTCGCTTGCCAGCGATAGATATCGAATGGCAATAAGGATGGGAGGTGCCAGGACGGGAAAGGAAATCGGAGAACGTCTCATGGGAGCCGGGTTGGAAGAGGATGAGATAATCAAACGGGTTATCGATTTCATGAAATACTGTAAAGTAGGGAAGATTGAATTAAGTGAAACCATAAGAATAAAGGAAAATTGCGAAAGCTATGGATTGGAAACTGGTGAATTTAACTGCTTCTTCACCACCGGTTTTCTGAACGGGCTTTATTCGGCGGTTAAGGGTAAGCATGTGAGGGAAATCAGGTGCACCGCGGCCGGCCACTCTTACTGCGAGTGGGAAATTGTTTAAGTGATTACGACAAGAGTAGGCAGGAGATGGCGAAAAGGGGATTATCATTAACCGAAATACAGGAGATACCGAGTAAGAACCTGATTCTGCTGGCTGGTCCTCCCGGCGCGGGAAAATCCACCTTCTGCCATCAGACCGTGTTAAATGAGCTGGCTTTAGATAGACCGGTCATATTCGTAACCACCGAGCACGGTCCTTTAGAGGTGACGGATATCCTGAAGGAAAAGGGCATGGGCGAGCCCCCGCCCGGTGCGCTCAATTTCGTAGATGCCTTCGGCGAAACCGTAGGGGCAACGACTCAGGATCATCCTGATACCGTAAGCGCTAACT
>SMTZ1_10038116_pt1 | contig 11094 bp, 12 predicted proteins | sample DeeMarSWOR136_30_FD_25667 | JGI IMG/M metagenome (IMG submission 25667)
CCTTACTCACCCAGGCCAGGAGCAACTACTTTAATGCCCTGAGCGATTATAACATTGCCTGGGCTCGGTTGGATCGGGCCATGGGAATAGTGACATACTAGTGGGGATTGCATTTTCTCTTGAAAATCCACATAAATGGAGCTACAGTGAAAATTTGGCATAAATCCTGCTATTATTAGGTCTATACCGGGTCTTCCCCAGTACGGCTCTCCTTTGGCGAGATAGTATTGAAGCCAGTTGCCTTACAAGGTGTTGACATACCCCATCGGCTATGGTAAAAACCATGGAGGAGTGATGGATAGGCGCAGAAAACAAAGGGTTTGTCCTTTTTACCCATATTCTAGGGTTTGTCCTTTTTACCCATATTCTCAACTTCTCTGGGTTCTCTTCCTCGCGACCATTTTTGTTCTGCCGGGCATCGATTCCCCCTGTTATGGGGGGATATACCGGTACATCGACGAGAATGGAGATTATCACTTTACCAACTGTCCGAAGGATCCCCGATACCAGCTCTACATTCGGGAGAAGGGGGATGCGGTATCCGTCCACGTCGATCCAGATCAATACGATCCCATGATCGAGGAGTTTTCCAAGAAGTATGGCGTCGAATCCGCCCTGGTCAAGGCCGTTATTCAGGCGGAGTCGGGGTTCAACTCCCATGCCGTTTCCCGTAAGGGTGCCAAAGGGCTGATGCAGTTGATGCCCCAAACGGCCGCGCAATGGAATGTGATGAATGTGTTCAACCCGAGGGAAAATATCGAAGGTGGTGTCAGGCACTTGAAACACCTTCTCGAAACCTTTGAAAACAACTTAAAACTTTCCTTAGCGGCGTATAACGCTGGAAAGAACGCCGTTATTCAAAATCATTCAATTCCTCCCTACGATGAGACCCAAAACTACGTGAGGGAAGTTCTTCGATATTATGAAAGTTATAAGCATTAAGCCGGATACTCTGGGGAAGGGAGAGTCGGGAAGGCGTGAAAAGAGGGTAATTTGGAACCTTCCCAATGCACTAACCATCCTGCGCATCATGGCCATTCCCATTATCGTTTTTTTGCTCTTCTTTCCCGGAAAGGTAGCCAGTTTCGTTGCATCCATAATTTTTCTCTTTGCAGCCATTACCGATGGGTTGGATGGATATTTCGCCCGGAGGCAAAATATCGTAACTACCCTCGGGAAATTTCTTGATCCCCTTGCGGATAAATTGTTGGTCATATCATCCCTCATCATGCTCATACATCTCGGAAGGGCCCCGGCGTGGATTGTGGCGATCATTGCGGGAAGGGAAATGGCGGTAACGGGATTGAGGACTATCGCCATCAACGAGGGCATCGTCATATCAGCCAGCCAATTGGGGAAATATAAAACCCTGCTCCAGGTCATAGCCACGACGACCTTAATCTGCCACTACTCATACTATTCCATTGATTTTCATAATGTCGGGATAATCTTTCTGTGGGCTGCCTTAGTCTTGACCGTGTGGTCTGGTCTGGACTATCTCAGGGGATTCTTACGACAGTGGGAGATCCCCAAACCATTTGACAAGAAAAGGAAGATCGTTTAATTTTTAGTATTACAGCGGGAATAGCTCAGTTGGTAGAGCACAACCTTGCCAAGGTTGGGGTCGCGGGTTCAAGTCCCGTTTCCCGCTCCAGGGCGGCGTAGCCAAGTGAGGAGAATCAGTGACTTGGAAGCTCTTTTTCTTTTCCAGGTGAGTTTCTCAGTATTGCGGAAAATTACCGGTTTCACTGCGAAATGGGACCTGTGCTGCCTCCAATTTCCGGCGGTGATGAAACCATGGTGAATAGGGAATTCCGCTGAATTGCAAGGTAAATCAGAACAGGGCAAATCAAGGATTCCCTCTTTCATTGAATGTTAAGAAGATACGCTGGGTTATCCTGAACCATCCTTTTAAGATGCTCTTGGGGAATTCCCTTTTCCAGGAGGACTTCCAGAAACATCCTCAATCCCTCCCAGGGGGGTGGGTTATGGACCTGCCCCAGATCGGTAGCCAGGACAGTTCGCTCCGGGCCCACTGCCTTGATCATTTCAACAATGCCATCGATACCAGCTTTTGTTGGCCACATGGGATACATAAAGATGGCTAAGTGCTCGATAAAAGCCCCCATACCCGCTAACTCTTTCTGTTCCTCAATAGTTCCGTTGATGATATACTCTGGATGATTCACAGAGAGGCGCTTAACTTTCCTTTTTTTCGCGGCCTTTATGACCTGCCTGGCCTCGGGTATGGAAAGGTGTCCTGTTGCTAACGTGATATCGTGCTCGGCTATGAGGTCTATGACGTCATAGACTTCCGGGATGAGATTCCCTCGCTCGTCCAAAACGGTTATGGGTTTTTCGGTCATTTTCCGTTTGGTTTTCTGCTTCATGGATGAACCGAATTCAGGTGCGCCCATCTGATCTAGGTGGTTCTTGGCCGATAGGGTTGGAAACCAAACGATTTTAGCCCCGTAGTTAATAGCAGCTTCCACAGCGAATGGATTGATTCCACCTACTGCGTTGTTCAAGACAACTCCTCCATAAACGTCAATTCCAGCCACGAGCTTTCTTACAAAATACATACGGTCAGAGGTATATCCATGGTGACATTTTAAAACCACGGCCTTCATGCCCATTTTTCTCGCCCCTTCAGCTGCTTCCACATGATCAACCAAGCGCGGAAAATGGCTTGGGGCCGAATGAATATGGATATCAATAGCCCCGTTCATCAGTTCCAGATCTTCTCTATCCCCTTTCACTTTCTCCTCCTCTCATTCGATGTAGTGGCAGCGCCCTCACGTGTTTCACGAAATTACGTACCCTCCCCTTACAGTATTAATCGAAGGGAATATAGTCAAAAAACAGATAGACGGTACCATCCTGAGCCCTGTAAGCGTTGGGACTTAGTCCCCTCGCCCCTTCTATCCGCCACCGTCTACTCAGTTTAATTCTCTCCCTCTTAGGTTTCCTCAGCCAACGGGTCCATGCCTCAATATAGCCGGGGTCTTTCCCCCTGACCTTTTCCCTTACGATATAGATCGCATTAACGATTTTGATAGCGAGATTTTGGTGGTTCGCGTAAAACGCCTCAAGACCATCCAATATGTGCCCTGGGGTCGTTTCTTCCAGTTCAAACTCCTCCACCGGAAAGTGAAACTTAAACCGAAGCACAATTAGTTTTTCCCTCCGTGATTCGAATTTTTCGGGGCACAAATTCGGCAAAACATAATCTATGAAATCATTTGTTTCCCTTGCCCTTCTCATCAAGATATCCTGAATCGCGGAGAAACCTAAGACAAACCCCGTTTTCTGAGATTGAAAAAACCGTGTCCAGTCGACATGAGGACGAAAACAATGAGCGCGGCGATGCCATTTTTCTTTTTCATAGCACCCTCCCTTTTCTTGGTTGATGGTACTCACCCGGGGTAGAAAGTCAAATCTTGATTGGGGGGCAATGCCAGAGAACCCGAGGAAAGAGGCCTTCGCACATAAGAAAGGAACGGGGCGCCCATTTGCATTTGCTTTGTTCGTTAATTATCTCACGCTATCGAGAAGGGACTCTAACGTATGTTTACGTTCCTTCCTCTTTTCAGCAACCTTTTTTAGGGCTCTCGGCAGGTCGGCCATGAGGGATTCGGACAACGCGCTCGCTCTTTGATAAAAATCTTGAATGTTATTCTCCATCTCCAAGCTCATTTTTAGAATGTCAGACAGAGCAGCCTTTTCATCACATTCAGTCTCAAAAAAATGCTCATCAACGTTCAGACCTTTAAACGAAAAACATGCCTCAAGGGCATCACTAATGACTCCATAATAAGCCCGCTTCACGAGAGTCACGTTCTTTTTATTTTCCCTAACGAAAGACAAAAAGGTCTCTTCGACTTCGCTATATCTTTTTGCACAATCATCGTAGAATTGTGCAGATTTTTCCTCGACTTCCGTGGCAAATCTAATAACCGCAGCGGCTTGTATTGAGTTCCATATTAAAACCACCTCTGGATTACAATTTTACTTTCCGTGAAGAAGCGAATAGCATCTCTGCCCTGTCCGTGTAAGGTCCCAAAGAAGGAATCTTTCATCCCGCTGAAGGGAAAGAATGCCATGGGTGCAACGATACCAATATTTATGCCAACATTACCGCACATGACATCATGCTGGAACCTTCTAGCCATTTTACCACTGCTGGTATAAATCGAAACTGCATTGCCATAAGGATTACTATGAATCATTTCTATGGCCTCATCCAAATCCTTAGCTCTCATAATATTCGCCACGGGCCCAAAGATTTCCTCTCTGCCAATAGTCATACGGGGTGTAACGTTTCCGAAGACGGTTGGATTGAGGAAACACGTTTCAGGGACATCTCCGACAAGGTTTAATTTTCTGCCATCGAGAAGGAGTTTTGCTCCCTCTTCGATGCCTTTTTCTATAAACCCGATAACCCTCTTTTTTGATTCACCTGTTTGCAGAGGGCCCATCTGAACCGATTCATCAAGCCCATCACCAACCCTTATTTTTGAGGCCGCCTCCACAAAGGTATCCACAAACCGTTTGAAAAATGCATCATCTTCTCCCACAACAACTGCATTGGCTCCAGACAGGCATCGTTGTCCCGTGTTGCCAAAAAATGAGGTCATCAGGCTCGGCACAGCACTATCCAGGTCCACATCTGGGAGTATAACTAAATAGTTCTTGGCACCACATTGGGCAATGACTCTCTTTCCGGTTTCGCCGCACTTTCTGTAGATTATTTTGCCTACCGGCGTGGATCCGACAAAGGTCATTCCCTTGATATCCGGATGTTCTAAGAGATGATTTGCCACATCCGCTGCCCCGTGGACGAGGCTAACTACACCGGGGGGAATACCAGCATCATCAAAGAGCTTGAAGAGCTCAACTTGACTCATGGGGTCCCTCGGTGATGGCTTTACAATGAAGGTGTTTCCAGTAGCGATTGCAAATGGCAGATACCAAAGCGGCACCATGAAGGGAAAGTTAAAGGGGGCAATATGTCCAAAGACTCCCAATGGTTGGTAAATACAGTACTCATCAATATCTGTGGCAATATCCTCCAAGTTATACCCCTGCATTAATGAGGGAATTCCCGTAGCCACCTCTACCATTTCAATTCCGCGCCTTGTTTCCCCCCTGGATTCATCGATTGTCTTTCCATGCTCCGTGGTCTGAACTCTGCTCAGCTCATCGAAATTCTCCTCCAGCAATTCCCTCAACCTGTGCAGACATCTCGCCCTGGCAACCGGGGGCGTATTTCTCCATTCCGGAAAGGCATTTTTCGCGGCCTGAACGGCCCGGTCGACTTCCGCCTTTGTGGACATGGGAACCTGGCACAAGAGTTTATCCCATGCTGGATTTCGGACATCCCCATATTCCGTTGATTCGGAATCAACCCATTCGCCGTTGATGAAATTCTTAAGTTTTTCTACACTCATATTCCAACCTCCTATCCTCGATCTCAGTTATTATTCTCTGCAATCTCACTCAGTGCCAATTCATGAAATTATCCTATTAATTCTCTATTTGTGCAAATTAATTCTCTATTTGTGCAAAAGCCAAATCCAGGATTTCCAGCACTTCAAGAAGCTCTTCTTCTGTTATTACCAGAGGGGGTTGAATTCTGAGAACATTCCCGTAGATGCCACCTAATCCGGGGAGTAACCTGATCTTATTGCCCTCAGTATTTGCCGGCGTTTTTTGCGCATCCCGAACCAGTTCAATTCCTACCATCAACCCCTTTCCCCGAATCTCTCCAATGAGCTTATGTCGTTTGGCGAGCTTCTCAAGCTCCTTCTTTAAGAACTTTCCTTTCTCAAGGGCCTGAGAGGCCAGGTTGGTTTTTACCATGAATTCAATATTCGCGACGGATGCGGCACAGGAGACGGGGTTACCTCCAAATGTCGACAGGTGATCCCCTGGCTTGAACGAATCGGCTACCTCTTCCCGTGCGATGAAGGCACTCAAGGGAAATCCGTCCGCAATACCCTTTGCCATTACCATGATATCCGGTTCCACCCCATAGTGCTCTATGCCAAATATCTTGCCGGTTCTACAAAAACCCGTCTGTACCCCATCAACGAGGAGGAGAATCTCATGCTTCTCCAATATCTTTTCGATCTCCAAGAAGTAGTCATCAGGCGGGGTAATGATCCCTCCCTCTCCAAGAAGAGGCTCAGCAATGAAAGCAGCCACGCTGTCGTACGTATTGAACCTGATAATATCCTCCAGGGCCCGTGCGCACCTCAAGCGGCACTGGGGGTACTCCAATTCAAAGAAACATCGATAGCAGTATGGCGCTGGCAGGAAGGTACACCCCACCATATAAGGTCCCCCTCTCCTTTTCCTTGCATTGTTGCCCGTCACGCTCAATGCAGCATAAGACCGACCATGAAACGAGGCCTGGAGGGCAATGAACTCCGTCCTTCCCGTGAATTGCTTGGCCAGCCTCAAGGCCCCTTCAATCGCCTCGGCACCCCCGTTGCCAAAAAAACTCTTCTGCAATCTTCCGGGTGTGACTTGAGCCAACTTTTCAGCCAAATCCCCTGTGGGCTGGGAGTAGTAGACATAGGAACAGCAATGAATCAATTTATCCATCTGGGCCTTGGCTGCCTCGACTACCCGCTCATTACAGTGGCCGGCATTAATCACCGCAATGCCTGAGAAACAATCGATGTAGTCCTTCCCCTCAGTATCGGTAACCGTGGCCCCCCGAGCCCTCGCGATCACTACGGGCTGTACTTTCTCCACCATGCTGACATTAACGTATTTCCTGTACTTTTCGATGGTATTCATATTCCCCTCCTCACACCCTATCAATCAAAAATCAGAGGGTTTCCACCCATGACGTTCGCAACGTTAAAACAGCTCAGTTCGAGAACGGCATCTTCTCTCCCTTGGTTGGGGACTGTCATCGATTCTTTGGCATGAGCTCAATACAATCCTCATTTCACGCCTCAGTTTTGCAACCCAATCCGTAAATTTCCAGCCGTGGTTCCTCAGGTTTTGAGCAGGGGGAAAAAGCTATGCTGACGCACCTGCTCAGCGTGATCAACACCGAGACTGAATACGTAACCGTCCTCTGGCTTAAAAGAATACTTAAAACGAAAAGATGTTCGGAACGGTGTTTCAAGGCGTGCCGGGGAGCGGTAACGTCCGGACAAAAAAACGTTGACCCCGCAAAATCAGTGTTGTCTTCTTACTTTTTATCTTCTCTGCTTCTCCCGCAGCTCTTCAGCTATTGTTTTGATCTCCGTTAGATCCCGTTGCATTTTACTCCAGCCATACCAGAGCGCATAATCCGGGTTGGCATGGAACGTCCCCTGGAATGCCCTCATCCTATGTTCGAGAAACATCACAAACAGTTTCTGCTCAATGGTCGTTGGCGCATCGTGGAATGTCAACAAATCCGGAAATGGATAAGCATAGGTCTTCGGTTTGGCAAGGATGCCATCCTTATATAAAGTGGCAACGTGGCGAATTGCCTCAGCCATCAGATGGTCGGCCTCTCTGATCATCTGGTCGCCTTTCTTCAATTCCGCTTTCGCAAAATTGAGGGAATGGCATTGATTGCAGGTCTTCACCATCTTATCGCGCTCTTTTTGCCAGTCTTCTCGAGTCAGCCGAGCAACATCTGCTGCCTTCACTACGTCAAGACGTGCCGTTGGTTTCCCGTTTGGATCTATTACACCAAGGGCCTGAAGGATCGTGGCACGATCTTGCGCCCATTGTTTATCCTCAGGCATCGGCAGCCTCACAGCAAGAAATCCCCATGCAGTCTGCATATGGCAGGTCTGACATGTTGGTGCGGCAACTGTTTCGGGAAGCGTCTTATTCTGCTTCAACAGATATCGAACACCGTGCTTGGAAGCGGAATACATCTCCCACTGTGGATGGTCAAAACCCATGTGACAGGTCTGGCATGCTTGCGGCTGTCTAGCCTCCTTAACTGAGAAGATATGCCGGGTATGGCATGCATCGCATGAAGCAGTGCCGAACCCCGCGCCATCCCTTTTCAGGTCTTTTATCTCCGCTTCCGTCTTCACCCCAATCTTATGGCATCCGCCACAGCCCTTCATTCCCTCCATCAAGGCCATAGGCTGCCAGTGGGCTGTTGGCATGGCTTTCATCGCGGCCCACGCAAGGGCGTGCTTTCCGCCCTTGAATTGCCGAACTCGCGTCTCATGACAATCAGCACAGGTCTCAGGGGTTGGAATTTGGACCTTACCTACATCTTGAGCCGATCTGTGTTGATCGCCATGGCAAACCGAACAGTCAATTTCATTCTTGCTGTGCTCACTTAGTCCCCAGTCGGAGACGATATTAGGCGTGATCTTCTTGTGGCAGTCAACGCATACCTGGGCTAAAGCACTGGAAGCAAGAAATAGGCTCCCCACAAAAACGATAATCACCCTGTACGTCATGACATACCTCCCTGATATTAATTTGTAAGCTCCGATATTAATGCATTGAAGGTTTTTTGTAAAGCGAGATTTTTTCCGGAAATCTCCCCTTATACATCTTTCATCCAAATTTAGGGCGAGAACTAACCCGCCAAAGGATGAAGTTGACAGAAGTGCGGGTTTTGGCTATCATGCTGTTGGAAGTGCCCGGGTGGCGGAATTGGTAGACGCAAGGGACTTAAAATCCCTCGGAGTTTAACTCCGTGCCGGTTCGATCCCGGCCCTGGGCACCAATGAAGTTCTCATTTCTCCGGATCATTACCTGGGGCGAATGGCCCTCGCGCTGGGGGGACCTCTCATTATTCACACCAGGATTTTACTGGAGTTTCCTCAGAAAAAAACATGTAATTACTCTAACGTGCTAAAAAAGTTGCAACAATTAGAATGAAGAAATGCCAAAGCCCCAATTAGAAATAAATGCCAAATGTCAAAGCTCAAAGCTCAAATAAATACCAAATAATACAATTCCAGGTTGAAATTTCATTTGACATTTGGAATTGCTATTTGGGTGGCTCAAAGGAATTTGGACGATCGGGTGTTGGGAAGAGCCCAAAAGTCCGGAAACTCCTCAAAATTTTACCCTTGACATTCGAAGATATTTGTATTAGTATATTAGTATTTACTAAAACAAATGACCTAATTCATGGCTGACGCCCAAAAGCTGGCCCGTATTTTTAAGGCCCTTTCGGTAGATACGCGGGTCCGTATAGTTCAACTCTTGAAGGATCGTGCACTGTGTGTGGGTGCACTCTCGGCTCGGCTGGATGTTACCCAGGGGGCAGTCTCGCAACACCTGCGCATTCTTCGAGATGCGGACCTTGTGGTGCCCGAGAAACGGGGCTACTACGTCCACTATTGCTTGAACGAGAGGACTGTTCTGAAGTGGAAAAATACAGTGGAACGCTTCCTTGGAAAAGAATGTGAGACCAAGGTATCCAGGTACCTCGGAAATAGAGAAGGTAAAGGAGCAAAACTGTGTGTGAGAAAAAAAAGGGTGTCAGAAGCCGGAGGAACTGATCAATGAGCCCGAAGACTGCTCACCTGAGCAGATCGAGAAGTGCCACGGCGACCTGAAGGAACACCCATGTGTCCAACAATCGGAGAAGAAGTAGGCGGGCGGAGGACGGACAGGACCGACAGAGTCGTTGAGGTACGGGGGCTCTGTAAGCGCTACGGGGAGACTCGCGCCCTTGAGACCGTCGGCTTCACCGTACGAGCGGGCGAGGTGTTCGGCTATCTTGGCCCCAATGGCGCTGGTAAGACAACCACCATCAACATCCTTTGCGGCCTGCTCGAGCGCGACGCCGGAGAGGTGATGATTTGCGGCCTCGACATCACCCGAGACCCCGTGGCCGTAAAACAGCGCATCGGGGTTGTGCCGGAGGAATCGAACCTCTATCCCGAACTCACATGCCGCAGGAACCTGGAATACCTTGGCGAATTGTACGGCCTTTCACGCGCTGTGCGGCGGAAGAGAGCAGGGGATCTGTTGGAGACGTTCAACCTGACCGATAGGGGAACAGCACCATTCCGCCGGAGCTCGTTTTCTTGGACGAGCCAACAGCCGGGCTGGATGTACCGAGCGCACGGGCTTTGCGCGGTCTCATCCAGAGCATCAACCGCGATGGGGCCACGGTATTTCTGACGACACACAACCTGGCCGAGGCGGAAGCCCTCTGTGATCGTGTGTTCATCCTCGTGAAAGGACACGGTGTGACAGAAGGGACTGCTGCGGAGATTCGGCGACGGGTGGAGAAGACCAGAACCCTTATGCTCATTTTATCCGGCGATGTCGCGAAGGGATCGCTGCGCGAGGCGTGTCCTGCGATCCATTCGGCGTCTTTGGTTGACGGCACGTGGCGTCTTGAGGTAACCGACCCACACGCGGCGGTAGCTCAGATCGTGTTCTTTGCCGAGAAATACGGTGTTCGGGTCTTGGAGATCGGAACCGCCACTGCCAGCTTGGAAGATGCCTTCATGGAGATTCTGAAGGACAACGTCGCTGGAGGCAAGGGAACCGTATGAATCAGGTAGTCAACGCCCTTTTCATAAGCCGAAAGGACATTGAGAGCTACTACAGCAAGCCGCCCCTCATTACGTGGGGAATCCTCTTCCCGGCTGTACTCATGCTCGCCATCTACGTGAAAGACCCGGCAACCTATCTCAACGTTGCCCCGGGAATCATCGCCATGACCTTGCTTTTCGGTAACACCTCGATGGCTGCCATCGTCGTCACCTTCGAGAAGCGTTCCGGGACCCTGCAGCGTCTCCTGTTGACACCCGTGACCCACCGCACCATCGTCTTGGGCAAAGCGGCCAGTGCGGCCGCTTATGGCATCGCCACTTCCCTCGTCATCACTACTGGTCTCGCTCTCCTGCTCGGTATGAGGGTGGTCAATCCCCTCGTTTTCAGTACCGGCCTGCTCCTGGGAGGGGGCGTCTTTTCCCTCCTGGGGCTCATCGCCTCGGTGATGGTCAGGGAGGTCTTCGAGGCCATGACCCTGATGAACTTCCTGAGGTTTCCGCTCCTGTTCATCAGCGGCGTCTTTATGCCCTTGGAGGCCTTACCGGCATGGGTAAAACCCGTAGCCATGGTTTCGCCCCTGACTTACGTGGTTGA
>SMTZ1_10034087_pt1 | contig 11093 bp, 10 predicted proteins | sample DeeMarSWOR136_30_FD_25667 | JGI IMG/M metagenome (IMG submission 25667)
GTCAGATCGAAATCCTTGACCAATCTGGAGATCACGGGCTGCTCAACAATATGAGGAGGATAATTAAATACCACTCTCTTTTTTTGCATAAAAACCCCCTTCGAATTTGCAAAGGGCATAGAGCAGAGAGTATGGAGTTTTTCTCCCTATGCGCTATGCGCTTTGCTCTATCCTATCTTTTTTTGATGGGTCTTTCTTTTAAAGGTTTAAACACAATCCCTGAATCGGCAGAAGGAAGAAGTTCAACAGGTTTGGTTAAAAAGAACTTTCCCGCTTCGATCCAGTCCTTTAAGATATGGGCAATCTCCCTGGCCTTGAGATAACTCGAAAGGCCAGAGGTCGGGACTTCCTTTCCCTGGACTGTGATTCTACCACTTTTGAGTTGCTTGTAATTAGCCTCTCCCAGGCTTCCCGGAATGAATTGAGGATAGGCTTCACTGTAGTCAACAACTTGGGCCCAGATCTCTTCATCCCGGACCATCGCATATCGAAGGTTCTCCTCCTCCAAGATGGGGATAGGCACGCCAATCCCAACGGTCAGAGTCACCCCGTAACCGGTAAAAGAAGTTCCCCTCAGCCATTTAGAGTTCATCAACTTGAGATCGCCCGTCACAGAAAGCGTCCCTGCTGTCGTTTTGGGAACGCCTCCCTCGGTCCGTTTTGCTCCTGGGTTGTGCTGGGTTCCATTTCCAACCACATACCCAATGCCTCCGCCCAGAAAGATTCGGGTCCCTACCCCTATCGTCTTGTAGTAAGGGTCATTGAGAAGGGGACTTAACTGCCCAGCGCTGCAGTAGTTGGCATTGCCCAACTGAGGCTGAAGTACTCCCATGTAAGTATAGATCACTTTGTCAGACAGATTGACCGCAACGTTATAGTTCTGATAAGCATTTCTCATATTGAAGAGGACAGCCTCGTTCATATCCTTGAGGGAGATATAGGTCTCCAAAGACTTTCGGGGATAGCAGTCCGTTCCGTAGGCGGTTGCCGTCAGCCTGAGATCTTTTCCGGCAACCAGTTCCTCAATGACATAAGCTCCTCCATAGCTGAACTTGCCTGGAAAGATTTTGTTTCGCGGATCATCATCCGGCATTGCAGTGGCTCCCAAGAAGATATCAACCGCCGCAAAACCCGTGTAAACAGGAACGTCGTTCAGGTAAGATCTCCCCCCTCCCAGTTTAATCCGAGGCTTTGTATGCCCCACGTTAAAATAGGCTCCCGACGAACACATCGGACCGAAGGTCCCTGTGGTGACGACATCTACTTCCTGAGCTGCCTTTCTCACCCCTTTTTCAGCGGCATAATCGATTATCTCTTCAGCCGTAAAAACAAGAGCCTTTCCTTTCCTGATCTTCTCGTTTATCTCTTCAATGGTCTTAGCCATTTCTTATCCTCCATGAGTTAATTTCAGATTTCAAATCGCATACTGCAAATTTTAATTCTTAAGTCTTCATTCTTATTCCCCTTTCGGGGTGATCCATAATCCATAACATATCACCACCCCCTTCTCCCGCGCAGGCGGGAAACTCAAAATCCGAATATCGAATCTGCCCCCGGCAGGCAGGCCTGCCTGCCGGTAGGCAGGTGCTTCGAATCTAGAGTTTACGCTTAGATTTGGTACATTGGAGGGATTATTCCCTCTTTCTCTCTTCTTCGCTTGACCATATCTTCCAGAGTTATTGAATGAAAAATCCCATGTATTGCCTCTGAGACTTCTTTCCAGATATCTCGTGTGACACAAGACGGGATTTTCTGACAGACTCTTGGGTCATTCAGACATTCAATCAGATGAATTGGACCGTCCAGGATTTCAACGAGATCTTTTAAACATACTTCCGAAGGAGGTTTGGCTAATAAATACCCCCCTTTTGAGCCACGAACCGATTTGACTAGGCCTGCTGTCCGAAGGGGAACGATAACCTGTTCGAGGTATTTCAGAGAGATATTTTCTCTTCTGGCAATCTCCTTCAGTTCAATTGGTCCTTCGCCATAGTGAGAGGCCAGTTCCAACATCGCCCGTGTTCCGTATCTAATTTTTGTAGAAATTTTCATACGTTATAATATCATACTTTTTCTATCGGAAATAAACCTTCTTAACCTACTCAAGCAAAAGTTGTCAAGGAGAAGAAAGAGTATTTCCCAATCCGGGAGAGATGTGACCGAGCGGCGGGCGAGTTTCTTACGTCACCTTTACTTTCAAGACTCTTTGGCTTTTATCGCTCACTTTGACGCGTTCGTCGATTCTATAACCAACAATCCAAGCGATCATCTCCCCTGAGATGAGGAGAGGGATCTTTGGTCTCTCAAACCTTGGGATCTTATGATCAATAAAGAACTCCTTCAGCTTTTGGGTTCCCTTCGCTCCCAATGGACAAAATCGATCCCCTGGTCTGAAATTCCGAATCTTCAATGGAAATTGAAGGGCTCCCCAATCCAGAAAGGCAGTGTCAGGGGTTCCGTGAATATATCTTAACGTATCATCCTTATCGACCTCCTCGATCACCACCTCTTTCCCGATCTCCTCTATAAAGGTACGACCCGGTGAAAGGAGTTCAGCCTCGAACGGAGGAACCGTTTTGATTCCGCCTTTTCTTAACAAGACGACGTCATATCTTTTCTCAAAACAGACTCCGTGGGGCAACTCTAGAACAAAGCTGGGAGTGGATTGCTGCAGTCTCCTAAAAATAGTAGTAACTTCTGACTCTTCTCCTTCCTCACCGATCCTCCTCGCATCGTAGACCTTTCCCAGCATCTTCTGAATCACCCTCCATTGAAGCGCCTCGTGGAGGGACTGGTATTGTGAGAACCTGAAGGACAGCGTATCCCTGTCCTCGTTAATGACCCTTCGGTAAGCCTCCTCCGCTCCCTGTTCTAAGTAGTCATTCTCTTCGCGGAGGATCCCGGAGGTCCTCAAGACAATCTCCTTGAAGCCGGATTGGTACTCTTTTTCAATTAGAGGGATGAGGTTAAGACGAATTCGATTCCGGAGGTAATGGTCACGCAGGTTGGAAGAGTCCACAAGGTACTTCTCCGGCGAACGACTCGATTTCTTCTCTCCACACTTCTAGCAGGGGACGGATGACGTTGCCTTCTCGAATGGGCAGCATCCCTTTGAGGCCCCTGAGTCCCGTCCCCCTGATTAATTTCAATAGCACAGTCTCAACTTGATCATCGGCATTATGGCCCAGCGCGATCTTATTGGCATCATATTTTTCCAGGAGACTTTCCAGGAGACTGTTGAGGAAGTAAAACCGAATCCTTCTGGCCCCGTCTTGTGGAGAGAGCCCTCCCAACTTTTGGAATTCTTTCACATTGAAATGGCCATGTTCATAAGTCAACCCAAGTCGCCTGGATTCCTGTTGAACGAGTTCTGCCTCTTTTTCTGATTCCTTGGGTCTCAAGCCATGGCTGATATGGGCAACGATGAGCGTAAGAGAAAATTCTTGGCGGAGGGCGTTTAACAGATGGAGAAGAACCATCGAATCTACCCCTCCGGAAACACCCACAATCAGTCGGTCGCTTTTGCCCAGTAGATGGTAGCATTCAATGGTCCTTCGGACCCTATCCAACAGCATGCCAAACTCACATCTTCTTTTCCGACAATAGGCCGAGCCGGACCTCTACCTCTGCCTTACCATACCACGTTTCAGTGATCTTAATTGTGCAGGTCTTATCGGGTTTCGAGAAATTGAGAATGGACTCCTTTCCCCTGTAAGTATTCAGCAACTTCCAATTATCCCTTTCCATATGATGGGTAAAGAAATCGATCAAAGATTCCACATCGATCCGCCATTTTGAAAAGATCATCCGGCCCATTTTGAATTTCGGGGTTTCATAGATGGTAGACTTCTTAGGCTTATACTTCAATTCTCCGGGGATGAGGACATCGTCAAAATGGTAATATTTAGCCCCGTATTTAGCCGCGGTCACTCCCTCCTCAGCCTGCCTCTCCTCTCTCAGGGCCGAACAGCCTATCCAAACCAACCCCGATAAGAAGACGATCAACAAAGAGACTGCAGTTTTTCCCTGGAAGGTCTTCGGTCTCATGACGTTACCTCCTTTTGACGAATTAATAAAAAATTTTTACCATCCAATGGCGAGAAAAGCAAGGGGCAATATAGAAGGGGCCCTAGCTAGGGGCCCCTTGGACTTCGACAATGCTCGTTCAGAAAACCGGAGATTCCAATCCTCCCATGTTCATACTATAGAGGTTGATAGTGATATAACCTAACCTTGCAAGGCTCCCCTGATCAAAGGGAGGAGGAAGTTTATATCTATATTCGTCCTTCACTCCTGACTCGAAGCTGAACGGGAAGACCGCCACGTTACTCTCATTTCCTGCCTTGTCGATAATAGAAACCTTCAGAGTAATCTGCGTCCACTCTTCCAGAGAGGATGTTGCCGAACTGAAGGTATTCCATTGAATGTATCCTATAAACTGTTTTCGATATTGCGGTTTGACGATAATCCAATCGGTTGGATAACGACCGACTCCTACTTGGTCAACCACGGAGGCAATTTTGAACATATCCCCATCCGGGTCCTCTGCTTCAATATAGATTTTCCAAACGTATCCGTACCTTCCCTTCTCCACAGCAAAGGAGTTGGTAATGATAGGGGGTGTACTTCCGGCTTTCGGCTGCGCCCATGCTCGATGAGTAGAAAAAAAAGTCAGAACCAATAAGGCGCCAAACAATATGAGAAATTTTTTAATTTTCATGTTTTCTTCCTCCTTCACTCCTAATATAAGTCCTCATGGAGTGAATTTCAAGGAAGCAGAGGAGTGAAAAGGAGCCAATTTAGGGAGTGAATTTTGGTTTTTTTAACATCGAGATTGCCTCTTTTCTTGCTTCGTCGTAAAGTTCCTTAAGGGGGACTCCCCTCTTCAATGCCAATCGCCTGCAATCATCATATTCAGGAGAAAGGTTTACTATACTTCCTTTCCATCGAGCCAATTTGAAACGGATCTTTCCATACTTCGTCTGAAGGGTTACGATTTCCCGGTCAGCCCGGTCCCTCTCCTCCTCGCGCCATCTTAACCCGAGGGTGGTCGTCTCTTTCAGAAGAAATTCCGTAACGGAGGAGAGTCTCTCGGCCGGACAGACCACCGTGAGGAGACTGGCTGGCCGGTTCTTCTTCATCAGGATCGGAGTGAGATAGACCTCCCGAACACCCATCCCAAACAGCCCTTCCATCACATACTCATAAAACTGGGGGTTCATGTCATCAATGTTCGTCTCAATGACCGTAACCCTTTCCTTCCCGGAACTCGCTACCGGAGTACCGATGAGCAGTCGGAGGAGGTTGGGATGGGGGAGATCATCCCGGCCTGCTCCGTACCCGATCTTCTCCACCTTCATAGGAGGCATTTGGCCGAAATGAGATCCCAAAGAGGTTAGAAGCGCAGCACCCGTCGGGGTGAGAAGCTCCGTTTCCACACCCGAGGAATAGATAGGTTTCCCTTTCATTAACGCTAACGTGGCCGGTGCGGGGACGGGGAGGATTCCATGTTCACATCTGACAAATCCCGATCCGACATTCACTTTGGATACATAAAGCTCATCAATCCCCATTTGTCGAAAGCCCCAGATGGATCCAGCAATATCGACGACGGAATCGAGTCCACCCAGTTCGTGAAAGTGGACTTCTTCTATCCTTTTCCGATGGATCTTCGCTTCCACGGAAGCGATTCGCTGAAACACCTCGATGCTCTTCTTTCTTACCTCGGCGTCCAAATGGCTTCTCTCAATGATCTTGACTAACTCATTCAGATTCCGGTGGTGCTTCTCATCTTTTTTCCCTGTTATGATGACCCGAGTCGAAGAGATTCCTCCTTTAAGGACTTTTTTGGCGTTCAAATAGACCCCTGGGATTCGGATTTTTTTCAGCTCCTTCCGTAATCGTTGAGGGTTCAACCCGGCGTCGATCAATGAACCGAGGATCATATCGCCACTGGCTCCGGAAAAACAGTCAAAATAAGCAATTCGCATACTCTCCCTCGAGTCGAAATCATCCGCTCCCCTTGGGGATGGGAAAAATTATGATCATTTTATCTTTGCATGGCGTTAAAATCAAATATATTTAAGGATCTGCGGGGGAGAGAAATGACCCCTCTTTTCAGGCCTCCCTTTCTTAAAGACAATGTAACTGTCCCATCCATAAAAGAAGATATATCGAGCCCGTGAAAGGGCCTCGGCCGATCCTCCAAAGTAGATCGTCACCCATTTCCCGAACCGGAAAGGACAGCAATAAGTCAAAAGAAGGGATTCGTCTCCCTCGCCAACCCTCTCCCCGTTCACGAGTAATATGCCATCCTTCAATTGGACAGGGCTTGGAAGACTTGTAAAGAGTCTGGAAAAGAGCGGGTCCAGCCACTGAGCGAAGAACCCATCCAGTCTCTTTCCGCTTTTCTGTTCAAAGATCCGACGGATGTCATCCCAGCTCGCCTGCTTGCCTCCATACCGTTCCGCAAAGTTTCTCAATGTGGCGAAGAAGAAGTCTTTCCCAACTATCTGGCGAAGCATGTGAAAAACCATGGAGCCTTTACCATAGCCGATCTGAGCATCTACCTCCCCTTCTTTCCCTTCGAATTGCCGGAGGGGGTAATCTTCCGGAGAGGGCACCTGAATTGCATACTTCTGCATCACATCCTGACGATGCTTGCGAGCGACCTCTTCCCCCATCTTCAACTCTTTGTAATACTAATTGGTGCAGTAGGTGGTCAGGGGCTCCACCCAATTTCCTGTCCCCGGTTTGACACTGACGTGATGCCCCCACCAGGAATGGACGATCTCGTGGTCCAATGCACCGGGCCTGAGGAATTCTTTCCCGCGGCGGGTGGCTTCAGGTGCGAGCAGGGTGAAGGTGGGAAAGCTGTAACCGCTTGAAAAGAAGTTCTGAACAATATCAAACTTCTTATAGGGATAGGGACCTAATAGCTCAGGATATATTTTGAGATACTCCTCCACTCCATTTAGGAAGGTCTCCGAAAATCGTTCATCGGATGGGAAGAAGTAAGTGGAAATCTTAATCCCGTTCGCTCTCCGGTTCTTGACTGAATATTTTCCGGCCACAAGGGTAAGGCTCTCTGCCGGCCACTCATTCTTCCATCTACTTCTCCAAAAACCATCTTTCAGTTCTTCGGATAAAAGTTCTCCCTGAGTGACAATTCGAAATGGCTCGACGATAGTCGCTTCCACGTTAAAGGTTGCCATGGAATTTGGTCTGTCAGGATACCAATGAGAGGAGGATGATAAATAGACCCCTTCTGGGACAATCAGACCTGTTGTTTGATCTCCCCTTACGAATTGAAGGGCCCTCTCCTTCACCACAGGGTCATAGATCTGACCTTCATAGGAAACGGAGAGAGAAAGAGGGGTTTTCCACTGTCTGAGTACGGAATCTCTGCCCAATGGAGAGCTTTCCCTGTTTTGAGGTTAGTCATATGGGTAATTTTCAGTTTGGAATGGACAAGTAGAGAAAAAGTTTGAGCTTTTTCTTCCTTAAAAATGATCTCGATTCGATCTTCTCCTTTGACCGTATGGCGGGATGGGTCGATTTGGATTTCCAGAGAGTGGGATTGAATATTAAAATTAAAATTGCAAAACGAAGGGAGGGCTACATTTCCAGTCGAAAAGATAAGAATCAGAGAGGATAAAGAAACGACAGTTTTCCTGATGCCTTTTCTATTCATCAATCAAAATCATAACATCACCACGTTTAAAAAGGCATTCCTTCCCAGGGTCCAACTCAAACTCTGGGCAAATTGTCTTCTGGCTGTAAGAGTGTCGGTAATCGCTTGCTAATTCCTGCCTGCGGTAGGCGGGGGTGTAATCAGAGATTTCCAAAACTCTTCCGAAATCTCATTATTTTTGATTGACAATTGAAGGAGATTGGGTGAAAATTTAGGACGTCTGGCGGTGTAGCTCAGTCGGTCAGAGCATGCGGCTCATATCCGCAGTGTCCGGGGTTCAAATCCCTGCACCGCCACCAATCAGATCCAATCATTTCAAGAGGTTAGTCTTCTCTCATTCCAAAAATCGCATTGCACAAACCTTGCACAGTGAAGAGGATTTTTAGCACCGTGGCTCCACTCATTCAAAGTCAGCAGACCATCTCCCCACCTCTGACTCAGACCTTCATGTATAGGCAATTTTGGGGCGTTGTGACAGCCTTGAGGAACAGGCAAAAGGGAGATTGATGGGCGAGGGTGTGTGTTGAGTTCTTCCTGTAGTCCACAAACGGTCGTTCTGCCTAAAAATACTCTATTTCAAATGGAAATGATTATTTTTCCGTTTTGGTCTCAGAGTTAAAAGATAGTTTTCACATGCACTTTTTTCGATTGACTAATGAAGCATTTTTTGATACGAAAATAATAATTAAAGTGGTTCACATGACAAAACTGAACCCGTCGTAAGACAGGTGTACAAAGTGGTCTTTTTGGAGATGCCGATTCACTTAGGGATGAACTTTTGGGAGTTCGTCTTCTTTCTTTTAGAAGGAGATATCCTATGAGGACCAAGAGTAATAAATCAAGATGGGTAATACTGTCATGCATTCTATTATTTTTGATTTCTTGTGCTACTCCCCCGAAAGAACTGCCTTATACGCCTCAGCAGGAGGTAAGGGCGAACCTTGGGACAATCGGTGTTGTTTCTGCATGCTTCCAACCAGAGGTTGGATTTCAGAAACCTATGACCAAAGGGGCTGCTGCAATGCAAGAGGGACCGGGATCAGCTTTTTATCTGCTCGGAGAATCAGGTGATGTTGGTATGGGGGGCGTTATTCTTATACCTATAGCAGCTGTCGCGTTAGTTGTTGGAAGCATATATGGAGCAGTAGAAGGGATTCCTGCAAAAAAAATAAAGGAAACAGAGGATGCGTTGAATGGTTATCTTGCCACACAAAATTTTCAGGAAACAATGCGTGATCGCTTTTTGTCAATAGCCAGAGAACGAACCCAGTTTCCTTTTGTCCTTATTGAGGAACAAGGTCCTAAAGCCCTAGACGAAGAAGTCACCTATGGAGCCTTCCCAGACAAAGAGATTGATACACTCTTAGAGATAAGTTTGCGTAAGTGTAACTTGCAGGGGATGAAAGGTCACATCAATCCACCTCTTCGCCTCTTCGTGGCTGCAGGCATAAGGCTCATCAGGGTAAAGGATGGTAAAGTGTTTCACAGTCGCAATTTTATATATGAATATGAGAGTGATCTTCACAAATTCTCCGAATGGGCTGCCAATAACGCCCAGCCTTTTAAAGAAGAGCTTGATCGTGCTTTTTCATATCTGGCCATGCAGATTGTGAGAGAACTTATAAATATCCAGGCACCTGTTACTTCTGACTCCTCGCATGCCACGAAGAATTAGCGATTTCCAGAACCTTAAATACAAATGAATGCTAAATTAGCAAACCTTAAATGCCGAGTCAGAAAAGGCTTCCCAAGTTGGTATCCCAAAGCGTGCTTTTGTGGGTTGGAATGAAACCGAAAATGCTTCGTGTTGCCAAAGGGCGTATCAAGATAATACCAGGAGGTAATCTCCCTCGATCCGAATCTTGGTCTTGTATCAAATAGACTCCACCTCTTTGTAGAGGATTATTCCCCCATCCCCCTGCCAAGAGGGGAAGGGGGGAGTGTGCTTGCCGTGGGCAGGGGTTCTCCTCACCTCCCCCAATGACCTAAACCCCTTCGTACATTGCCTGTTTTGGGGCGTCATAACGGCCTTGAGGATCATCCAAAGGGGTGATTGACGGGCAGAAGGAGATTATTGAGTTCTTCCGAGACTGTCGAAAAAGCCTAAATGTTGCGATTTTAGAAAATTCACATATTGCAAAATCAACTACTTACGTTTCCAAAGAAACCTGATTTAAGGTTTTTCGACAGTCTCTCCTGAAGTCCTCAAGATGAGTATCCAGTTCCTTATACCAGATTTCCAATGGCAATCCTCAAAAAGATAATTTTCATAAAAACTTTTTAGATTGACACATTCAACATTTTCTGATATGAAAAATAAGAATTAAACTGGCTCACCCGATAAAGCCAAACCCTGCGTGAGTAGGGGACGGAAGGCGGCGGGTCTTTTAGTAAGATGGCCGAGCTGCCGAAGGATGAACCTTAGGCAGTTCGGCTTTTTTGTTTTGGTCAATCCTCCTTAAATGAAATAAAGGGAGGTGATTCCATGCAAAAAACATTTAAGCATAAATATTATTACGATGGATGTAAAGGAATGAAACCCATAAATTGCTTTATGTTCTTATTGGTAGTTCTATTTTTTCTGTCAGGCTGCTCCGCAGTGACATCTTTAAATCCTGTGGGAACAAATCCTATTCAAATTCAAAAAGATGATTGGGAGGGTTGTTGGTGCTCTGGTGTTGAAAAGGAAGAAATGTTTTTATTTGTTTGGGTTAAAGATAAAGACAAAGGGGTTCTTAGAATTGGCGTTGTTGCGGAAGTCAAAGAGGAGAAAGATCTCATTTTAATGAAATTTGATGTCCAATTAAGACAAGGCAAATCCTCAGTTTTTGGAAATATTCTTTTTAAGGAATTTGCACAAGGAGATGCAAAAGAAGATGAAACTAATGAGCTTTTGGAAAAAAGCTATTTCTGGTTTATGATTAAGAATGTTGATGGTAGCATCGTCATCTATCTACCCAACGCCGTAACATTTAAAGAGCTTGTGAAGGAGGGAAAGCTTAAGGGGGAAACAGTCAAAAACTCTTCAAATAAATTTGCTTCGGACGACATTGTTATATGTGAGCCAACCGACAAAATCACCCAATTTATTGATTCTTATGATTACAGCGGCAAGCTGTTTGATTGGGAATCCCCATTAACGTTCTGGAGAATAGTAAAAGGTATTCCATTTTTCAATGAGTAATCATCAACTTTCCGAATTATCCAGGACTGTAGATTCGTAGGTGAAAGCTTCAAATTGACATTTTGGTCGGCGGCATTTGGGGAAAATGAGGATAACTTCCTTGTTTATTCCAGTCAAGTGTTTTTTATCTCTTAAGGCGTTATAGGTTTTATCCTGCCAGGCGGGTTCCCCGTCGTTCTGTGACATCCTACCCAACCCTTGTAATTAGAAAGTCGT
>SMTZ1_10007966_pt1 | contig 11091 bp, 9 predicted proteins | sample DeeMarSWOR136_30_FD_25667 | JGI IMG/M metagenome (IMG submission 25667)
TTTCATCAACCTCGAAACAAGCCAGCCTTCGAAAAAAATAATCCAAAAACTTTTCCATGTTTACATAAAATTAGCCGTGAAACCTCTGGGATATATCATTTCAGGCTCAAAGGCCGGCTACGCCTACCTCTCCCACACGATCCCTCGCTTCTATTCCGCAAAAGAACTGACTTCTTTGCTGCTTGAGTCAGGATTTAAAAAAGTCGACCACCGTCTCCTATTCCTGGGAGTCTCAGCCATCCATACTGCCTGGAAATAAAAATTTAAGAATCCTGGAGGAAGCTCCTCAGTATGCTTCCCTCTGTTACCTCAGAAAGCGGAAGATTTTTGCTTCTCATGCGTCCAAATTGTATAATACTAGGTACAGCTTTGATTTCTTGACCTGAGCTCTGAGCAGGAAAATTAAAATGAGATTATTTAAAATATCGATTGCCGTCTTAATCATCACCAGCTCTGTCTATCCTGCCTCTGGCAACCTTAAGGATCCAAACATCCTTCTGATCACCATCGATACCCTCAGGCACGACAGGCTTGGAGTATACTCAGATAAATATATCCATACACCCCATGTGGATAAGCTGGCTTCCCAGTCCTGGGTGTTTGACTGGGCCTTTGCCCACAATCCGGTCACTCTTCCTTCCCATACCAATATCCTGACCGGCGTCACACCTATCTATCATGGAATCAGCGATAATCCTGGTTTCGTATTAGCAGATGAATTCTTAACCCTGGCTGAATTTCTCAAAGAAAAAAAATACTCGACCGGAGCTTTCATTGGCTCCTTCCCTCTTGACTCCCGATTCGGTTTGAACCAGGGATTTGATGTCTACGATGATAACTATGGAACCCAGAGTGTCCTCGAGTTCTATTTCATCGAGAGACCTGCTGAGGAAGTTATCGAGCCGGCCATGGGATGGATCTCCGGGCAGAAGCAGAAATGGTTTGCCTGGATTCACATCTTCGATCCTCACGAGCCGTATTCCCCTCCCTCTCCGTATGATAGGATCTACAGCGATGACCTTTATTCCGGCGAAGTGGCCTATGTTGACTCCCAGCTGGGCATTCTTTTTGATTTCCTCGAGAAGAACGATTCGTTGAAAAACACCATTATTATCCTGACTGCTGACCACGGTGAGGCGCTGGGAGAGAAGGGCGAACGGACTCACTCTTACTTCGCTTACAACAACACGATCCATGTCCCTCTGATCATCTGGATCCCTGGAGAGAGCCAGAAGAGAATTGCGGAAAATGTCTGCCACATCGATATTTTCCCGACCGTCTGTGACTTGATCGGCGAGAGTATCCCTGCCCATATCCAGGGAGAATCCCTGGTCTCGATCGTTGAGGGCAAAAAAAGAGTTAACAAAGAGATCTATTTTGAATCGCTTACGCCGTTCTTGAACAGGGGCTGGGCTCCGCTGACCGGCTTTATCAGGGATGACATCAAATTCATCAACCAGCCTCTGCCAGAGATTTACAACATGAAGCTGGACCTCAGCGAAGACAAAAATCTTGCCAACAGCTCAATCGTCAAAGGATTTGAGAGCCAGCTCGATAAGCTGGTTCGAAACCTGAGGGGGAAGGAAATAGCGAAGAGGTTTGAAAAGATCGACGTCTACGAGATGAACAAGCTGAAAAGCCTCGGCTATTTAACTTCTGAATCCACTCCCAGGAAAAAAGCGTTCACCAAAAATAATGACCTCAAGATACTCAAACCCCTCCAGAATAAAATGTACGATGCGGTCAACAAGTACAAGAACGGGAAAACAGACGAAGCGCTCAACGACCTTGCCCAAGTCATCAAGGCCCGACCGGATTTTGTCCTGGCTTATAAACATATGGCCAGCATTTACTACTCAATGGGTCAGATCGAGAGTACAGTGGATACACTCAGAAAAGGACTGAAGAACAATCCGGACAACCTGGGTATCATGTCCAAGCTGGGCATCATGCTGGTCGTGGCCAATCAGAAAGAAGAAGCCATCAACCTGCTTCAAAAATGTATTAAGAAAGACGATGAGAATCCTGAATATTACAATTATCTCGGAGTGGCCTTTCAGAAGAACTCCGATTTCCAGTCAGCCCTTACAAACTACAAGAAAGCTATCGAACTCGACGGAAATTTTGCTCTCCCCTGGAGCAACATGGGTTCTCTGTATCTCTTGTCATATTTCAAAAGCAAGAATGAAAGGGATTTTCAGCGCGCCATCGATAACTTCAACACCGCTCTTGCCTTTGATCCCGGACTGCAAGCTGCGGTAAACGGCAAAAACGCAGCCTACAAATTTAAAGAGCAGGTCAAGAAGTAAAACATCTTTCAAGGAAGACAGACAATTTCATTAATATGGCAGACTGACCGCTCTATATCCTTCCGCTATTCTTCTTCAAATTCCGAAAACAGAGGCATAATCCGGCTGAACATTGTACAGTCGAAATGAATCGTGTATCATATACCACTCCTAAGAAAGAGAAAGAAGCAGTGCATAGGACCGGCGTCAAAATACTCGCTGCCAGAATCGGTATCGAAGCCGACAGAAAGGAATTCCTGCCTTCCTTTCCGCCTAGGGTCGAAGTCAAATCCTTGCTGACGGATTTCCGAACGGTCGAACAGGTCCCTTTCTCTTCTGACCTGGACGGGTATATTTCCATCCAAGAATCTTCGAACGCACCTTCGTTTGCATTCTCGGAAGAAAGAGTCCGGTTCCAGGGTCCCTTGGCCAGACTCATTAAAGAAGCTTCGGATTTGAGATTCAGCTTTTGGGGAAACCAGGGACTTCTCTACAGGTTCACACTCTATCTTTTGGAAAAAAAACACAGGATCTATAATCTCCATGCCTGCGCGCTCTATCATCAAGATAAAAACCATCTCTATGTGATCACAGGCGGAGCCGGAAGCGGAAAGACCGTTTTCCTTCTGAGCGGACTGGAAAAGGGATTGAAGCTTTTTTCCACTGAGACCGTACATTTCCGGATGGAAAAAGACCAGGTCACATGGTTCATGGGCTCGCTTGTCGACAACATAAGGCTGGGGACACTGATGCACCATTTTCCCGGATTTTTGCACAACATTGACACCCAGGAAGCGGATGACGAATGGCAGCATAAAGTCGCCCTTGACTTTTCTTCGTATAAGACCGATTTCGAAATACTCAAGACGCCAGGTGCGGTCACCATACTTTTCCCCCGAATCGAAGAAGGATGGGAAGGCTTTCATTTGACCCCGATGATGGATAAAAGAAAGACTGCCAAAGCCATATTCGATAACATCACTCAAAAACTCTCGGAGACTGTGATCCTTTACGATAAAATCCCTGTTCTGGGATTTGATGAGAAAAATCTGGCTGTTGCTCGACACATAACAGCAAGCCAGCTCATCCTTCACGAATCAGTTGTTCAGACAGCTTCAGTCCTCTCCAATCCTTATGAATGCTGGGGAGAACTTCTAGATTAGACAAGGAGAATAGAAATGGGCAAAGCATGGGAAGGAGTTATCCGGATGCCTCTTGAGGGAAGAACTATGAAACCCCGGGATAAAGGCATAACCATGCTTATTGATAAGGGAATGGGGCTTCGCCGTCTTCAAGACCTGATTCGATTTGCCGGTGATTACATAGACGTCATCAAGCTGACATTCGGGACTTCAGCCTTTTACGATAAAGACCTGATAAAGATAAAGAATCAAGCCATCACATCTTACAACATCGACGTCATGCCAGGTGGGACCTTTCTGGAAGTCGCAGTATGGCAGCATGTTCTGGACAAGTATCTTGACAGAGCCAAAGAGCTAGGTTTTTCAACCATTGAAGTCTCGGATGGAACGATTGAAATTGACAGACAAACACGACGGGAAGCCATAAAAAAATCCCTGGACATGGGTTTTAAGGTCATAACCGAAGTGGGAAAAAAAGATCCCAAAGAGGCCCTGCCCATCTCTCTCACTCATCAGTTGATCAAAGAAGACCTGGAAAACGGGGCCTTCAAAGTCATCATCGAAGCCAGAGAGGCTGGGAAAGGAGTGGGGATCTTCGATACAGAAGGTAAAGTCAAAGATGAGGAAGTCGATAATATCATCGCCGGAGTGGAAGAAACAGATAGTTTAATATGGGAAGCCCCGCTGAAAAATCAACAACAGGCTTTAATCCTCCGGCTCGGGATAAATGTAAACTTGGGTAACATCCCGTTAGACGACATCCTGGCTCTGGAGGCTCTGAGACAGGGAGTAAGAGGGGATACGCTGAAGAAAGCCTACCTGGATAAAAAAGAATGGAAAGATTAGATAAGGATTTGTCTAATCAATCCTCTCCAGAAGCTGAATGAGGACTTTGTGCTCTCCTTCCGGGATTTTCACCTTGCACGACTTTCCTTTGGGAAGGTCAACCACCTCATCATCCACCAATACCTGGTGCTTTCCTTCAACCAGGAATAGAATCCTGACCTCTCTTTTTTCAATCGTCCTGATTTCAAACGAGATCTCATTCTCGGAATACAGAAAATGGCGGAAGACAGCGCTTCCGTTGGTCCTGACAATCTCTCGTCCTTCTTCCCTGAGCTTGATTGCAGAAGGGGATATTTCAATTTCATAATGACGTCCCTGGATATATACATTGGAAAGCTTGCCCCTTGCCTCAGGATTGATCATCCCAAACCTGAAACCTTCCCAAGGGGTAAAATCCAGGTATTCTTCCAGGGCGATCAGTGTGAACAGAGGTCCCCAGCTCTGGAACCTGTGGCCGCCGGCCGCACCGGTCCGGGCATCAAAACACTCCGGACAGAGTTGATAATTCTCCCAGGTGCGGTAGAACAGCTCGAAGCTTCTTCTGGCGAACTCTGAAGCCACCGCATCAAAATGATAAGCTTTCAAACCCTGGTAAACGAGGTAATTGGTGGGCGGCCAGATGGCTCCCCTCCAGGAGAAATGGTCTCTGGCGAATGCAGGGCTATCGCGAGAGACGGTGGGGATGACAAAATCTCCCCAGAATTCCTTGGGATTGAGAAGATGTCTTATCATCCTCAAGGCTCTGGTTTTATCAGGAATACCGGCAAGCAAAGGAAAAAAATTTGAGGCAGCCTTTTTAGAAGACAATCTTCCATCCCAATGCCGATCAAAATAGAATCCTTCTTTTTCGTCCCAGAGGTTGGTATTGATCAATTGCTTTATATTCCCGTACTCAGACAGATAGCTTTCATAAGCCTCTCTCTTGTCAAGGACATCGGCAATCTGAGCAAGGCACCAGGCGTCAAGAGCATAAAGGCTGTTCAAGCTGATACTGTTCAGGGCTAAGGTCCCTGTGACCTGGCTGAAAGGGGCATCATCCCAGCTAGGCAAATCATCCTCTCCAGACTCCCACATAGCCCGCTTTTTGCCCTCGGTGTTTTCTTCCCAGGAGGGAACGATCTGGGGGAGATATTCCGGGTCAGTCCCCCACTCAAGAAGACCGTCATCATTTCCGTCGCGGCGAGGTTGACCGTTCTCCCTCTCTTCCTTCCAGTAAGAATGCCATCTTATAAGATACGGATAGGCGAATCTTAAAAACTCAAGGTCTCCCAACTTCTGGAATAATTTCAAGACAACATAAGATCCTATCGGAGGTTGAGAGCGGTCGGGTGTCCCGCCAAAGCGGCTCCGCCAATTGGGAACGTTCCCGTTTGGGTACTGGGTTTCTAACACGGCTCTAATGATTTCTTTGGCGTGCTTTGAGCTCTCGATAACCGCCTCTAAAGCATTTAAAAAAGAGACCCATTCATAGACTGTCCAGTGGCCGGGGTTTCCTTCAGGAGTGGGCAGAATTCGAGTTCGACCTGAAGGCACATAGATCCGGTGAAGGCCTGGCTGGTAAAGGCTTGTCCAGAAAACATTATTGGCAACCGCCCTTTCTGCTCCCTGATAGAGACCTTCGACATGAACACCTTTACTCCTGTACCTTCTCTCCTCATCTTCCAGAAGAGAGTCTATGGTTTTTCTATCTTTATACCGGTAGATCTGATTATTTATGCTTTCTTCATCCTCTCCGATTCCCACGACAAAATAAACAAAATTGTCTTTTCCTGCTGTGAAAGAGAGAGTCAGATTATCTGGCTGCGAATTATCTGCGAGGCTTCCCGTGGGATCAACCCAGCACAGATAATTATACTTCTCCAGCCCCGAACTCTCGCCCTTTATCTGACCGTTGGGGAGAAGACGGTAATTCCCTCTAAAATCCCAGGGAAAATAATGGGTGAAATGGAGGATAATTCCTTCGGGGGCCTTTACTCGGCCGATAACCGTTTTTTCTTCCTGGCGGGACCACTCGAAGACAAAGGTTTGCGAATCGGAAGGAGGCTTGATCAGGACAGGTGTTTCATTCCCCCTGTTGAGAGGCAGGCTCAAGTCGAGCTTTATCCGCGCATACTGCCCATCAGGAGAATGGGGGCCAACCTCAGAGATAAGATAAAAAATATCACTGCCATCAACGATTTCTCCGTCTTTTTCAATTTTAATCCGAAAGGCGAAAACACTGTTTCCGTTGGGGCAAAGAACGAGACCATTCCATGCCCTGGCATCAAGCGCTCCTATGTACACATTCTTCCAGGGATACTCAATCTCAGCTCGAAGACCGGGAATCAAAAACCAGAGCCCGAGTGCTAGCACGAAAAAGAACCTGCTTATCCTCACTCTGCCAATCCTCTCAGTTAAACTCCCTGTTCATCTGTAATTTAAGAAAAATCGTGGATTAAATCAATACGCACATCGGTACTGCAGATGAGCTGGAAGCTCCGTTTCCTTCTCGGGCATTATACCACAAATCTTCAAAATTGGAGGAGAGCTTTCCATTTTTGATCCAGAATCAGCGGTCCAGACGGTTGAGCCCGTAATTCTTGGCCCAGTTGAGTGCCTCCTCATACTCATTTCTCGTAATCCGACGGGCTATATCAGGATATTCGAATGCTTTGTACTCGGGTCGGTACTGCCTCATGATGTTGAGATATGTCGTCTTGGAAAGATGTTCCGCGACGAATTTCAAGAACTTTTGCGTCCCTGCAATCCGATTGGGAAGGATCAGATGCCTCAAGATCAAGCCTTTTACAGCGATTCCTTGGCTATCGACAGTTAAGTCACCCACCTGCCGGAATATCTCCTTAAGGGCAATCTTGGCGTAATAGGGATAATTGAAGGCTTCAGAGGAGTATTTCGCGGCTTGAACAGGATCCATATACTTGCAGTCAGGAAGATAGATATCCACGATTCCGTCCAGAAGCTGGAGGATTTCCAGCCGCTCATAGCCACTCGTGTTATAGACCAGAGGAATTCGGAGACCCAAAGGTATGGCTTTTTGGAGAGCACTGATGATATTGGGCAAATAATGAGTGGGAGTGACAAGGTTGATGTTGTGGCATCCTATGTTCTGAACCTTGATCATCGTTTCTGCCAGGCGCTGGTCTGAAATCTCGATTCCTTCACCCTCGATGCTGATTTTATAGTTCTGACAAAAAACGCACCTTAGACCGCAATTGGAAAAGAATATCGTGCCTGATCCCCTGCGCCCCACAAGAGGAGCCTCTTCGCCAAAATGGGCTTGGGCGCTGGAGACCTTCACTCTGGAGGTGCTTTGGCACTTACCGGTCTCACCCCTTATCCTGTTGACTCGGCAATCTCTGGGGCAGAGACGACAGTTTTCATAGATTGAACGCAGCTCCTCCACTCTCTTCGATAGCTCGCCGCTTTCCTCAAGCCGGAGATAAGAGGGGGATGACTTCTCATTCTGTCTGTCAATAGAAAAAGTCGCCATTTTTTTGGAGGCTGAACGCAAAGGAAGAAAAAGGGTTGTCCCCATCAAAACCAATGATTCATTTAGAAAATCCCGCCTCGATGTCTTTTTCATTTCACGACCCCTTTGACAATAATACTATACATTAAAACTCTTATCCCTGTAAATATGCGAAGGTGTCCAATATGAATAATCCAGGCTCCTGGATCATTCACGAGTCGAGGTTGCCGCAGGCTCCGTTGCGATGAGCGAAGCGACAGTGGCAATCTCATTCTTGTGCGCATGAACATGAGATCGCCACGCTTCGCTCGCGATGACAATTTTTCTTAGCTGCAGGTTGTCAGATCGGCTCGCCCGAAGGGGAAAAAATGCCGACATATAATGAAATAATATTCCTTAAAGGTTGATTTGAATACGGTGTCGGCAGATTTTATGAATAATCCAGGCTAGGTGACATGCCGGATATCTTCCGGAAACTTTTTATACTCGCCGGATTGATAGATCGCTTCGATCTCTCTAAAGAGAATCTCTATCTCCTCCTCTTTGGTGTAGAAATGAGGACCGATCCTTAAGACATCCGGCTCCTTTCCTTCTCCTTTCCGGAAATCCACCTTGATACTTCTCTGACCCAGAGCCTGTTTGACTGCAAAAGCATGGGGCAGACCGAATGAAACGGCACCAGCCCGCTGATTCTCTTCTTGGGGAGTGAAAGGATGAAAATCCCTATTTTCAATCTCACCGAGTATCAACCTAGTCAGGGCCAGTGACTTCTTCCTGATCTCAGGGATCCCGATCTCCCGGATAATCTCCAGGCCGGCTCGCGCTGTATACAAACAGGGGATGGGCGGAGTACCCGACATGAACCTGTAACTTCCCTGAGTGTAGTTCATTTCCTGAGAAAAATGGAAAGGCTGTCTGTGGGCAAACCATCCAGTCAGATGTGGTTCCAGTTTTCCTGCGAGTTCGGGCCTCACATACAGAAAGGCATTTCCCGGGCCTCCGCACAGCCACTTCAAGCATCCACCGATGTAAAAATCCACATCGAGCTGCTTGACATCCACCGGAATCACGCCTGGGGCGTGGTAGCCGTCGATAAGAGTCAAGGCTCCTGCATCCCGGGCTTTGGAAGCGATTTTCTTAATGTCCTGGATATAAGCTGACTTGAAATAGACATGGGAAGTGGCCACAATAAGCGTCCTCTCGTCTATCTTGTGGAGAACAGCTTCGACATCGATACCTGGCTGACCCTGACTCTCGATGACCTCGATCTCCCATCCCGTAAAATCTGAGATTCTCTTGACCGCGTAGATCACAGAGGGAAAATCATGCTCGGTCATTATAATCCTGTTTCTTTTATTTTTATCCGCCTGCGCGGCCTTGAACTGAGTAGAGAGGGCGATCCAATGGCAGAGTGTGGCGTTGGCCGCCATCGTCACCTCATCCCGGCCTGCCCCCAGGAGAAAGGCGACCTGATTTCCCACCTTCCGCGAAAGATCCCACCATTCTCTTTCCCAGGCACTCACCCCTTCCCTCGCCCACATCGAATAGAAGCTCTCCAGGTAATCCTTCGCTCTGTAGGGGACCGCACCTAAAGAATTGCTGATAAGATAGATACACTGCTCAAGAATCGGGAATTCTTTGCGGATAGAATCCAAATCCCGACTCAAATCCCGCTTCATTTTTTTCTATCCACCTCTTTTTTCCTTGATATTACTGGCGTTTACCCTCCAAACAGGAGGGATAAGATGTACGGGAATAGCGTTGAAAATCTGTGGGGAGCGAGGCGATTGAAGTATATCAATCATGAAATATCCCACACAAGATGGAAAAGAATCCTACTCGCGCGCGCTTCAGCCCGGCAATCCGTTCTTGACATAATGAGATACAGCCTCGATGAAGGTATCCAGCTCTCTCAGAGTGGTATAGATACTGGGTGTAACCCGCATCCCGACGACATCGTCACCGCCGAGCTCCTGAGATGGAACTCCGACATTGATGACATAAATCTTGTGCTTGTCAAAGAGAACCTGAGCCAGCTTGCCCATATCCATATCCTCCACAGCAAAGGTTCCGATGCCGCAGGACTGTTCCGGGTCGTAGGATGTCAAGATCTGTACACCAGGCAGCTTCTCCAGCGCCTTAGCCCAGTAATTCCTTAAATAGCGCAGCCTTTCCTCTTTTCTTTTTCCGCCGATGCCGTGATGAAAGGCCAGGGCATCTCCCACTGCCAGCTCCAGCCAATCCGGATGAGTTCCGATGTGCTCGAACTTTCTGATGTCATCCCCTTGAGGGTCTGCCGCAGGAAAAAGCGGCCAAATCTTCTTGATTTTTTCCTTCTTGACATAAAGAAATCCTGTGCCGATCGGAGCCATCATCCACTTATGGAGGTTAGCGCCGTAGATGTCACAGTCGAGGTCCTTCTGCTTGAACTCGAAATGGCCAAAAGCGTGAGCTCCGTCGATCACCACCTCGATCCCGCGCTCTCGGGCCATCTGGCATATCTCTTTGATCGGGAAAATCTGACCGGTGAGGTTAGTGATATGACAGATCTCTATGATCCTGGTCCTGGGCGTGACATTCTTCTCAAAAGCATCTGCCAGTTCTTTTATGTTTTTAGGGGGATACTTGAAGGGAAACAGCTTGACCCTCACTCCTTCCCTCTTTTCTCTCTGGAACAGGGCCATCTTCATCGATGGATAGTCGTGTGTTGTGGTCAAAAGCTCATCTCCAGGCTCCAGGTCTATCCCAAGAAGGGCGATCTGCATGGATTCGGTTACGTTTCGAGTGATCGCGATCTCTTCCGGGCTGCAGCCGAATGTATCCGCCAGTTTCTTTCGAATAAGCTCTTCTGAGGTACCGCCAGGAATTCAAGACAGGGGCTCCGTTGGCAAAATCCAGGTAGCGGTGGACAGCATCCATTACTATTTTGGGAGCCGGATGAACACCGCCGTTGTTAAGGTTGATGATGCTCCGGTCCGTGTTAAACGCCTGCTGGACAGGAAACCAGAAATCCTCATCTCGAGCCACTTCCGCGGCGGATAGATGTTTGACCTCTTTAATCTTCTTTTTAATCTTCGCCTGGGCTTCTTGCGCAGACAGCCCGAAGACTCCAAGACTGCCGATGCCGAGGCTCATGTTTCTTAAGAATTCCCTGCGGTTTGTCCCCATTCTATTCTCCTTTCATTCAAACTACCCTGGATAACAGCATATTTTTGTGGTTCTCTTCCAGATAGTGAGGGTAAAATTCACGGAAATGGAAGAAGCGACCTTGAAGATTTAGCCTTACCCGAACCTCCTTGGAGGGGAAAGCGCTCCGCCTTCCCCCTTCCAACGCTCGCTTGCTCTC
>SMTZ1_10026279_pt1 | contig 11091 bp, 18 predicted proteins | sample DeeMarSWOR136_30_FD_25667 | JGI IMG/M metagenome (IMG submission 25667)
CTGTGATTGTCCGAACCAAAAAAGAAATCGGCCGGGACGATGGCTCTTATATTCGTTTTGATGAGAATGCAGCCGTCCTGATAAATGAGGCTAAAGAACCACGAGGTACACGTATTTTTGGCCCCGTCGCCAGAGAGTTGCGTGAGAAGCAATATATGAAAATTGTATCTCTTGCCCCTGAAGTATTGTAATTGACGATAAATTATCCTTAAGTTAATTGTGAGGGATGTATAAAAAATGCATGTATGTAAAGATGATCAGGTGCTAGTTACTTCCGGAAACTTTAAAGGGAAAAAAGGGCGGATATTGAAAGTGTTCCCAGATAAGCAGCGAGCAATCGTGGAAGGGATCAATCTTATCAAACGGCACACAAAAGCCTCACAGAACAATCCACAAGGGGGGATTGTTGAAAAAGAGGCATCGATCCACATATCAAATTTGAAGGTTATTTGCCCTAAATGCAACCAGGTTACGAAGGTATATCGCACCACGCATTTGGATCCAGTAAAGGGGAAAAATATCCGTGTGCGAGCCTGTAAAAAGTGTGGTGAAATGTTCATAAAGGCAGCATAATTTCTAAGTAATTATGAAATAAATATAATGGACTTGACCGATGAGTTATATCCCAAGATTGATTGAGGAGTATAAAAAGAATATCATTCCTCATATGATGAAAAGGTTTTCCTATAAAAACGTGATGCAGGTTCCGAGAATCGAAAAAATTGTTGTGAATATCGGAGTCGGCGAAGCCAAAGAAAATATGAAATTTCTTGAATCGGCGATGGATGATTTGGCAACAATTACAGGTCAAAGGCCACATATAACCAAAGCTAAAAAAGCGATTTCAAATTTTAAATTGAGAGCAGGTACACCAATTGGTTGTAGTGTGACGCTGCGTCGGTGGCGGATGTATGAATTTTTGGATAGACTAATTGCAATTGCTATCCCAAGAGTCAGAGATTTCAGAGGGCTTTCAACAGCATCTTTTGATGGTCGGGGCAATTATAATTTTGGGATCAAAGAACAAATTGTCTTTCCTGAAATCGATTATGACAAGGTAGAGAAAGTACGTGGGATGAATATTACCATTGTAACGACGGCGCAAGCTGATGAGGAAGCATTGGAATTGCTCAGTTCGTTTGGTATGCCATTTAGAAAATAATTTCAATAAAAAAGTCGCAGATAGGAGAGAGTTAGTTTGGCTAAAAAATGCCTTATTGCAAAACAAAAAAGGCCTCAAAAATTCAAAGTACGTGAGTATAATCGATGTTCTCGTTGTGGAAGACAGAGAGGCTACATGCGAAAATTTGGTGTTTGTAGAATTTGTTTTCGTCAACTTGCCCTTTTAGGTCAAGTTCCAGGGGTAGTGAAAGCAAGCTGGTAGCAAATTTTCGGTCGAATACCGCAAATAACTAAAATGAATGTATTTTTAACCATTCAGCGAAAGTCTGAAGGAACCAGGCTGAATTATGGAGATAAATTTATATGTCGATGACTGATCCGATTGCAGATTATATTACGCGCGTGCGTAACGCGGCTCAAGCCAAGCATCTGAAAGTTGATATCCCTGCTTCGAATTTGAAGCGAGAAATAACCAGAATTTTATACGAGTTTAAATACATACAAAATTACCTTATTATCGATGATGACAAACAAGGTATTGTCAGAATCTATTTGAAATACGATGAGGATGAAAATTGTATCATTCAAGGATTGAAGCGTATCAGTAAACCTGGCTTACGGAAATACGTGAAAGCTTCGGAGATCCCTCGTGTTTATAATAATATGGGGATTGCTATTCTTTCCACTCCCAGAGGTGTTATGAGTGATCGCGATGCCAGGAAGGTTCATGTAGGGGGGGAGGTGCTTTGTTATATTTGGTGAGATACAGTTCATCTACTTTTATTTTGAGGAGAATAAATTGTCGAGAATAGGAAAAATCCCATTAAAAGTTCCTGAAAACGTTAGTATCGAAATAAAAAATAATGTCGTGAAGGTATCGAAAGAGGGAAAAGTCTTAGAACAACGTATTCACCCGAAAATTGAGATTGTTTTTGACGAAAAAAGTCGACTACTGACCGTTAAAAGACCTGCGGATAATAAATTATATCGATCGTTACATGGCTTATATCGAACATTGATCAATAATATGTTGATTGGTGTATCAGAAGGATTTGAAAAGCGACTGCAAATCGTTGGAGTTGGATATCGAGCGGAAGCAAAAGGTCGATTGTTACAGTTGCAATTAGGGTTTTCTCATCCGGTGCTATTCATCCCGCCCGAAGGGATTGAGGTCAAGGTTGAGAACCCAACCTCTATCGTGATAAGCGGATTTGATAAGCAACTGGTTGGTCTCGTCGCAGATAAGATTCGTTCTTTTAAACCTCCAGAACCTTATAAAGGAAAAGGAATTCGATATACCACAGAATATGTCCGACGAAAAGCTGGAAAAGCTGCGGGAAGATAAGCTGAGAAAATAGGTAGTACTCTGTATGAATAGGATCGTGTCCAATGCAAGATAAAAATAAAATATTAAAGGTAAAGCGTCTACGAAAAAGACTACATATAAGAAAAAAAATTTATGGAACACCTGAAAAGCCTCGATTAGTGGTTTTTCGAAGCCTGAAAAATATTTATGCACAGCTTGTTGATGATACTTCACACCAAACGCTCGTTGCGGCATCCAGCCTGTCAAAGGAATTAAAAGCGGAAATCGCAAAAGCAGAGGGTAAAATAGGTATCGCCTACTTAGTGGGAAAAGAAATAGCGCAAAAAGCAAAATTGGCAAATATCGCAACGGTTGTTTTTGACCGTGGGGGATATCTATATCATGGTCGAGTAAAGGCTTTGGCTGAGGGTGCTCGTGAAGCTGGGTTGAAATTCTAATTTCGTCCCTTTGAATTTAAATTAAAGATGCGGAGAATAAACGTTTGAAAGTAAAGAAAGTAAGTCCATCAGAATTAGATTTGAAGGAAAGAGTTGTTCATATCAATCGAGTAGCAAAAGTGGTGAAGGGAGGACGTCATTTTAGTTTCAACGCGATTGTGGTTGTAGGTGATGGCAAGGGACATGTTGGCGTTGGACTGGGAAAGGCGAATGAGGTCACCGATGCAATTGCCAAAGGAGCCGATAGCGCAAAGAAAAATATTGTGCGGATTCCAATCTTCAAAGGCACGATTCCACATGAAATCGTTGGCAAATCAGGTGCGGGAAGAGTATTTCTAAAGCCAGCTTCCCCTGGAACAGGGGTTATTGCGGGTGGTCCCATCCGTGCGATCATGGAATCTGCTGGCGTTCAAGATATCCTGACCAAATCGATTGGTTCATCTAATCCACACAATGTTATTAAAGCAACGATGAATGCCTTGAGCAATATTTTAGATGCATATACCGTTGCAAAAAAAAGAGGAATTTCAATAAATGAGGTGTTTGATAAGCCGTTATAGAGATTGAACGAGCTAATTATTTCCTCATTTTATAGTGCTGATTTCATCAATATCATTAGGATGTGAACATGACGACGAAAAAGAAGTTGAAAATTACTTTGAAAAAAAGTGTGATAGGCCGTCCATATAAGCAAAAGCGAACCATTGAAGCACTGGGAATCAAGCGGCTTCATCATACGGTCATCCATAATGATACCCCACAAATTCGTGGTATGATACATAAAGTAAGTCATCTGGTAGCAGTGGAAGAGGTTTCGGAAACTTAATTATTTATTTTAGATATTGAGGCTGAGATGAATTTAGGCAGCTTAACATACGCCAAAGGTTCTAGAAAAAAACGCAAAAGAGTTGGACGTGGTCAAGGTTCTGGTCACGGTGGTACATCTTGTCGTGGACATAAAGGACAACGTTCTCGTTCCGGGTCCAAAACAAAAATTGGATTTGAAGGCGGGCAAACCCCTATTCAACGCAGGCTCCCTAAACGCGGATTTACGAATATTTTTAAAAAAAGATATCAAATTGTGAATTTATCACAACTCGAAAAACTCAAAGGCGAAAAGGTTATTACACCTGAACTTTTATATGAGCATCGACTAGTCAGTAAAAAGTCCGTCCCGATTAAAATATTGGGCGATGGTGAAATGACCTGGGCATCTGAAATTTCGGCTCACGCATTTAGCAAATCAGCAATCGAGAAAATACAATCCGCAAAAGGGAGGGTAACCATCTTATGATGAAAATTCTCCAGAGTATTTTCAAAATTCCTGAATTAAGGAGACGAATACTCTTTACACTTGAGAGTGTTGGCGGTGGGGGGCTGGCTGATTTGTATGACATGTTTGCAGGCGGTGCTTTCAAAAGGGCGACGGTATTTGCATTAGGAATTATGCCCTATATTTCTGCATCGATTATCATTCAGCTTTTAGGGGCAGTTGTTCCATACTTTCAAAAACTCCAAAAAGAGGGAGAAGAAGGCCGTAAAAAGATTACTCAATTGACTCGATATGGAACGGTATTAATTTCAGCGCTTCAAGCTTTTGGAATTGCTAAAATGCTGGTGAACCTTCACGCCAGTAGACCTGAGCTTGGCATTTTAACCATACACGGTCTGCATTTTTATTTTATCACTATTATAACATTGGCCTCGGGCACGATTTTTATCATGTGGCTGGGTGAGCAAATCACGGAACGTGGTATTGGAAACGGCATTTCTCTCATTATTTTCATTGGGATTATCGCTCGGTTACCAAATGCCTTGCTCATGGAATGGGAGAAAGTATATGTAGGAATTCGACCCATTATCATCGAGGTCATTCTTATCGGCGTGATGGTCGTAACAGTTGCCGCGGTCGTTTTATTGACTCAAGGCACCCGTAAGATACCCGTGCAATATGCTAAACGCGTCATTGGTCGAAAAATCTATGGAGGGCAAAGTACTCACATCCCTTTGAGAGTTAATACAGCGGGCGTTATGCCGATCATTTTCGCGCAATCGATCATGTTTCTACCATCAACAATCACCCAGTTTTTCCCGCAAAGTGAATTTTTTCAATCGGTCGCTAGATCATTCAGTTGGGATTCACTTATCTATTGGATGGTTTATGGTGCCATGATTGTTTTTTTCACATACTTTTATACTGCAATTGCTTTTAACCCGATTGATGTTGCAGATAATATGAAAAAATACGGTGGATTCATACCCGGGGTCCGTCCGGGTAAAAAGACATCTGAATTCATTGATAAGATTTTAACCAGGATTACGTTGCCGGGCTCTATATTTTTGGCTTTAATTGCTATTTTCCCTTATTTTCTAAGCAAAATAACTGAAGTGAATATTGAATTCTCATCTTTTTTTGGTGGTACATCGCTTTTAATTATTGTAGGTGTTGCTTTGGATACATTACAACAGATTGAATCTCACTTATTGATGCGACACTATGATGGATTCATGAAAAGTGGCAAACTCAGAGGCAGACGAGGGTAAGTTTTTTAAGGGATTGAAATTAAAAATTATGCGTTTAATTTTTTTAGGTGCACCAGGAACGGGAAAAGGTACGCAGGCAGCGTTAGTTTCAAAAAAATATGGAATTCCACATATTTCTACTGGAAATATGTTGCGGGATGCAGTCAAAAAGGGGACCGAGTTGGGGAAGAAGGCAAAAAAATACATGGATGCCGGTGAATTGGTCCCTGATTCAGTCATGATCGAACTGGTGAAAGAACGGTTGGTACAGGATGATTGCAAGAATGGTTTCATTCTGGACGGATTTCCGCGGACGATTCAGCAGGCTGAGGTTCTCGATAGCTATCTTGAAAAAAATTTAATGCCTATCACAAGCGTGGTCCTTTTGGATGTCGATACCGACTTTGTGGTGAGACGTTTAACCAGTCGGCGATTATGTCGGAAGTGCGGAAGGGATTATAATTTGTTAACCGATCCACCACAGGCTGATGGGACGTGCAAGATTTGTGGCGGTGAGATTTATCGTCGAGATGACGATTCGGAATATACTATCATGAATCGCCTTCAAGTCTACCAGAATCAGACCAATCCGCTTCTTGAATATTATGAAAAGCAACAGAAGGTGAACCGAGTAGATGGTAATCGAACGATTCAAGAAGTTCAAACTCAAATAGCACAAATTATTTCTGAATAGGTGGAGCTTTCAATGGCCAAAGAAGAAGCGATAAAAATCGACGGGACAATAATTGAAACCCTGCCCAATGCTTCTTTTAAGGTTGAACTCGAAAATGGGCACCGTGTTTTGGCACATATTTCAGGTAAAATGCGAATGCATTTTATAAAAATTTTGCCAGGCGATAAAGTGACTGTAGAATTATCGCCGTATGATTTAACAAGAGGCCGTATTACATATCGGTATAAATGATAACTGTGTGTTTATTTTGAAAAACAGAGCGGGATCAATTATTCATGTCGGGTGAGCCATATCGGTAATTGGTATTGGAGTAAAAGATGAAAGTAAGAGCATCTGTTAAAAAGATTTGCGAATATTGCAAAATAATTCGGCGAAAAGGTGTTGTTCGAGTTATTTGTAAAAATCCGCGTCATAAGCAACGACAGGGCTAGAATGTCCTCGATATAAAAGAGCAGTATATTAAAGGAGGCTAATTTGGCTCGTATAGCTGGTGTTGATTTACCAAGGGAAAAAAGAATAGAAATTGCCCTCACGTATATATATGGTATAGGTCAGGCATTGTCCAAAAAAATTCTTAATGAATCCGGGGTTGATCCAGATACCCGGGTTAAAGACCTTAAAAATGAAGAAGTGGCGAAGATACGTTCGATCATTGCCAATGACTATAAGGTTGAAGGTGCTTTACGAACGGAAGTGACCATGAGCATCAAACGTTTGATGGATATTGGATGCTATCGTGGTTTAAGACATCGGAGAGGCCTGCCCGTTCGTGGTCAACGAACTCATACGAATTCTCGGACACGTCGAGGTAAACGTCGTACAGTCGGAGTGAAGAAAAAATCATAAGGCTTTCAGTTATATTCATTGAAATTACACGATTAAGCATTGAAGGAGGTTTGCATTGGCTAATCCTCGTAGCAAAAGGGGCAAGAAAAAAGAAAAAGTTGACGCAAATGGCGTTGCGCATATTAAGGCTACCTTTAATAATACACTGATTTCGCTAACGGATGTCTATGGCAATGTTATTTCCTGGGCTTCTACTGGTCGAGTCGGTTTCAAAGGATCGCGGAAAAGTACCCCTTTTGCAGCACAGCTTGCTGCTGAAACCGCCGCCAAGGAAGCAATGGATTTAGGCTTGCAAAAAATTGATGTTTTAATAAAAGGCCCAGGTGCTGGACGAGAAGCGGCTGTCCGTGCGTTACAAGCAGCCGGATTGATTATTACAGCAATTAAGGATGTGACACCTATCCCTCATAATGGGTGTCGACCTCCTAAAAGAAGGAGAGTGTAGCTCATTTTGAATAATGTTTTTTTTGAATATCAGAAGATTTTTCGTTTCGGAGGTTTAGAAGGTTATGGCCAGATATTTAGAAGCTGACTGTAAACAATGCCGTCGGGAAGAACAAAAACTGTTCTTAAAGGGTACAAAATGTTATTCAAATAAATGCCCTTTTGAGAAAAAAGGATACGGTCCAGGTCAGCATGGCCGTACAAGGCGCTTTAAAAAGTCTGAATATGGTTTTCAGCTCAGGGAAAAGCAAAAGGTACGACGAATTTATGGAATTTTAGAAGCTCAATTCAGGAGATATTTCGAAGAGGCAGAGCGACTTAAAGGCGTTACCGGTGAAAATTTACTTAAATTACTCGAACTGCGCTTAGATAACCTTGTTTATCGGATGGGATTCGCCCCATCTCGAAAGGCTGCCCGTCAGCTTGTGCGTCATCGCCATTTTATGGTGAATGGGCATGTCGTTGATATTCCATCATATAGTATTCAGGTAGCTGATGAAATAAAAGTAAGGGAAAAAAGCAAAAAATTAGAAGTAATTCATGCCTCCATGCGACGAGTTAAGGAAGGGCGGCTATTGCCTTGGGTGAAATTAGATAAGGCGACATTAACGGGGACGCTTTTAGAAGAACCAACCCGTGTAGATATCCCCGTCAATGTTAATGAGCAACTTATTGTTGAGCTATATTCAAAATAAATATTCATATTTTCATAAAAATTTTAAAATTATAAAATTAAATGCGTAACCAATCACAGAATGCGATTAAGCGTTGGTGACCGTTCTGTTGACTTTTTCGAAAGCTTCATGGGGATATTAACTCATGCCAAAAGCTGATATTGGCTCATTATCTCAATTGAATGTGCGATTTTTGAGCTTTCGGAAAGGTATATTTATTGATTCTCCTGTGATTGCTTACCTCACTAAAAAAAATGCGTAACGAGAAAAGGTATTTGAACCTTAAATATTGGAGTAATAAATGAATTGGCCCAATTTTCAAATGCCGGAAAGCATAGAACTTGATGAGACAACATATACGAATACTTATGGAAAATTCATTGTTCAACCATTAGAAAGAGGCTTTGGTGTTACAATTGGCAATGCATTGAGAAGAGTGCTTCTTTCTTCACTTCCGGGCGCGGCGATCACAATGATTCGTATAGACAACATTTTTCATGAATTTTCAAGCATATCTGGCGTTGTCGAAGATGTTGCGGAGATAATATTAAATTTAAAGCAAGTACGGTTCAAATTATTAAATAAAAGGCCAGAAAAAGTCGTTTTGGAATTGAAAGGTCAACGTGAATTTCAAGCAAAACATATACAAAATCACAGTGCTGATTTTGAGATTTTAAATCCAGAACATCATATCGCGACGCTGAATGAAGACGCAGATTTCAAAATGGAACTGAGAATTGGTAGAGGAAGGGGATATGTTCCAGCGGAAGAAAATAAGATCCCGGATCAACCGATTGGGACAATTCCTATAGATGCAATTTTCACTCCAGTGAAAAAAGTGTCATATCAAGTCGAAAATACACGTGTTGGTCAAAGGACTGATTACGAGAAGCTTCTGCTGGAAATTGAAACCGATGGTAGCATTACGCCAGACGATGCATTGACATACGCCGGTAAAATTCTCAAGGATCATATCCAACTGTTTATCAATTTTGATATAGAACCAGAGGAAGAAGAAATATCAGAAATTGATGAAGAAGTTTTGAGAATTAGAAAATTACTAAAAATGAGTGTTGATGAGTTAGAATTATCGGTCCGCTCCCATAATTGCTTGATGGCGGCGAATATCAAAACTATCGGCGATTTGGTAGGCCGTGATGAGCAAGAAATGCTCAAATTCAGGAATTTCGGAAGGAAATCTCTCACCGAGCTGACGAAGATCCTGGAAGAAAAAGGTTTGCATTTTGGGATGGATCTTGATAAATATCTTAAGAGTGAAAATGATTAGTCAGTGTCCGAACGAACATCTCCTAAGAATGAATTAATCTGACCATATTTAGCGTTCGTATGAATACGAACTTACAATTCATTGATTTTGAGTATTAATTTAAATCGATTACGTTCAGACGCTAGTTAGAAGAAATTGATTTAGAAACAGCATGTATCGATTTTGATTTGGCAGAGGTTTTATTTTTTTTAATCGAACCTTGATATGCCAGAAGGAAAGGAGCTATGCGACATAGAAAATCAGGCCGAAGTTTAGGGCGAACCAAAAGTCATCGTGAAGCAACTTTAGCAAACCTGACGGTTGCCTTGTTTAAACATAAAAAAATTAGAACCACAACCGCAAAGGCTAAAGAAACAAGACGCTATGCGGAAAAACTTATTTCATAGGAACGGCGGATATACTCGTGTCATAAAACTCGGTCAACGGTTGGGGGATGGAGCATCCGTTTCTATTCTCCAATTAGTGGATTTTGAGGACACTAAAAAGAAACAACCAGAAAAAAGCAAAAAAGGCTTACGTGAAAGATTTGCTCGTCCCAAAAAGCAAAAGCCAGAAGAGACTGCAACTGTAACAGATGAAGAAGAAGTTGAACAGGATTTTGAAGTAGTAGAAGAACCTGATGAAAAGGCAGAAGATATTTCAACCGAAGTAGATCGTTCTGAAGAGGACAAAAAATAAAGCTAGAATAAATTTCAGATCAATGGATAGATTCAACTAAAGGGATAATTTCTCAATGCAATTGTCCCTTTTTTATTTTAGTGAATATGTTATCGCGATTGCCTTTGATACCACTCAGGTATTGGGAATAAATAAATTGGCAATTTTTGTCTTTAGGAGATTATGAGAATATAAGAAAATAGCTAATAGATTGAATAATGGTATTTTTTCTCAACTAACCTATATTCATAAGAAAACCCGCTTCATTTTTCTGGAGTCCTTCCTGTTTAAATCACCATTTTAATCGAATATTTTTTTAAAACTAATAGGTATAGTTTTTGCATTTTTTCTATCCCATCAAAATTTTCCTCAATTTATGTTATAAGCAATCTTTTTTACTTTGTAAAGTTGATAAACGGTAATTTAATAAGTCTAATAGAATAAACATATAACTTATTATATAGGGCAAAATGAGCAAACACGGATAGTGGTTCATGAATATACACTCAATCTGTTTAATTGTCTCAAATTAGAAAAATGTGATAAATCGATACACTTGTGAGTTTTGAAAGCTAAAGGTAATTTATGGAGAATAAATTAAACAGACCCCATGGAGGGGAACTAATTAATCGAGTTGTAAACGGTGATAGAAGACTCAGAGAACTACAAAAAGCAACTGAATTAAAGAAAATTAAACTTGATGATGTAACTACATCTATCGTCGAAATGATCGCAATTGGCGCTTTAAGTCCTTTAACCGGCTTTATGTGTGCCAGGGATTATCATTCTGTTTTGAGAAACATGTACCTTACGAATGATATTGTTTGGACGGTTCCAATCACCTTGAAAGTCACAAAAGAATTTGCTTCGAAAGTAAAACCGGGTGAAAAATTAGCGCTTTGTGAAAAAAACGGTCAAATATTAGGAACTATCGAAGTCGAAGATAAATTTAAAATTGATCAGCAATTGGAAAATCAATTAGTTTATCAGTCGAAAAATCCGGCCTTGCATGGGAGCTCTCGTAAATCTTCAGAGTATAAGATGGCACTTGGCGGTAATATCCAGCTTTTGAATCGACC
>SMTZ1_10007273_pt1 | contig 11089 bp, 9 predicted proteins | sample DeeMarSWOR136_30_FD_25667 | JGI IMG/M metagenome (IMG submission 25667)
CCGCTGAATCAGGTGGCAGAGAATCTCCGTGTCCGTATCGGATTTGAAGGTATGCCCCTCGGCGGCCAGGATGTTTTTGAGGGCCAGGTAATTTTCGATGATGCCATTGTGGACCACGACCACGCCCCCGGCTTTGTGCGGGTGGGCGTTGGCTTCCGAAGGTTTCCCGTGGGTGGCCCACCGGGTGTGTCCGATTCCCAGGCTTCCGTTGAACTTCTCCCCTTCGGTTTTCCGCTCCAGCTCTTTGAGCTTGCCCATGGCGCGGCGGATGACGACCTTTCCCTCATGAAAGAGCGCCACTCCGGCGGAGTCATACCCCCGGTACTCCAGCCGCCGCAATCCTTCCAGCAGCACTTCTTTGGTGTCCCGTGGCCCGATGTAACCGATGATCCCGCACATAATGAATACCCTTTATCTCACCACAGAGGCACAGAGGACACAGAGTCCCTTATTATAAATTTAAAACACCAAATCCTAAATAGAATGCAGATTCAAATATTTCACTGCCCTCAACAGGCCAGCAGGAAATCATTACAATTTGTTGGCTGATTTTTGGTTCTTAAATTTGAAGCTCTGTGTCCTCTGTGCCTCTGTGGTGAAAAATATTTATTTCGAACGCCTGCGGTAATGGACCTGCTTTCCCCTGGCTACCGCCAGGGTATCCGGGGGAACTTCTTTGGTTATGGTCGATCCTGCCCCGATGACCGCGTGGCGCCGGACCTTGACCGGCGCCACCAGGGCGGTGTTGCTGCCGATAAACACCCCGTCCTCGATGACCGTGGGATGTTTCTTTTTACCGTCATAGTTGCAGGTGACGGTGCCGGCGCCCACGTTGATCTTCTCCCCCAGGGTGGCATCCCCGATATAGGAGAGGTGATTGGCCTTCGTGCCCTTGCCGATGACCGCTTTCTTGACCTCCACGAAGTTTCCGATCTTCGAACCCTCCCGCAGGAGGCTGTCGGGGCGCAGATGGGCAAAGGGGCCGACTTCGACAAGGTCTTCGATCTTGCATTCCGAGATGACCGAGGAGGCTTTGATGGTAACCTGATTTCCCACTTGGGTGTTGGCAATCTTGCAACCCGGCTCGATGACGCAGCCTTTTCCCAAAGAAGTTTTTCCCAAGAGATGGCAGCTGGGGTGAATCACCGAATCGCGGCCGATCTTCACTTCCCGGTCGATGTAAGTGGTCTCCGGGTCGATGAGGGTGACGCCGTCCAGCATGTGCTGTTCGGCGATCTTTTTCTTCATGCCCTGGTTGGCTCTGGCCAGCTCCACCCGGGTGTTGATTCCCATCACTTCCAGCGAATCCTCCACCAGGAAGGGGAAGACTTTCTTCTTCTCCGAATTCGCCCGGGCTACGATATCGGTGAGATAATATTCCTTCTGGGCGTTCTGGGGGGTCACCTGAGACAGGGCGGAAAAAAGGAAGTCCGCATCCACACAGTAGATGCCGGTGTTGATCTCCCTGACCTTTTCCTCTCCCGGCTTTAGGTCCTTATCCTCCGTTATTCTGAGGAGCGACCCGTCGGCGTTCCGAAAAACCCGGCCGTACCCTTTGGGATTTTCCAACTCCACGGTCATAACCGAGAGAACAGCCTTACGGGCCTGGTGGGATTTTAAGAATTTGCTCACCGTTTCTTCGGTGAGCAAAGGAACATCGCCGGAGAGGATCAGGACCCTTCCCCGGAAACCCCGAAGCGCCGGTTTAGCGGCCAGAACCGCGTGCCCCGTTCCCAACTGCTCTTTCTGGAGGGCAAAAGTTACATCCTGGGCCTTGAATTTCTCCTGAACCCGGTCGGCCTGGAAGCCGACCACAACAATCAGGCGGGAGGGGTTCAGATTCCGGGATAAATCCAGGGGATAGCGGAGCATCGGGCTTCCGGCGACGGGATGGAGGACTTTCACCAGGTCCGACTTCATCCGCGTTCCCTTGCCCGCCGCCAGAATCACGACTGCCAGCTCGTTCAAGGTTTCCTTTCTTTCCCAAGCAATTGACGGGATTGATATTTTTATTATAGAAGAACCCCACCGCCAGTCAAGATTTTTATCTATTTAAATCAAATGGTTAAAAATGAGGACGAAAAGATCAATCCCTGAATCAATTCCTCCGCGCGGGAGATTCTCGCTGCCATGATCCCTTAAGAAGAAAGCTTTTCATCTTGACAGGGAAAGGGAAAAACATGAGAATTTCATTATGGAATTTTCATCCCTGGTGGAATCCCTCCAGAATCCACAGATCTATCCTGAAAAGCCCGCCGGAATCGAAATGGTGCAGACCCATATTTCGGTCATTTTCTTTGCCGGGGAGCACGTCTACAAAGTCAAAAAACCGGTCGATTTCGGCTTCCTCGACTTCACCACCCTGGAAAAGAGAAAATACTTCTGCCAGCAGGAAGTGGATCTCAACCGAAGATTGGCCAAGGAAGTTTACCTCGACGTGGTGGAGATCCGTTACCATCAGGGCCATCTTATCATCGGGGACGGTCCGGGTGAAGTGATCGAGTATGCCGTAAAGATGAAGCGCCTTCCCCAGGACTGTATGATGGACCAGTGGCTGGCCAGGGGGGCCATAAACCCGGATTTTGTTGAAAAGATCGCCGCCAAGATCGCCCATTTCCATGCCCAGGCGGCCACTTCCCCGGAGATCTCCAAATTCGGGAATATTCAAACCATCCGCGGAAACCTGGAAGAAAACTTCTCCCAGACGGAGAAATACGTGGGCCCGGTTCTGACCGCGGATCTTTACCGGGAGATCATCGGGGCCAATCGCCGCTTCCTGGAAAATCATCTTCCCCTCTTCCAAAAGCGCATCGCCGACGGAAAGATTCGCGACTGCCACGGCGACCTCCACCTTGAGCATATCTGCCTGGGAAAAGAAATTCTCATCTTCGACTGCATCGAGTTCAACCGCCGCTTCCGCTATTCGGACGTGGCGGCGGACATCGCCTTTCTGCTCATGGACCTGGATTATCATAGACATCCCCTGCTTTCCTCCGATCTGGCCGCTCATTACCTGAGGATCTCCCGGGACTGGCCCCTCTACCTGCTCCTCGATTTCTACAAATCCTACCGCGCCTATGTGCGCGCCAAGGTAACCTCTTTTCGCCTGGAGGATCCGAATATCTCGGCTCAAGAAAAGGCTTTCTCTCTGGGTGAAGCCAGGCGTTATTACCGCCTCTCCCATGCTTACACCGCCCGGATGAACCGCCCCATGCTGGCCATCACCGCAGGGTTGATCGGCACCGGGAAATCCACCATCGCCAGGTATCTGGCGGAACCCCTGGGATGGGAATGGTTGCGGGTGGACGTCCTCCGCAAGAAAATGGCCCAGATCTCCCCCCTGGAGCATCGCTTTGAAAAGTTCCACCGGGGGATCTATTCTCCCGACTTTTCCCGAAAAACCTATCAGGCTCTTTTTGACCGGGCGCGATCCTTTCTCGACGGGGGAAAATCGGTTATTCTGGACGGTTCTTTCAAAAAGCGGACGGACCGGACTGCGGCCCGGGACCTGGCCCAAGAGACCCAGGCGGATTTTCTCTTGATCGAATGCTCATCCTCGGACGAGGAAATCCACAAAAGGCTGGTCCGGCGTGCCCGGGAGAAAAATGAACCGTCCGACGGAAGGGCAGAGCTTTTGGCCGAACAGAAAAGGGATTATGAGCCGGTGGAAGGATTCGATCCCGCCCTCTATTTGCCCCTGAATACGGAGTGTCCCCCTCAGGAGCTTCTGGCGCGGATCTTCCGCCACCTGCTGGAGAAAGCTGGACGAGAACTCGAGAACGCGGTAAAGTGAACAATAACAGACGCCGCTTGCCTCCATCTATTGGAGGAGGAAAAAAGGTGGGCGGCAAAACGGTTCTACGGGAGGGCTGCTGGGCATGAACACTCGACCCCTTATTCTGTTGTTCCTCGCCGGGCTTTTTCTCTTCTCCGCTTGCGGCCCGGACGAAAAAGCCATTCAGAAGGCCAACATCCACTATGGCCTGGGCTCCAGTGCCCTCCAGCGGGGAGACCCCACTTCCGCCCTCCGGGAACTCTACGAGGCGGAAAAACTAAACCCCAAAGACCCCTACATCCAGCATGCCCTGGGCATGGCCTTGAACGCCAAGGGAAGATATAAGGACGCGCTGGGGCACTACCGCAATGCCCTGGACCTGGACCCGAAGTATACCGAGGTGCACAACGCCATAGGGGCCACCTACCTGGAGATGGGAAAATGGGACGAGGCCATCCAGGAGTTCGACCTGGTTCTCAAGGATTATCTGTACCTGACTCCCTTTTTCGTACACAACAATATCGGCTGGGCTTACTACAAGAAAGGCGACCTGAACAAGGCCGTGGACAACTACAAGAAGGCCATCAACATGAACCCCGACTTCGGCCTGGCCCACTACAACCTGGGCATCGCTTACCGGGACGGCAAAAAACCCAACCAGGCCATCGCTGCCTTTCATCGGACAATCGTCCTCGTGCCCAACCTGCTGGATGCCCACTTTCAGCTGGGGAAGCTGTATTTTGAGGCGGGAAAGAAGACGGAAGCCCGGAAATCCTTCCAGGAGGTGCTGCGCCTAGCCCCCCAGAGCGAGGCTGCTCACATGGCCCGACAGTACCTGGACCTGCTCAAGAAATCCGTGAAATGATCAGACGATCCCCATTCCCTTCAGGAGGGATAGCATAACGGACGCCGCCAGGACCGACCCGATCTGGCCGCCCGTATTGGCCCCCATGGCATGCATGAGAAGGTAATTCCGCTTGTTGGCCTTCTGTCCCACCATCTGTACGACCCGCGCGGACATGGGAAAAGCGGAGATTCCCGCGGCGCCGATCAACGGATTGACTTTTCCCCCCGATAAAAACTTCATGATCTTGGCCAGGAAGATTCCCATGGCCGTATCCAGGGAGATGGCCACCAACCCCAGTCCCAGAACGATCAGGGTCTGCGGCTTCAGGAAGACCGGTCCGGACATGGTGGCCCCGATGGAGATGCCCAGGAGAAGGGTTACGATATTGGCAATTTCGTTCTGCGAGGCTTTCACCAAACGATCGGTCGCCCCGCTCTCCTTCAGCAGGTTGCCCAGCATCAGCGTTCCCATGAGGGGGGTCCCCATGGGGGCGATCAGGCAGGTGACCAGGGTGACCACGATGGGAAAGAGGACCTTCAGGGTGGGGGAGACCGTTTTCTTCTCATATTTCATCACGATCTTCCGCTCTTCCTCCGAGGTCAGGGCCCGCATGATGGGCGGCTGGATGATGGGCACCATGGACATGTAGCAGTAGGCCGCCACCGATACGGCCCCCAGCATGTGGGGGGCATACTTGGAAGTTACATAGATGGCGGTCGGGCCGTCACAGGCTCCGATAATCCCGATGGACACCGCCTCGAGCTGGGTGAACCCCAGGGCCAGGGACAAAAGAAGGGTTAGAAAAATCCCGAACTGCCCGGCTCCTCCTAGGAGCAGGATCCGGGGATTTTCCAGGAGGGGGCCAAAGTCGGTCATGGCCCCGATTCCGACAAAAATCAAGCAGGGGAAAATTTCGGTCATGATTCCCGCTTCGTAAAAATGGCGCAGCAGTCCCCCTTCCTCCATCAATCCTGACATGGGAATATTCACCAGGATGGCTCCGAACCCGATCGGCACCAACAGAAGCGGTTCCATTTCCTTCTTGATCCCCAGGTACAGGAGGGTGCATCCCACCACAATCATGATTCCATGGCTCCACTGAAAGTTGCTGAAGCCTATGAATAAGCTCGATAACCCCTCCAGAACCATGGCTAGCCTCGCTCTTCTCCCTTCCTTGCGTGCCGCAAAAGTATTTTGTTAAGCACGTCCACGACCAGACCAATGAGGAAGAGGATGATCAACGTCCCCCCCATTCCCATCACGGTCATGACGAAACCAAATTCCAGGTTCGGCATTTTGGGCTCCTTCTCTTCGTCTCCTCATTCCATCCTGTTCGAGAATCTCCTATGTTTTGTCTCCTTTTGTCAAGGCCCTATTTCCGGCTTCTTTTACAGATCTACCTCTTGTCCCAGATTTTTCTCCCCCCCCCGCCGGTAACCGGCCTGAGCCACGGAGACATCCTGGACGGCATTGCCCACCGACTTAAAATAAGTGATCTCCCGGACCGATCCTCTTCCTCCTTTTTTCCCCGCCGCCACTTCTCCCAGTTCCGCCAGAATGTCTGCCTTTTGAATCACCCCTTTTTTCAGGGGGATGATCAGGTCGCCGGCCTCCTCGAGGCAGGCCTCCAGGGAATCCACAAAAATCCGCACCCGGCGGATGGTCTCCTCGTCCACCTCCTGCATCTCCGGCTTGAAAGACCCGATGGCGTTGATGTGCATTCCTTCCTTCAGCAGCTTTCCGTCGAAGACCGGCCGGCTGGAGGTCGTGGCGGTTACCACAATTTCCGCCCCCTCGAGGGCCTCGGCCGGTGTCCCGGCCCGGAGCAGTTCGATTTTCCGGCAGGAAGCGTCCGCCCGCAGCGTTTCAATCAGCTCATCCGCCCTTTCCGGGAGGAGATCGAAAACCCGGATGCGTTCGATTCTCCTGGCCGCCAGAACCCCTTTCGCCTGAAAGAACGCCTGCCCTCCGGCTCCGAAGACGGCCAGGGACCTGGAATCCGGCCGGGAGAGAACCTGGGTGGCCGCGCCGCTGGCCGCTCCCGTTCGAAAGCGGGTGAGGTGGGTGCCTTCCAGAACGGCCATGGGAGAACCCGTGGCGGCATCAAAAAGAAAAACGATCCCCTGGACCGCAGGCAAATTGGCCCGCGGGTTCCAGGGAAGAACCGTCACCATCTTGGCGCCCAGGGCGCGGGTTTCCCCCAGGTAGGCGGGCATGATCAGGGCTGCCTCCCCCGGTTCCTTCAGGGTCAGCGAGGTGCGGACCGGAGATTGAGCTTTCTTGAGGGAAAGCTGGATGAAAGCATCCTTGACCACTTCAATGGCTTCAGCCATGGAAAGCGCCCGGTCAATGTCCTGGGCCGTAAAGACCTTTATTCTCATATCGCTCCTTTGGCCTTCAATTCCTCGATCTCCGCGGATGAGTAGCCCAGAAGATCCGCCAGGACCACCTCATTCGCCGCCCCCATGGGAAGGCCGGGAAACCGGACCTGACCCGGAGTCTTGAGGAAGCGGACCGGCACCCCGGGAAAGGAAAGTATTTTCCCCGAAGCCGGGTCATACACCGAGGCCAGGCTTCCCCTCTCTCGCACATGGGGATCTTTGGCGATGTCTTCCATGGTGAAGACGGGCCCGATGGTGACTCCCGCTTTCTCGCATTCTTCCAGGACCTCCTCCAGGGTTCGGGCCCGGATCCAGTCTCCGATGATCCGGTTCAGCACTTTGCGGCTTTCCTTCTGGATCCTTTCCTGATTGTTGCGGAATCCAGGGGTAGTCTTTATCTCTGAATGGCCCATCAGGTCCATCATCCGCTCGAAGGGTGCCTGGGCGCTGGCCGAAAGGGCTACCCACTTCCCTTCCTTGGTCTGGTAGCTGTTCCGGGGAGAGGTGAAGTTGGACTCATTGCCCATGGGCTGGGGATTCTCCCCGGTCAAAGAATAGAGCAGGAACTGGCCGCCCATGTATCCCAGGAGGGGTTCGTACAGGGAAACCTCGAACTCCTTTCCTCCACACTCTCCCCGCTTCTGGTCCCTGAGGGCGACCATGGCTGCCAGAGCCAGATGGGTTCCGGCGATCATGTCGGCCAGAGCAATGGGCGGATTGGTGGGAGGAACTCCGGGATGGGTGTTCAGGTGGGTGTATCCACTCATGGCTTCGGCGAGGGTCCCGAATCCGGGCTTGTTCCGGTAAGGCCCGGTCTGGCCATAGCCCGAAATGCGCCCGATGATCAATCCTTTGTTGATCTCCCACAGCTCTTGGGAGGAGAAGCCCAGCCGGTCCAGCGTCCCCGGGCGCATATTTTCGAAAAGAATATCCGATTGCTCCACCAGTTGGGCGAGAATCTTCCTGCCATGGGGATGTTTCAAGTTCAAGGTGATGGGCAGCTTGTTCCTGGAAGCCACGAGCCAGAAGGGTTCCATTTCTTTCTCCACCCTTGCCCAATAACGGATGGCATCGGGTACCTCCGTCGGTTCGATCTTGATCACTTCGGCCCCAAAGTCTCCCAGAAGGGTCGCGGCAAAGGGCGCGGCGACCACCGCGCCCAAGTCGATCACCCGAATGCATTTCAGGGGGAGGTCGGATTCTTCAGCCCTTTTCCTCTGTCCGCGCAGAAAATTGTGGATCTCGGATAGGTCCATGAAAAATCTCCTGAAGAGAGGTTGTTTCGGCCTTTACGAATTTGACCGGAAAGCCAAAACCTGAATCAATTTTATAGCAGAAAAGGGGCGAAAAGGGGACCCAAAAAAACAAACCACTCCCTGGCTTTCGCGGGTTGCCGAGAAAATCGAACCGGGGATCAGGGGAAAAGGGAAGGCCGCCAATGGGACCCCTTCACAGAGGAGCCGCCAGGAGGAAGAAAATGCCCGTGACCACTATCCCTGTTCCCCATTGAACCCGGGGGGTCACCTTTTCCTTCAAGTAAAGGGCCGAAAGAGGGAGACCAAAGAGGGGGGCGCAGCTGGTGAGCACCGCCGCCTTGCCGGCCCCGGCATACTGGATGGCCGCCAGGAACAAGAATCCTCCCAGGCCGAAAGAAAGGGCCCCAGTGAAGGCGCCCAGGAATATTTCCCGCACCGCGGGTTTGGGGCAAGGATCGGCTGGTTTCTGGCCCAAGGCCAGAGGAATGAGTACCAGGCAGGCAAGGGGGAGTCGGATTCCGTTGGCCATGACCAGGTTGACGCCCTGGAGGCCCAGTTTCAGAAGGGAGATGGAAAGGGCCCACAAGGCGGAGGCCATCAGGATCCAACCGATTCCCATTCCCCTTCTCTGATGGTCTGGGGAGAAAGGGGAAGCTGGCCCAGGCCCCCTGGGAACGGCAATCAGGAAAATCCCCCCGATCACCATGGCAGTTCCTACGGCCAGAGACCAGGTCATTCGCTCTCCCAGGAATAGCACCGCGACGATAAGGGTCAAGACGGGCATCGAAGATTGGGCCAGGGGGAAGGCCAGGGTGACATTGATCATCTTCAAACCCTGGATGTATACCGTATCCCCCAGGCAAATTCCCAGCACAGCCGACACGACCAAAAAGAGCACCGAAGCCGCGGGCGCCTGGTACAAAGAAGGGATACCGGGATAGAAGGGAATCAAGGCCCAAAGGACAAAGGATGCCCCCAGGCAACGGAGGAGGTTCAGGGTCAGGGGATGGAATCGCGGCGCCAGAGATTTGGTGAAAACGCTGCTCAAGGCCCAAGTGAAGGCACACCCCAGCGCGCTGATCTCCCCGGTCAAAATTTATTCCTTTCTTAGGGAACCCGAGGAAGGCTCGATGGACAGAAAAGGAAAAGGACGAATATTAAATCTTACGGATATCGTTTACAGCCGGAGGTGGCTATTTATCATTCCGCCCTGCACTACATGGAGTACAGGGCAGCCCTGAACCACATAGGGTGCAGGGCAAAGCCCTGAACCTAACATGGTTCAGGGCGCAATCCGAAATCCGCATTCCCCAATTTCGTTGGTGGTCCCAACGGGAATCGAACCCGTGTTTTCGGCGTGAGAGGCCGACGTCCTAGGCCGCTAGACGATGGGACCACATGGATGTTCATTATAATTTTATTGAGAGACCCCCGTCAAGGCGATAAAGCTAAAGGAAAATAAAAAACCTAACCGCAGAGGTCGCAGAGCACGCAGAGGTCAAAATAACCAAAAGCTCGGGGCGGCATGCAGGGCGAAAAGAGGCCCTCCTTCTCAGCCTGCCCGGGAGGCCAAAACTACCAAGGACTTTCACGGAACGATCTCTGCGCTCTCTGCTTCCTCTTCCTTCATCCGCTTGTCTCGATGCGCGGAGGATCGAAAGGCAAAGAGGAGTCCATATTCATAAAATGATTTATATTTTTTGTCTTTACAAAGAAAAAGCTCGGCGGTCTCTACGTACTTTGCGGTTGATTTTTTTCCTCCCCAGAGTGCGCAGAGACTTTTATAATTTCCTAAACAATAAGAAATGCGGAATAAAAGGCCGGAGCGTGGGCATGTTATAATGCCTCACCTCTTATATGACGAAGGTGGCGGATTCAATAAATCAAGGAGATGCTCATGGAATTCAAATGCATCCTGTATAAGAAGGAAGGCGGCAAGGCCACCATCACCCTCAATCGCCCCCGCTCCCTGAATGCCTTGAACCGGGAAATCATCGATGAGCTTTTCACCGCTCTGAGAGAGGCAACGGCGGATCCGGAGGTTAAGGTTCTAATCCTCACCGGTGCCGGGCGAGCCTTCTGTTTTGGCGCCGACGTTTCTGAATTCCGCCACCAAATGGAACCCGGTGATTCTGCCCCCGCCTACCTTCTCTTAATGAAAATCCAGGAAATCATTCGCCTCTTGATCGCCAGCCCCAAACCGGTCATTGCTGCCCTGAATGGTTTCGCCACCGGGCTCGGACTCGACCTGGCTCTGGCCTGCGATCTGCGGATTGCGGCTGAACGGGCGAAGCTGGCCGAGGCCTTCATTTCCATGGGGCTGGTGCCCGACGGCGGGGGGACTTTTTTCCTGCCCAGGCTGGTGGGCCTGGCCAAGGCCGCAGAGATGATCTTTACCGGCGAACCGATGAGCGCCACCGAAGCCGAGCGGATCGGCCTGCTCAACCGGGTGGTTCCTATTGAAGAACTCCCTAAAGCTGTTAATATTCTTGCCGATAAGCTGATTAAAAGTCCCTCTCTGGCTCTCAGCCTGGCCAAGAGGGCCCTCTGGAAAAACCTCGAGGGCAGCCTGGAATCCGCTCTGGAGGAGGAAGCCCGAAATCAGAAAGTCTGTCTGGCCAGTGAAGATCACCGCGAAGCTGTCCGGGCCTTCCTGGAAAAACGAGACCCCCGATTCCGTGGAAATTAGAGTTCCTATCCCCCGGGAAGAGACGAAAACCCCCGTGGGAGTTGACAGAGTGAACATCTTTGGGTATCATAAATTGCCGGTTCTGAACCCCAAGCTGAGAGGCGCCTTATTGAAAAAGGCTTTCCTGATTCTGAGCGGACT
>SMTZ1_10007275_pt1 | contig 11089 bp, 12 predicted proteins | sample DeeMarSWOR136_30_FD_25667 | JGI IMG/M metagenome (IMG submission 25667)
AGCAGTATCAAGAGTATGGACGGGATAACCAGTTTGCCGAGAAATCTAAATGTCCTCATGTGCAACCCCAGTCTCATTGTCAAAGTTGAGTCTCTTCGTTCCGTTTTCTATCACCCTCAACTCTCCACCTCAACCTCTTTAACCTCTCCTTCGCATCGTCCACCTGAAGTATCCCTGGATCAGCGTCTTCCCAGATTTCCAGGAATTCCTCGTATTGCTCAATCACCTTTTTGTTCCAGCCTGATTTTTCGTAGGTCCAGCCCAAAAGATAATGACCCTTCGCCGCTACCGAGAGTCTCCAGGATTTTGTAGTGAGAAATGGTTCTGCATATCATGTTACCCTTTTCACAAAAGACTGTCTTCTATATTTAATTAAAGCCAAGATTTCCTTGTTGTCAATGAAAAAGGGAGGAGAGATGGTCTGAAATAAGATATGATTCCCAAGAAACGAGAAGAACGGACATCGTTCGTCTTGAGTCCCGAAGCAAAGTATTTTCAGTCGGAATCCATTATCTTCCAACGAGTTCCGTTTATCGTAGCATAGTGTAGATGGATCGGAAACGTGATGGTGACAAGAGTTTGGGGAGAGTGATATTGGGGCCGTATTATTCCCTTGACATAGAGCTGTTGGTCTTGTATACTTAGTCGGCGCAAGGGACTCCTTGCTGTCGATGAAAACGGGAGACAGACGATAGATGAGGCCGTGTTTGGTTGTTATGTTTGAACCTGTGCAATAAGCTCATGAATCTCCGTAAACTGAAGTGACGATTGGCACCCCGAAATGAAAAAAGTTCTAAAATCATCTCGTAGAGCCCGCATTTTTTAGAAACTTTCCGTAATATTCTGTCACAGAAGATCGACAAGGAATCGTTGGTCACATATGAACTAACCTTAGTTAATTTGAGGAAGCTTCCCAATCATCCCGCTGTTGATATTACATCACATGTCTGCTGCCGAGAAATCAAAATCAGTTAACAGATATCTGGAGGATAAAATGAATAGTTATCGTATACCATGTCCTGTGAACGAACCGGTATATAGCTACGCTCCCGGCTCTCCGGAGCGGGAGAAACTGAAAGCGGCTTTGGATGAGATCAAATCAAAGCAGATCGAAATTCCTTTAGTAATTGATGGCAAAGAGATTCGCACCGAGAAGAAGGTCAAAATCACCGCACCCCACGATCATGATCTTGTCTTGGCTTATGTTTACCGCGGAGGTAAGAAAGAGACTCAGCTCGCTATCGATGCGGCACTGAAGGCCCAAAAGATGTGGGCAGCGCTGCCAGGCCAGCAGCGTGCTGCGATTTTTCTGAAGGCAGCTGACTTGTTGGCCGGACCTTATCGCTACCTAATGAATGCCGCCACAATGTTGGGGCACTCCAAAAATGTTTTCCAAGCGGAGATTGATGGTGTTTGTGAGCTTGTTGATTTTTTTAGATTTAATGCTTATTACATGCAGATGATCTCCGACATGCAGCCGATCAATCCAGATCCAGCGGTTTGGAATCGTCTTGACTATCGACCCTTGGAGGGATTCATCTTTGCGGTTACTCCGTTCAACTTTGTGTCCATCAACGGTAACCTCCCTACAGCGCCCGCCGTGTGGGGAAATGTGGTAGTTTGGAAGCCGGCGAGATCCGTGCCATATACCTCTCATTTTATCATGAAAATACTGATGGAGGCAGGTCTACCGTCTGGTGTCATCAACTTTGTCACGGGTAACTCATCGGAGATCAGTGAAGTGGTATTAAGCGACCAGAACCTCGCGGGAATTCATTTCACAGGATCAACTGCTGTTTTTCAGGATATGTGGAAGACAGTGGGACAGAATATTGCCAAATACAAGACCTATCCTCGCATCGTGGGTGAAACCGGCGGCAAGGATTTTATTTTCGTTCACAATTCTGCCCTTCCCGCCCAGGTTGCAACGGCGATCACACGCGGCGCTTTCGAATATCAGGGACAGAAGTGCTCGGCCGCATCCAGGGCTTATGTGCCCAAGTCAACCTGGTCACAGATTAAGGAGATCCTGCTTAAGCAGGTCGGTGAGATAAAGATGGGTGACCCCTGTGATTTCAGCAACTTCATGAATGCCATCATAGATAAGAGCGCATTTGACAGCATTAAGTCGTATATAGATTTTGCCAAGGGTTCATCAGAGGCAAAGATCACTGTCGGCGGCAACTGCGATGATTCGAAGGGGTACTTCATCGATGCAACCGTGATCGAAGCCACCAGCCCGAGATTCAAAACGATGGAGGAAGAGATCTTCGGACCAGTAATCACCATCTTTGTCTATGATGACGCTGATTACGAGAAGACCTTGCATCTCTGCGATCAGACGTCGCCTTATGGTTTAACTGGTGCAGTATTTGCCACTGACCGCAGTGCCATTGAGATGGCTGAAAGCATCTTGCGCAATGCTGCTGGAAACTTCTATATCAACGACAAACCCACAGGAGCAGTTGTTGGTCAGCAACCATTTGGCGGAGCGAGAGCCTCGGGCACAAATGACAAAGCCGGAGGGCCACACAACATGATCCGGTGGGCATCACCCCGATCCATCAAAGAGAATTTAGTGCCGCCAAATGATTTCAAGTATCCTTTCATGGCGGAACCATAAACTCGGGTTCTTTGCTCAGATCACCATAACCACATCCGCTTTTGCGGTGGATTTCTCGAAAATAAAAGCCCGCCATTTGGCGGGCTCTTTTTACATTCAACAGAAATAGACGATTTTTGCGATATACTCCAAGTAACTGACAGTCTTGGTGATCCTTTCGTCCGTCCATTCCAATTTCGATTTGATTTTTCGAACATTTGCGGAAGACTCTCTCCCTTTTCTGGGCACTCCCTGATCACCTTCTAAAAAGCATCTTTGCGGTAAGACATCCCGAAAATTCGGCCAATTCTGGATTATCGTTTCGGTTAGTGACTTATGCTGGCAAATAAAGGTTTAAATAATCTAAAAGAGTAATTATGTGGACAATAATTTAACACGATTTGGTGCACAAAAACTTTTTCAAAAAAAAGAATAGGGGCTATTTAAAGAAGCAAAAATTTTTTGAATTTTTTTCTTGACAAAGAAACTTTTTGTGTTTAATTACGTATCGGTGTGATTGTAAGATGTTAGTCTCCGAATCCTGGAGGTGGTTTTTTGATGATTTATAGATTGATTCCGCTCAATTGTGACATGCAGGGGATTAGTGTATCCAATTTTGTCACCACCTCCGTGAAAAGGAGGCTACTCTGAGATAGGCTAATTGGAAAAGAAGAATTTCAAAAAACCGTGACCTGTTCAGAGTAGGTCACGGTTTTTTGTTAAGTAAAGCTCTCTTTGAATACGGAAAGGATAAGATCATGAATCACGCAGTTGAAACTTTCGATCTGAACAGAACCTTTAAATTAAAAAGGGAAAAGAGAAAAAAGAATAAAAACAAAAACGATAAGGTTATAGCTTTAGAAAACGTGAATCTGAAGATTCACCAGGGAGAGCTTTTTGGAATACTTGGACCTAATGGAGCGGGTAAGACAACTTTGATTAAGATCTTATCTACTTTGCTTCTTCCGAGCTCCGGGACTGCTCTGGTTGATGGAATAGACGTGGTGAAGTATCCGGAGGAGGTCAGAAAAAGAATTAATATGGTCACCGGAGGGGAACAGTGCGGGTATGGAATCCTGAATGTGCGGGAAACTTTGTGGATGTTCTCTCAGTTTTATGGCATCCCCAACAGTAAAGCCAAGCAGAGGATCGATGAGCTTTTGAAAATACTGGATATGGAAAGGTTTGCCAATACCAAGATCGGAAAGCTCTCCACCGGGATGAAGCAAAAGCTCAACGTGATGCGAGGATTCGTATGTGATCCCAAGATCATGTTTCTGGACGAACCCACTCTGGGCTTAGATGTTCAGATCTCGCGGGATGTTAGAAAATACGTTAAAACTTGGCTTAAGGAAAATCTGGAAAGGACCGTGCTTTTGACCACCCACTATATGGCGGAGGCAGACGAGCTTTGTGACAGGTTAGCTATCATAGATCAGGGTAAGGTATTGGTGTGTGATTCTCCGCAGAATTTGAAGAAGTCCTTGACCAAAGACGCTGTTTTCCATATCGAAGTAAATCTTACTTTGAACGGAATGGAGAAGTTCGCTAACATAGCCGGGGTGAAGAATTTTGCCTATGAACACAAAAGTCATCTGGGAAGAACACTTTTGAAGTTCATATTAGAGGATGAATCGGCAATCTCCAACGTGACTGAATCCATAAGCGACAATGGCTCCAAGATAGTTTCCTTATCCAAAGTGGAGCCAAGTTTAGAGGATGTCTTTGTGGGATTGGTCGGAAGAGGACTGCAAGATGAAAACTGATCTGAAGACCAACGTCAAGGCGGTGATTGCCCGCGCTTATGTGAGGATCGTGGCTGCCAACCGAGAGCCGAGCTGGTGGTTCACCGAAACCTTGTTGCCCATACTGAGCACTGCCGCTTATGTTTATGTATATAAGGCTCTGAAGGCACCTGAGGAATACACCGGGTTTGTCATCCTGGGCGGAACAATGAGCGCCTATTGGATATTTGTGTTGTGGAGCATGGCGGCTCAATTCTATTGGGAGAAGGAGATAGGAAACCTGGATTTGTACATGATCGCTCCCATCTCCCGCATGTCCATACTTTTGGGCATGGCCTCAGGAGGCGTTTTCCTTGCCACCACCAGGGCAGTCTGCATCTTCCTTGCGGGAAGTTTGATCTTCAACGTAGATTTCTCAATAATAAGCTTCCCCAAGCTGTTTGCGGTTTTTGTGCTGACCCTGGTGGGCTTATATGGGTTGGGCATGCTTTTTTCATCACTGTTTATGCTTTATGGCAGGGAAGCTTGGCATGGGGTTACTTTGTTGCAGGAGCCAGTTCATCTTCTATCCGGGTTCTTCTTTCCGGTGAAGAATTTGGGATTTGCGGTGGCCTTCGGCGCATCCTTGATTCCCCTGACCTTAGGTTTGGATGCTATGAGACAGTTAGCTTTTAAGGAAGGTGCTCGATCCGGGTTTATCAACGTCAACTTGGAGATCATCGCCTTAGTTGTCCTTTGCATATTCTTCTTGGTGATTTCCAAATATGCCTGGGATTTTATGGAAAGATTGGGGAAGAAAGAGGGTAGGTTAACGTTGAGATGGCAATAGCTGGAGAAAGCAAAGCGGTAGCTAACGGATTTAAAGAGCAGACATGGCCACTTTCCCTACCCCTCGAGGGAAAGGGTGACTTACAAAATCCCCTCTCCCCTTGGGGGAGAGGGTTAGGGTGAGGGGGATAGACTTGTTTTGTGCTTTTGTATTAGTGTCACCAGCTTTAAACGACACACTTGGCTTTCTTGGGTTAGGTGGCTTGAAAGATTGCCAGACAAAAAGGTTTCGCTAAAAACTGTAATAAGGAGTTAATCGTGCCATTAGTCACCAGGACAAAAGAGAATATAAGGACCATAAAAACTGCTGGCCGGTTGGGATGGGCCATTGAGTCGAACTGGACCGATCCCTTTCTCTTCGCCGTATACTCGATCGTCAGACCTATCGCCTCATCCTTGATCCTGGTGGTCATGTATTATGTGATCACCCGCGGCAAGACCGGTTTGGATCTATTTGCCTATATCTATGTGGGCAACGCTTTCTTTATGTACGTTTACAATGTCCTTTTTGGGGTAAGCTGGGTCATCCACGAGGATCGGGAACATTATCAGACGATCAGGTATATCTACATCTCGCCAATTAGGATGTATTATTATCTTTTCGGGCGAGGAATTGCCAAAATGATCCTGACCACCCTTGCGGTGATTATCACCATTGCTTTCGGGATGCTGGTCCTGAAGATACCAGTGAATCTTCTGACGGTCAATTACCCCTTGCTTTTGTTTTCGGTATCCGCTGGAATTCTCATCGTAACCTGTTTAGGAGTGCTTTTGGCCGGAGTAACCCTGGTCACCGCTCATCATTCATGGACTTTGACAGAGGGTATGGCTGGACTTTTCTATCTTGCCTGCGGAGCAATTTACCCCATAGACATTCTGCCCATCTGGCTGCAATATCTCTCCAAGGTGTTGCCTTTAACCTATTGGCTGGAGCTGGTCAGAAGATCGATTCTGGGAAAAAGTATGAGCTCAACCTTGGCAGGATATTCCAACTTTGAGCTGATTTCGATCATGGCGGTGACCACACTTTTTCTGGCTTTGTTTTCTCATTACATTTACAGATCCATCGAATACATAGCCAGAAAACATGGAAAGATAGATCAGCTGACTAATTATTAAGGTTAGAAAGTTGGAAGGTTGGCAGGTTAGAAGGTTCAAAGAAGAAAACCGATTTTTTAGATGATTGAGGTGTAGCAGAGTGGCAATGCATTCGGCCGTTAACCGAAAGATGCGTATGCACTAATAAGTCGGAGGTTCGAATCCTTCCACCCCAGTTTTTTCAAAAGAACCGTAGGTCGAGATTCAGATCTCGACAATTTGATCTTAATCCCCCTCAGCCTTCCCTCTCCCCTTGGGGGAGAGGGTTAGGGAGAGGGGGCAGCTTCGTATAAGAAATGAATGCTTTTGTATTAATGAACGTGAGGTGATTCTTATGGAAGGCAAAAAGGTCAGAATCAGAGCCTTAGAAAAGACGGACATCGATGAGATTATGAAATGGGTAAACGACCCGGAAGTGAAGGATAACTTGCTCATGAGGTATCCGGTTTCGAGATATCAGGAGGAGAGGTGGATTGAAAACGCACTGGATACAAGCAATGAGAGAAACAAGGTCTTCGCTATCGAGACCAAAGACGGAGTATATTTAGGTGGCATAGGACTGCATCGCATCAATTGGGAGAATCGGAATGCCGAGGTGGGCATAGTGATAGGGAAGAAGGAATATTGGAATAAAGGATATGGCACCGATGCCATGATGACCATCCTGGATTTCGCCTTTAACCGTATGAATCTCCATCGAGTTTATTTGAGAGTTTTTGATTTCAATACCAGAGGGATAAATTCGTACGAAAAGTGTGGTTTCAAAAAAGAGGGAGTTTCAAGAGACGACCTTTACGCTCATGGCAAATACCACCATACCATACTTATGGGAATCCTAAAAGATGAATTCGATAAAATGCAGCAAGACTGAGGAGAGCTCAGCAATCAACCGGATGGTGTTCTCATGATATACAGATATATGCCATCGATATAGATCGGTGATGAGGAGGGTAAGCTATCTCTGAGCTTGAATAGCCCAAATAAACATGGAAAAGAATGTTGCTTTAGCCTTGCTTTTGACTACTTTGGCTGGGCTTTCCACCACGCTGGGCAGTCTGTTAGGTCTGGTTGTTCGTAGGCCGGGTCCTCGTTTCATGAGCGCCACATTGGGGTTTTCCGCCGGCGTTATGGTCATGATCTCCTTTGTTGAACTCTTACAGGGTAGCATAGACTCAATCGGGTTTGCCTACGCACACTTCGGCTTTTTCATCGGGATCATCGTTATATTCATAATCGATTTTTTCCTCCCCCACGAATGGGCAGGTCACCTGGACCGATCCGAGGCTCAGCCAAATAGCAAGCTTCTGCGGATGGGTTTATTGGTTGCTCTGGGAATAGGAATTCACAACTTCCCGGAGGGAATGGCTACATTTGCTGGAGCTCTTAAGGACACCAAACTGGGAATAGCTATAGCCGTAGCTATAGCTATTCATAACATTCCGGAAGGGCTGGCTGTATCGGCACCAGTCTACGCTGCCACCGGAAGCAGAGCCAAGGCATTTTTTTGGTCTTTTTTGTCGGGTGTGGCAGAACCTATAGGAGCTGGTGTTGCCGCAGTCATTCTTCTGCCTTTTCTCACTCCAGCCCTTTTAGGCTGGCTTTTGGCGTTCGTTGCGGGAATCATGGTTTTCATAGCTATCGACGAGCTCGTTCCCACCTCCCGATCCTTTGGACAAGAGCACACGGCCATACTGGGGGTGGTCTTGGGCATGGCTATTATGTCGTTAAGCTTGTGGATGTTAAAATGACAGGCAAAACTGTAGGGGTGGAGCTTTAGCTCCACCCAAAGAAAGGCGAACCCAAAGATTTGTTGACAAGGAATCCAGCACCTAACTTAAGTTAGGTGCTGTTTTTTTTCAAATGATTAGAGTGCGTCCAGATAGATTGGGGCTTCATCCAGCGGCCGGGTGGCCCGGTCTGCTTGCCAGACCGGGTATATCAAATCACCTGCACTTTTTCAGTAACCTCCTCAAAAAATAACTTGACATTGCAGAGTATTAACAATAGACTTATTTATTGATTTACATATTGAAGGGATATTATGCGGAAACCACATAAGACGCCAAAACACAGAGTGAAGAATCATAACCCATTGGCAAAAAGTTGGTTACATGGGAATTCAGTTGGCGTGTTATCTGGAAGCAGAACCCGAAAGCGGGTTTATACGGAAACTATATAACCATAGTTGGGCTGCCTAATGAAAAGAAGATTGGTGATGGACCAGTGGAAATTCTATGACATAACCCATCGGGAACACATTTTCTGCAACCCGATGAGTACTGACAAATTTGAGGAGCTCATCGCTCTTCTGCGATTAAAGCCCGGAGCGCGGGTTCTCGAGATTGCCACAGGTAAGGGGGAGTTCATCATCCGGCTTGCGGAGCAGTATGGCATTGAAGGAATAGGGGTCGATCTCTCACCGTATTGTGTTTCAGATGCTAAGGAAAAACACCAGCAACGCATCCCAGAGGCTCAGTTGAAGTTCCTAGAGATGGATGGGGCGGACTATCAACCAGAGGAGCCGGAGAGCTTTGATCTGGTGGCTTGTATAGGAGCCAGCTGGATCTATGGCGGACATCGAGGGACTTTGAAAGCTCTGAACGTGATGGCAGCCCGCAGAAGTTGGATAGTCGTGGGAGAGCCGTATTGGCGACAAGAGCCACCGGCAGAGTATTTGGAGCTTATCGGGGAAGAACAGAGTGCATATGGAAGGCATTACGAGAATATAGAGGTGGGACAAGAGCTTGGGCTTGAGATGGTCTATACGTTGGTGAGCAACCAAGATGATTGGGACAGATATGAAGGGCTGCAGTGGTATGCAGCGCGGGAGTGGGCAATCGAGCATCCGAACGATCCCGATTTGGAAGAGGTACTGAAGCGAGTGCGCAAGAATAAGGAGGCATACCTGAGGTGGGGGCGAGAGACATTGGGGTGGGCGATTTATGTTTTCAGGAAGAGTTATCATAACAGATAGTTGGCAGCCCAACAAGGGCATTCAGTTGACGGCGTTTAATACAAAGTCCTACTACAATTCAAAATAAGTTCCACCCCGCCGCAACTGACGCCCAAGCCGTTATACGTTTAATATAAGAGGTAAGCGGGTAGGTCAGTAGGTAGGTCAGGTGCCCTGCGCACCTCCGTTAGGGTGGGGGTTGTACCCCCACCCTTTTTGTTGGTTGCGTCAGGTAGTAGGTCAGGAGCCTCGTGCTGCTGACACTATTCTGGAACCTTTCCGAGCAAAATACGTGGTAGGCCGGGCACCTTGGTATGAATCGTATGGTTCATAGCCATGCCCGACCAATCACCTGCACTTTTTCAGTTACCTCGTTAAAAAAAGAACTTGACATCGGAGACGATTAACTATAAATTAATTTCTTGCCTTCACTTATTGAAGGCAGGGAAACTGGATAAGGTTTGCGTTGGAACATAATGCGTATGCACTCATACGAGTCTGCAAGCGAATCCAGAAAGTGGGTTTATGTGGAAACCATATAATCAGTAGTTGGGCGGCGACGCTACTTATCTTAAAGGAGGAGTAAATGGCTACAAATGTAACGATTGGCGGGAGGACCTTTGTTTGTGTGAAGCTGTCTGAGGCGGACTTTACGGATGTCGCGGCAGGATACGTGATCCTTTGTGTAGCACAGGATCGCAGTTGGACCGTCCTTGACGTGGGGCAAAGCGGCGAACTGGGGAGCCGGCTTGACGATCACGATAGGAAACTGTGCTGGACCAGGAACTGCCCAAACAACAACATCTGGGTCTGCGTTTACCGGATGCCGTCCCCTCAGTATACAAAACAGGACCGCGAACAGTTTGAGGAAGAATTACGCAATCAGTATCGTCCGCCCTGCGGCAAGCGGTGATCCTTACTGCGCTGCCCAACATGCACTTGCCCCTGGCTCCTCCTCCGCTCCGGCGCAGGAAGAAGTGGCGCTGGATGACGAAAGTCCGTAGGTCAGATGCCCGGCGCACCTGACACCGAGATAAGTCAGGACAACGGGGCTTTTGCCCGACAAGATAGAACATAAGTTATAATACCTGTAAATAATCTGGAGCACGGAATTATAAACAATAAAAGGAGGTTGTTATCGCAAATGTAGGTGATAGATTTCCTGTTGGAAGTATTTGTCCTCAAACAGGACGGTATAGACATACCGCTTGTTCTAATACTCAAATTTATAATAAGGGGAATAGATTCGCTCCTTGCTCTAATTCTTCTTGTTCTAATAAAGGAGCAAAGTGGGAACTTCGTAATAAACTTACTTAACAGGTTTATTAACATATCCGTGCTCGTTCAAATATTTCTGTTCCCTCAGGCCTCGCCCGCCTCTGGCGGGTGTTACGGGAGAGTTCGTCGGCCAGGCGGCCTTAGCACCCGACAGGATAGCAATGGTCAGGCAGACCCGGCTCCTGGCCCACAAACTCTATAATCATCTTTTACAACCCAAGAGGAGGATCGACGGATGGCGAAGAAGACGGTGCCCTTCAATCAGAAGGGCATCCAAAAGCTCCCGGACAACAAGCCTGTTGTCTACAAAATATTGACCGAAGGGGGAAAGAACAACTATACGGGCGCCGCGCAGCGGGGCCGCGTACAAGATCGGCTGCGTGAACACCTTCCAGGCGGCAAGGACTACGGTCCCGGAGCCAAAGTACAAATCGATCAAATGGGTAGCATCAAGGAGGCGGAGGCAAAGGAGATGCGAATTATCACCCGCTCCAAGCCCCCCCACAATGCGAAGGGAAAGTAACCCTTAGCTCAGCTGCCCCATGCACCTGAGACCAATATACATTAGAAGCTCGGTGCTTCTCA
>SMTZ1_10011847_pt1 | contig 11089 bp, 6 predicted proteins | sample DeeMarSWOR136_30_FD_25667 | JGI IMG/M metagenome (IMG submission 25667)
AGTGGATACATAATAGTTATCGGGCAAAGGATATGGAGGAAGACAACACTTCCATCACCAATGTGAATAAAAGAAGGAGGAGAACAATGAGAAGAACAATCCTATCAATGGTAGCTATCTCTACAGCTCTTTTACTCATGGGTAGTATGAGCTATGCCCAGACAAGAACCGGAACCATCACAGGGACCGTCACAGATGCAGATGGAGTGATTCTGCCAGGCGCCACAGTCGAAGTATCTGGTGAGAAGCTTATGGGTGGTGGGCGTTCTATTACAACAAATTTGAAAGGGAAGTTCAGGTTTCCAAACCTTATGCCTGGAGAATATGAAATAACCGTTAGTTTGGCAGGCTTCCAGACTTCCAAAAGGACAGAACTTGAGGTAAACATTGGCAGAACTGTTACTGTGGATGTCATCTTAAAACAAGCCAGCTTAGAGGAGAGCGTTACAGTATCGGCGGAAGCTCCCATAGTGGATGTGCAAAAGTCGGTTGTCTCCACCAATATCACCTCAGAATTGATGGAAGTCCTCCCCATGCGCCGTTTTAGCTTCTTCGATTTCGCGGGAACAACGCCAGGCGTCACAAGCTCATCAGGAGACCACTCGAATAATTGGCAATCGGCCTTTGGATCTGGTACCTCCGCAAACACCTATTACTTTCAAGGGGTAGAAACCACCAGCCCAGAAAACGCAGGTTCCTGGTATTGGGCGAACGTCGATGCTATCGAAGAAATGGATGTTATCGTGTCAGGAGCTCCGGCTGAATATGGGAACTATCAGGGCATGGTTGTCAACATCGTCAGCAAAACGGGTTCCAATACATTTAAAGGCAGTCTCAATTTTTATTATCGTGCAAACTGGTTAACGGGAAATAATACGCCCGACGAAGAATTTCCTTTCTATCGTGATGCGTATAATGAGCTTACTGGGACTTTAGGGGGTCCCATAATAAAGGATAAACTCTGGTTCTTTTTTGCCGGACAGTACGCGGACGATACGTCGGTTGGAGTAGGAGCCGATCCATCTTTCGGAGCTGGCCTATACCAATCTCGTACTATGTTCTTTAGATTTGACTGGCAGATCAATAAAAATAATAAGTTCACCCTTTCATGTGACTTCGACTGGTACAGATGGGAAGCTACGCCTAATGAATTTAGACCTTATGAAACCGTGGATTCTGAAGATTCCTCGAATCCTCTACCAAGCGCCACCTGGACTTCAATCCTCAGTCCGAATACATTCTTTGAGATCAAATATGCCGGATGGTGGGTCAATCTCACATGGGAAGCTGCAGACGGAGACAGGGAAACTCCCCAACATTATGACGGTGCAACTGGGATGTATTCAGGAAACACTTATGGGTGGGGTGAGTGGCCCCAACACCAGCATCAAGTCCAGGGCACAGTTACCCATTTTGCCGAGGATTTTCTCGGGGGCGACCACGAGTTCAAATTTGGGGTTATTTACAACCACAGTTTGGCGGGATGGAAATGGGGCCACTGCAGCAACGTGTATTATTACGATTGGTATGGGTATCCTTATTATGCCTATTTTATGAACCCTGAAGAATATGGAGGAATTACCAACAGAATCAGTAGCTTTCTCGACGATAGTTGGTCTGTAGGTGACCGCTTAACCTTGAATTTGGGTGTCAGATTCGATCACACTCGAGGCGGCTACCCCGAGTTTGATAAACTGGATGAAAACGCAAAACCAACAGGAGAAACATTTCCGGCGGATATGGACCTTATCAAATGGGACACATGGTCGCCAAGGCTGGGACTTGTATACCAATTGACTGCGGACAGGAAAACAATATTCAAAGCAAGCTATGGTCGGTATTATGGGCATATGCTTATGCGGGACTTATATCGTAGCGCCCCATCGAAATCCGAGAGATCCTGGTGGTTATACAACTGGGATACAGAAGCGTTCGATATTCGAACCGAACTTATAGATCCCATAGCTAACTATGGCTTTGACCGGAATATGAAAAATCCGTATTCTGACCAATTTTCCGTAGGATTGGAAAGGGAAATATTCCCTGATTTCTCTCTGTCTTTCACGGGTATCTATAAGGAATCAAAGGATTTTGTCGCCCAGCAGAATACGGGTGCAGAATATGAGGTTATAGATTTCTATGATGAATTTGGGGATCAGACGCTTCAGGTCTACAATCAGACAAACCCCGGGGACAATTTCTATTTAACCACCAATCCAGGTAATAGAACGAATTATAAAGCATTGATTTTAGCTTTCAGGAAGCGCCTTTCCAACAACTGGCAGGTGAGTGGGAGTTTGACCTTGACTAGATCACGGCGGTACCCCAAAGGCTATTCGGATAAGAATAGTCTAATCAATAATTACGATGTCCCGGACACTTATGACCGAGAATATCAGTTCAAGATCAGTGGAACCTATATCTTTCCTTATGGAATAATGTTCAGCGCCTATTTTGCTCATGAGCAAGGCAGACCTTTAAACCGCACGATACCGGTATCGCTGGACCAAGGACGTCGGGAGATTGCAGCTGAGCCAAGAGGCAGTCAAAGACTTCCCAGCCAGACATATTTGGATCTGAGAGTGGAAAAAGAATCTTTAATAACGACTACCACTACGAGATTGCTTCAATGAATGCAGCAAGCGCCGCCTACTTGGCACCAAGAAATTATGCTTTGCCCAGGAGAGCTCAGTTAGGGGTTCGTTTCGTTTTCTAAACAGCTCAAGCCGTTTTAAAAAAAGGGGAAGCTCGCGAGCTTCCCCTTTTTCATTAAAGTCGATGGCTTCACATCCACCTTCAAAACCGCGGCAAAGTCGATCGGCTACCCAATGATATAGAGGAAGATGATGTCTGCATATATGGAGAAAGTGCGGGATTTTTCCCTCCCCTTTGGTACTAGATCTCTGTAATCACAATGAAGTGCGATGTGGAAAAAGAGAATTGACAAACTACCGATAATCCTTTAAACATGAGTCGAGTTTATACGTGAGAAAGATTTGTTCTTATCCTCTTATTTTAAGCTATTTGATCTTGGGCGTTTTCTCTTCTGCGCTTCTAGGGGATCCCATCCCGAAAGCTAAAAACAAACTCAATGTCCTTCTCATAACGATAGATACGCTCAGGCCAGACAGGCTTAGCTGTTACGGCAGCCAGCATCCTGAAACTCCGAATATCGATGACCTTGCGGAGAGAGGTGTGCTCTTCTCAAGAGCCTTTGCCAACACCTCCACCACACTGCCATCTCATGCCAATATTCTCCTTGGCACAACGCCTAACTATCATGGAGTCCATGAAAATTTAAATTTCATCGTGAGTGAAGAATTATTAACCTTAGCCGAGCATCTCATGAATTATGGTTATTCAACGGGGGCTTTCGTGGGCTCTTACCCTCTCGACTCAAGGTTTGGACTGACCCAGGGTTTCGACATCTATAATGATCATTACAGCCGAGATCATATGAAAAATCCTGCCTCTCTAGAGAGAAACGCTGAAACGGTGATCGAGAGCGCCCTGGAATGGTTGGAGGGTCGGAGATCCCCTTGGTTTCTCTGGATCCATTGTTGGGATCCGCATACACCGTACGATCCGCCTGAGCCTTTCAAGACTCAATACAAAGAGCATCTGTATAATGGAGAGGTTGCCTACGTCGATTCGGCCTTGGGAAAGCTCCTTGATTACATGGAAGAGAACAGAATGTTCGATTCAACTCATATCATCTTCACTGGAGACCACGGCGAATCATTGGGTCAGCATGGGGAGAAGACTCATGGTTTTTTCGCCTACAACTCTTCCACCTGGATTCCTCTCATCATTTCCCATCCAGACGAAGCCTCAGGTCGTGTTGGGCACTATGTCAGTCATATCGACATATTCCCGACAGTCTGTGATGCCCTGGGAATCGAGAAGCCATCCTTCCTTCAAGGAATCTCTCTCCTACCTGCTTTAAAAGGGAGAAAACTCCCTGAAAGACCCATCTATTTCGAATCTTTGTATCCCTTCTACAGCCGAGGATGGGCCCCCCTGAGGGGTTTTATTCTGGATAAGAAGAAATTCATCAGCTCACCCATTCCTGAGGTGTACGACCTAGACCATGATTTTGATGAGCTCAACAACCTTGCTCAACAGGAAAACATAACCGAGCTCAGATCGCAGCTTAAAAAGATCATGGATGATCTGACACCATCCGAAAAGATTGATGCCGCTCAAAAAATCGACAGAGAAGCTCGCGAAAAGCTGGCCAGCCTGGGATATGTCTCGAGTGTCCAAACTAATAAGAAAAAGAATTTCGGCATACAAGATGATGTAAAGATTCTCCTCCCCTTCATGCATAAAGCAGGGAAAGCTTGGGAGCTGCATGAAGAGGGAAGGCCAGAGATGGGAATCACGCTTTTGAAAGAGATCATCGAGGAAAGAAAAGATATTGATTCTGCATATAAAATCCTTGCTGATATCTATCAAGCGAAAGGAAATACAAAGGAGGCTATTGCTACTCTGGAGCAAGGACTCAATACTCTTTACTCCAGCTATGAAATATATATCGAATACATGAAGCTGCTTATATCTGATCAACAGTATGACAAAGCCATCAGCAGTTTTGAAGAGATGAGCATCAGAGAAGCTGAGTATGATCCAGTAATATGGAACAACCTCGGTATTGCCTATTACATGAAAGGCAATTTTAAGGAGGCAATCAAAGCTTACGAGATGGGTCTTTCCCTTGATGACAAGTTACCTAAGCTGAACAACAACCTCGCCAATGCCTACTTTTCCTATGCATTGCAATCGAGAGATTCTTTCCTCTTTTCAAGATGCTTTGAATACTTCAAAAAAGCAATCGAACTCGATCCTGAATATGTAGATCCTTACCTTGGCTTAGGTCACGCATACAAGAAAGCAGGAAATCTAGAAGGAGCTATCTACTGCTGGGAAAAAGCTCTCGAAGCAGATCCAAATTCCAGCCAGGCTCTTTTTGATCTTGCCACGGCCTATCTGATCACTGAGAATAAAGTTAAAGCATTTGATATACTCAGTGACTTTAAAAAACGGAACTACCAACTCATGACTGCTGTTGAGAGAGATAAATTAAATGACCTCCTTGAAAAATCCCAAAAATAATGCGGAACGAGGGCGAAACCATCCTCCGCGGCATCAAGCAATCGGACGTTCGGGAAGAATGTCAAATAAGGTAAGAGCGGAGCCTTTGCCTAGTTGGTAGATGCGCTGCCCTTCACGTACTTGCCGTACCAGTCCAGATAGCGCTCATAGAGATCCTTGATGTAGGACGGCGTCTGGATCCCGTGAAACTCGCCGGGATACACGACGAGTTGTGTCGTTCGTCCGATTCGTTTGAGTGCCTGATAGAGTTGCTCAGAATTGAGGATGGGGACGTTCCAGTCCTTCTCCCCTCCCACGATGAGCGTTGGGGTCGTCACGTTCTCCACATAGTTGAAAGGCGAGAGCTTTTCCCAAATCTCCCGATTCTCCTTTTTCCAGGGAAGACCGAGCTCGTACTCCCACCACCGCTGGTAATGGTCGTGACCATAGTTGGCGACATACAGTGTGGAGCTGGCGCCAGTGATGGCGGCCTTGAATCGGCCGGTCTTGACGATGACGTGGTTGGTCAGCAAACCGCCGTAGGACCATCCGCCTACCCCTAGCCGATCGGGATTGACATAACCTTGGTCGATGACATAGTCGACCGAAGCTAAGACGTCCTCGTAATCCTTCTCACCCCACGATTTCCAGATGCCCAAGGAAAAATCCTGGCCGTAGCCTGAAGAGCCACGCGGATTGGGAAGGACGACCACATAGCCGTCGGCGGCAAAGAGCTGGGCTTGGAAGTTGAAGCCGTAATCGTATTGGGAGACCGGCCCGCCATGTATGCGGAGCAGAGCGGGGTAGCGAAAGCTCGGATCGAATGCAGGCGGCTTCACTACAAAGGCTTCGATTTCGGTTCCGTCCTTGCTCTTGAACCGGATCTCCTCGACGGCTCCAAGCCGAACCTCGGAAAGGAGCTTCTCGTTGGTATGGGAAAGCTGCTCCAATTCACCTCTTGAGTAGATAAATACCTCAGGAGGGAGATGGGGCTCTGTTACGAGGGCGGCGATCGTACCATCCTTACCGATCTCGAATCCGTTGATGATTTGAGAGCCGGTAATGAGCCGTTCCACCATGCCTCCTCCCGCCGGAATGCGGGCCAGCTGCCGCTCACCGCTGTCCTCCAGAACGAAATAAATCGATTCTCCGTCCATGGAGAAACGGGGATTCGACATATGCCGGTCCAGCTTCTCGGTGAGCACTTTGGCTTCACCACCTTGAGAGGAGACCACCGCCAGGTGAGGCGTAGCGTACACCAAGGCGTCCGTGTCGGTGATCGAGATGTATGCGATGGACTCGCCGTCGGGACTCCAGGTGGGCGAGCTGTCAGCCCCTGGATTCTTGGTCACCTGCAGCAGCGTTTTCCCCTGATCCGGATTGTCCGCTGCAACAACCCATATGTCGGTGTTATAGTTATGATCGGGCTCATCCGTGCGGTTACTGACGAAGGCCACGGACTTGCCGTCCGGAGACCAAACGGGATCACTGTCGTCGAAGTCGCCGGATGTGATTTGAGTCGTCGTCTTATACTCGATATCGAAGACATAGAGATGATTACGGCGGCGATCCAGATAGCCGATGTAGTCCTGCTTGAACTGAAGTCGATCGATCACCCAGGGTTTGGGTGTTTCCTCCTTGTCTTCGCCGTTGCCGTCCTCTAATTCTCCGGGCTTCGGATCCTTAAGGGTCAACAGTAACATACGGCCGTCCGGAGACCAATCGTAGGATCTCACTCCTTGGGCGACCTCGGTGAGCTGTACGGAATCTCCACCCTTTCGGAACAGCGTCCAGACTTGGGCCTTGTCTTCGTCTCGGGCTGCGAGGAAAGACAAATATTTCCCGTCAGGACTCCACTGCGGCCGTGAGGCAGAGCTTCCCTTCGCGGTCATCGGGATGGCTTCACCACCCTCGACCGGCACCATCCAGATGCGGCTCTCGCTCTTCTCTTCCTCGAGGTCCATAGTGGATACGACGAAGGCAACCCACATACCATCGGGACTGATTTGCGGATCGGAGACGCGATGGATTCGGAAATAGTCGTCGATGATCAAATTTCTGGTGTCACGACCTTCCTGCCCGAATGTAGCCGCGCGAGCCAATCCCAGGACGAGAGCTAAACTTAGAAAACACTTTAACACTTTTTTCATTGATAGCTCCCTATAATCTTTAAACATATTTTATGTCTACGCACGGTAGAAGCCGTATCGTTACATGTAAATCACTAAGTTGTCAACAATTTTGGATTCAATTTTGTGTTTAAAAAAAGGTTCGCTATCAATATTCAAGAGATGGCTCACAGGAGGAGTTCATGGATTATCTGGAGTTCATCGCCGATTGACCAATCCTTTCATAAGCTTGTATAATCCAGAAGACAATCGTATTTATTAATATTTTGATCTTAACAAGGAAGTAGATCCTTTTCAGAGACAACTGAAATATAAGCAGATATTTAAATTTTGAGACATGAAAAATAATGAATGACTCGTATGATCCTTTAGCATCGGTTCAAGCCGCAGGCCCTCCTGGATCAACATCCTTTTGTTATGGTCTACCTGATCCAGCAACATTCCCTGTCACTGAACTTCAATGTGCCTTTGAAAAGGTGTTCAAGAAGAGAGCCTCCATCGCCTTACAATACGGGCCAGAACAGGGATATGGACCACTTATAGATTATCTCAGGAAGAAAGTGAAGCACAGCGAAGGCATAAGTCTGACACGTCCTCAGATTATGCTCTCGGGGGGAGCTTCCCAAGCTCTCGATCACCTGTGTACAGTTTTTACCCGCTCTAGCGATATCGTCCTCGTTGAAGCACCGACTTATCTCGATTCCATTCACCTTTTTCGCAATCATGGGCTTGATGTGCTGCAGATCCAAACTGATGATGAAGGATTGATTCTTGAGGAGCTGGTGGCTCGTTTGGAAGAGTTGAAAAGAAAGGGGAAAAAGCCCCGGTTTCTGTACACGATTCCAACTTTCCAAAATCCGAGTGGAATAACTCTATCCGAAAATCGACGAAGAGCCATCATTAATCTTGCCCAAGAATCAGATTTCTTTATCGTCGAAGATGATGTTTATTACGATCTTGCCTATACGGATTTGAAAGTGATTCCATTGTTCTTGTTAGATAACGGTGAACGAGTACTGCGGTTAGGGAGTTTTTCTAAGATTATATCGCCTGGACTACGTCTAGGTTGGACGATCGGCCCTGAGCAACTCATCGATAAACTCATCAACAGCGGGCTTCGCCATATGGGAGGAGGTGCGAATCCTCTGGTCGCGAATGCCGTATCGCATTATTGTCAACAGGGATTTTTGGAGCCACACATCGCATCTGTCCTTTCCATTTATAAAGAAAGACGAGATATTATGTTGAAGAGCCTAGATTCTCATATGCCAAAAGGTGTTTCCTGGACTCGACCTCAAGGAGGATTCTTTATTTGGATGACTCTTCCTGAACCTCTTAGTTCCCGCGATGTTGTGGAGAGGGGAAAGTCAGAGGGTGTCTATTTCTTTGGAGGCAATCCGTTCTTTGCTGAAGATGAAACTGGACAGCATTTGAGGCTCTCTTTTAGCTATGTTCAGCCCAAAAAAATCCAAGAAGGGATTGATAGACTAGGACAGATCTTGAAATCTCACCTTTAAACTCACTTCACAAAAATAAATCTGAATACGGTCCTCGAGACTTCTTTTGGTCATTTTCGCTGGCCTCTTCTTTGTGCTCTTTCAGACTGTCTTTCCTTCCAATTCGATTTGTGCTTCCTTGAATATATTGTAAAATGTCGTTATTCTATTCGTGTAAAGCATGAGAATGATTCGGAAGCTATTTGTCATCGCCTTACACTTTTGGGCGCGGCGTTCCAAGGCCTGGGTGGAAGACCGATCGGGGGGAGTATAAAAAAAAGTGTAATGCCCTCAGCCTCGAATTTTATCAGAGATTTTAAGATTGAAATCGATGAGAAGAGGATTCTCAGGCTCATGGGTTATAAGAAAAGGGGCATTGGAATCACAGCTTCGATTAGAGATGTCATAGCCGAGGAGAGAGTAAAACTGGATCGCCTCCTCGAATCTGTTTCAGTATACAGAATCATAGACTACGAGGAAACAAATAAACACCCCATATTCGCTGATGCCGAAATGGTGGCTTTTTGTCTCTGTACTATCGGTCCGAGACTTGAACAGACAGTAAAAACGCTCATGGCAGAGGGAGAAATCCTGAGGTCATTGATACTCGATGCTCTGGGATCGGAGGCTGTCGAAGAAGTGGCCACTCAGTCAGATAAAATTTTAGCGGAGAAAGCCTTGAAAATGCATTTTTGGCCGAGTAAAAGGTACTCACCAGGCTATAAAAGTTGGCTGTTGGAGGAGCAGAGATTTATTTTTAGTATCCTGCCAGCAGTAGATATTGGGGTGAAGCTGCATGAAGAATCTTGCATGATGATCCCAAGAAAATCGATTTCATTTCGAATAAATTTCTATTCGGACAAAAATCTTACGACAAGGAAAATGAATAAGTCTTAATCCCATATCATCTGGTATACAACTAGTTCTTTATATCCGCTATCTTTTTCCTTGAGGCAGTAGACTCTATCCCCTTTGAATTTTACTTGATAGCCCTCAAGCTCAGTTCTGCCCATGAATTCTCCATTTGCGTCAAAAATATCATACAGAAAACTTCCCTCGTTCGGCTTTTCATAGGTTTGAATAAACAGCCATTTGTCACTCAATGCCACGATGTCTCTAAACGGAGGGAAAGCATTGGGAATGAAAAAACTCTCCCTTATTTCGGGGGGATATCTTTGTAAGTTCTGCTCATATGCTTCTCTATCTTTATCAGACAATGAAACAGCTTCATATTCTTTTTTGACACTTCTTACCAATTTTCCGTCAAAATCAAACACCCGAATTTCATACTCATCCGTATTCCCGGTGAATACATAGTTATTCGATGTCTCCCAGTACACAAGAGTAGGAATGATATTGACTTTGACTGCCTTTTTAAAACTCTCGATTTTTGAACTATCCAGTGTTTTTAATTCTTTGAATTCAGAGGAACATAATATCACTTGAAAGGACTGGGACAAGTCTTCGTTCAGCTTAACGGCTATGGCCAAGTACCTGTCTCTATCCAAGGGGATGATCTTCTGGTATTCGTTGTCAATACGATATTCTTTTATGAACTGACCGGTATTGCTGAACACGACGACCTTTCCCCTATCCGTGATAAAAATCTCATCCTGATTGGAGATGACAAGCTCCAGTGGGGATTGAAGTTCTCCCGGCCCCTGTCCATTGCTACCGAATACAGATATTAAGCTGCCATCTTTATTTAATATGAAGATATAATTTTCTTTTGCTTTCAGATTGGCAATGAATATTTTACCTTCTGAGTCGATATCAAAGTATCTGATATCGGTCAGCCCCATCTCAGCTGTTTGATTGTTTTCCGTATCTATAGTCAGGACTTTTTCAAGGGAAAATAGCTTTGAGTCCACTTCGTCTTGTTTCGGGCCGCAGCAAATCAGGAGACAAAACATAAATAGTAAGCATGCTGTTTTATAACATCCACTCATTCTGATAATTATGACCTCCAATCAACGACATCTGTCGTCAACAATATAAACGACTGATGTCGTCTTGTCAAGCATAATTTGACCTTGTCGTTTTGGGTGTGGTAGTCTTGTTCAATGAAAGGTCGTCCAATGAATCGTCAGAAGGAAAAAAACACTAAGATTTCTCGTCGAGATTTCATCAAGGTCACCGGAACGATTGTTTTGGTGGCTGGAACGAGATGGAAACTCTCTGCAGAAGACGAAATTCCTCCTTCAGACGGGTATCTCTTGGTGGATATAAAGAAATGTCAGGGATGCGCCAGCTGTATGCTTGCCTGTTCTTTGATACATGAAGGTGTGGAGAGCCTCTCTCTGTCTAGAATCCAGGTGATGCAGAATTCCTTCGAGTCTTTTCCGAATGATTTGACTATCGAGCAATGCC
>SMTZ1_10008781_pt1 | contig 11088 bp, 10 predicted proteins | sample DeeMarSWOR136_30_FD_25667 | JGI IMG/M metagenome (IMG submission 25667)
TCCACACCCTCAGGCAACTTCACCGTCCCGGTCACATCCGTGGTCCGAAAATAAAACTGCGGCCGATACCCATTGAAAAACGGCGTGTGCCGACCCCCCTCCTCCTTGGTCAACACATACACCTCTCCCTTAAACTTCGTATGCGGCGTAATACTGGCCGGCTGGGCCAACACCATCCCACGCTCCAAATCATCCTTGTCCACACCACGCAACAACACCCCAATATTATCCCCCGCCTGCCCCTGATCCAATAACTTCCGAAACATCTCCACTCCCGTCGCCACCGTCTTACGCGTCTCCCGAATCCCCACGATCTCCACCTCATCCCCCACCTTCACCACTCCCCGCTCCACCCGCCCCGTCCCCACCGTCCCCCGACCCGTTATGGTAAACACATCCTCCACAGGCATCAAAAACGGCTTGTCTATATCTCGCTCCGGCAACGGAATATAACTGTCTATCGCCTCCAATAACTCATACACACTCTTAAACGCCTCACTGTCCTGCACCTCAGGCTTGAGCGCCTCCGTCATCGCCTCCAACGCACTCCCTCGTACCACAGGAATCTCATCCCCGGGAAACTCATACTTACTCAATAACTCCCGCACCTCCAACTCCACCAACTCCAACAACTCCGGATCATCCACCTGATCCACCTTGTTCAAATACAATTCACCTGACGCGCCAACAAAATATGCTCCCGCGTCTGCGGCATGGGACCATCGGCCGCACTCACCACCAATATGGCCCCATCCATCTGCGCCGCACCCGTAATCATATTCTTCACATAATCCGCATGCCCAGGACAATCCACATGCGCATAATGACGATTCTCCGTCTCATACTCCACATGCGCCACCGCGATCGTCAACCCCCGCTCCCGCTCCTCCGGCGCATTATCTATACTATCAAACGTCCGAGAATCCGCCAAACCCTTACGATTCAATATCAACGTGATCGCCGCCGTCAACGTCGTCTTCCCATGATCCACATGACCTATGGTGCCCACATTCACATGCGGCTTGGTCCGCTCAAACTTCGCCTTGGACATCGCTCTCTTACCCCCCCTTGGACATCGCTCTCTTACCCCCCTTTATACACTATCAGGGTACGAATCGCGTTCGCCTAGTGAGAAATCTGCCTTTAGAGGTATTAAAATTTCTTCTTGAATGAACGCCTGCTCAGAGCCCACGACCGGGATTGAACCGGTGACCTCATCCTTACCAAGGATGTGCTCTACCAACTGAGCTACGTGGGCCAAAGAGAAAAACTACCTATAGTTAAATGTTAACTTCCTCAGTCTCTAGCGATGCCGAATTTTCAACACAATATGGAGCGGGAAACGGGATTCGAACCCGCGACCCTCAGCTTGGAAGGCTGATGCTCTAGCCGACTGAGCTATTCCCGCTCAAAGCCATTCTAAAACGGCTGTGAGAAATAAGAAAAATAGGCAGTGGGGAGGGGAGGATTCGAACCTCCGAAGGCTTCGCCGACAGATTTACAGTCTGTTCCCTTTGACCACTCGGGAACCTCCCCTCAAGCACAGAGTTTCCCGAACATAAAAATGGAGCTGGCGAAGGGACTCGAACCCCCGACCGGCTGATTACAAATCAGCTGCTCTACCAACTGAGCTACACCAGCCTAAAGTTACTAATATAACAAGCTATTAAAAAATGTCAAGGAAAAATTTTAAATTTGTTTTCTCCGTAATTGAGGAATCAGTTGCTCTCTTTCTGTCTTAGATATAAAACCATCTTACAAAAACTTAGAACTTCTTTCTGGGTAAGATTTTCAATGGACTCCAGCATCGATGAAAACATCGAGGAACAGTATCGAAAAACTCTCTGTCAATACTCGGCTTTTTCAACTACCCCCTGTCACCATCTCCTGGTCAAGAAGCCCCTCAGCCACCCTCCCCACTGGACCTGTTAAGCGTATCTGGTAGCCCTCGCCCATTTCAACGCGCAACTCTCCCCCGGGCATGTGCACCGTCACCTTGTCGCCGCACAGACCCAGACGATGGGCTACTGCACAGACCGCACAGCTGCTGGTGCCCGAGGACAAGGTGTAGCCCGCTCCGCGTTCCCAGATTTCAATCCTGATGTTCTCTCTGTCCAGGACCTTCATGAACTGAACGTTCGTTCGTTTGGGAAAGATGTCGTGAGTTTCGATCAGCGGGCCAAGTCTTCTGGCCTCACTTTCAGATGGGCAGTCTCGATGAACGACACAATGAGGATTTCCCATAGAGACGGCCGATATTTCAAGAGGCTCCCCTTTTATCTCCAGAGATTCTCTCAGAATCTCTCTGGTGGGCCCAGAAACGGGGATTCTGCCGCTGTTGAAAATTGCCTGACCCATATCGACAACGACCAATTTGCCTTTCTCTTGCACCCGACAGGTGACAGTGCCTCCCGGGGTTTCCACCCGAAAAGGTTGATCTGTCACGACACCCCGATCCCAGAGGTAGCGGGAGAAGATCCGCAGGCCATTGCCGCTTTTCTCCACCCATGATCCGTCCGGATTGAAGATCTGCAGGGAAAACGTTCCATCATCCTTGTCTGGCTGGCGCAGGAGTATGCCATCGGAGCCCACTCCGTAATGGCGATTGCAGATGAGCTCGATCTGAGAGACCGTGAGAGGAGCGGCCAGTTCCTCTGATTCCATCACGAGATAATCGTTGCCCAAGGCTTGATATTTGACAAAGCGCATCGAGTTATCCGCACTTAGGCGAAATAGAGTTGAGCGGTTGTGAGAGACAAGTTCCTTGACGAATCCACTGCTACAGGTGTCTTATGCATGGTGCTCACTATCCCTAAAATGTCACCTCATCCCTGTGGCCAAAACCCTTGCTGTAATTGATGAAGAATCCCTTTGATGACTTCACTTGGAAGAGGACGACGTTTGGATTGGGATCCATGTTGGCAAACTGGGGAAATTTCTTCATGATCAGCCCGACGACCCACTATATCTCCCCGGGATCAACCAAAATATTAGCCTTGCCCTGCATCTGGATGCCCTTTATGCTCCCCAAGTCGTGGTAGTCCTCGTCGACCACAAAGGCCAAGTCAGGATTCTGCGGATATTGTGGATCTTCCCAGATTGTTTGAAAGTCGCACAGTACAGAGTCGTCCCCTTAGAGGTATAACCCACAGTATGAACCATGGGTTTCCCATCAGTGCTAAGGGTGGCCAGCGCCATATATCTGTGTTCGGCGAGATAATCGGCGATGTGCTGTCTGATTTCCTCTGCCATAACCTACTCTTCTTCATAATCTCTAGCCTAACGCAACGTCGCTGCACCTTGGATAGAAAACCAGCCGCATCCTTGGATTATTCTCACGATTTGCCCACATACCGGGAGGCGCACCAACTGATGACGCTCACGATCAGGGATCCAAACAGGGCTGGGAAGAAGCCACCCAGGACAAAGCCCGGCAACAGCCAAGCCACCAGCCCAAGCATGGCCGCATTGATGACCAGTAGGAACAAACCCAGAGTGAGGATGGTCAGGGGAAGAGTCAGAAAGATGAGTACTGGCCTGACCAGGGCGTTGACCAGGCCCAACAGGAAGGCCGCGGCCAGGAGCGTTCCCATACCACTGATATCCATGCCCGGGATCAAGACCGAGGCAATCCAAAGGCCCGCGGCGCTGATGAGCATTCGAACCAGAAAGGCACCCATTCGAAAAGTCCTTTCTTAAGTCTTTTGAGTTTTCAATGATTCTCAGCCGATCTGAGAACGGCTGTTGGGCAATAAAAAGAGAAGGGGCGCTCCTGAGATCATGATCACCGCGCTGGCGGTGAACATCTGGCGCAGCCCGAATTTGTCGCTTAGAGCCCCCAGCAGCACGACAACTCCCGAGCGAATCAGAAAGCTCATGGACATGTAGGTACCATTGGCCAGGGCTCGGTTTTCTGGAAAGCTCTCCTGAACAAGAGCCATCATCACGGGTGTGGTGGAGATGACCAACATCCCCAGAAAAACCAATAAGCCATATTGAGCCCAACCGTGGACGGCGAGAAAGGCGATCATGAAAACCGGAGCTACAGTCATGGAAATCAACAAGACCAGTCTTCGCCCCAACCGATCACTGACTGATCCGCCGAGAAAAGCTCCGGCCACACCAGCTCCCTGGAGCACCGTGAGAGATGCTCCGGCGTACCAGAGATCAGCCCCCTCCTCGATGAGAAAGGTGGGCAGATAATAGGTCAGCGAAGCCTGCATGAAGGCACGCAGCAAAATTATAACCCCAAGGGGTAACAGCACTGGTTTCATTCGCCGCAAAGCCGATCGCCATGGTAAACCTGGTGCCAGCTCCTCGGGACGACCGGAAACGCCCCTGATCCGCAGATAGAAGACAAGGGAAGCCACCCAACCCCCAACCATCAGCCAGGGCAATCCTTTCATGGTCAAGTGGATCACCGCCGTGACGACAACGATGGGACCAAGAGTTCGCCCCAGCTCACCTCCCACCATCCAAAAGCTCATCCCCCGACCCAGGCTTCTTCCCGACAACCGGCCCGCCATCACGGGCCCCACGGCATGCATCCCAGCAGAACTGAAACCGGCTATCAATAACAGCAAGGCCAGAATTGCATAGCCCGGGGCCGTCCCCAGCAGACACATCATGGGGGCTGTGATGGCCGGTGCCAAAATGACGGCATAGCGCAGATTGAAGCGATCGGCAAAGTGACCGATGGCCGGCTGAATCAGAGATGGAGCCGTAATGAAAGTGTTTAGCAGTCCTGCCTCGGCCTTGGTCAGTGCCAGATGAGCGATAAAAGAAGGCAGTAGGGGTGGCAAAAATGCCGTGTAGGTGTCGTGTACGAAATGCCCGGATGCCATGGTGATGACCCGGCCCGTCTGGAAGCGTTCATGCCCACGAGAAACCTGACCTTCATGCGCATCTCTGTCTGCCTGCTTTCTGTTTTGTTCACAGGACATTCAAACCCTATTCTTTAGGATATCCCACCGTCTGGGCCAATATGACCTTCTGATCTGACTTCAGCCCCATGGCCTCGGCAAGGGCTGGTCGGTCAATGAGCCCTCGTACCACCGTTGCCAATCCCTGGGATGCACAGTAAAGATAGACGTTCTGGCTGATAAATCCCGTGTTGGCAGCCGAGTAGAAATCCTTGTCTTCGTCGCTCGCCTGGCCCATCTTGGAATAATCCGCCACGAATATGAGGTTCACGGGAGCCTTTTTTACAAAGGACTGAAGCCCCGTCAGCGCGCGGATGTCCTCCCTCAATATTGGCCTCAACACATGGGGCGGCGCATCGTAGAGATAGAGGCCATCGGCGGTGGCAACGTAGATATCAATTTCCTGCCAGTTCACCGCCGAGGGCGCCGTCCGCTTACCAGTTTCCGAGCGATTGACTCCGAATGCAGCCCACAGCATATCGGAGAGCTCCTGAATGGATAATTCCTCGCCGCTGAATGCACGAGAGGTTCTCCTGTCCTTCAGCGCCTGCATGAGAGGTTTGCCGCCATCCATCTGGGGTATAGGGAGAGAAATGGGCTTCAGCTCCTGTGCCAATGACAGAGCAGCACAAATGACCAGCTTGGCTACGAGCAGGGGAATGGCTGAGAAATATTTTGTGAACATAGTGCTTCTCCATGAGGTTTTACCATCATCTCGATGGCCCGAGATTTCCAGGACCTCGGCTTCAGATTTTGGAAATCAACTGAATTATAATCAAAACACGCGTAGAATGGTGAAAACGCCTCCGGAGCGGATTAGTGGTTAGACTCGAGGGCCGCAGCGGGAATCGGATTGGCAATGTCCAGGACAAACTTCCATATGCCGTCAAGTTGTTTCTTCCAAATTCGCGCATAGCTTGCAGATTCGGTAGCTAGACCTTTCTGTGTTTCCGCCCTGAACTTGGAGATGCCATAGGTATAACCCAAATCCCCTGACTGAGAAACCTGGGCTTCCATAGGCTCCCAAATCAATAGTCCGGGCTGTTTCGACAACGCTGTCCGCAGGGATTTCTTACCGACAGTGGGAAGCACATTCATGCGATAAAACCGGACATCATCCGTGCAATAAGCCAGGAAGGCATCGACGATGCCCTTCGAGACTGAACGCCTGGCAAATTCACGGTCCACTTTCAGAAGCTCCGCCCGTTCAGCTTCCACATCGGCATAAGCCGTCTCTCCGCTGTCCACCCCAGGCACCCCTTCCGGAGAGAATGCCTCTATTGCTTCGGCCTCAGGCTTTGAGTGGACAATACCGACATCGATGACCACCCTCCATGAGCCGCCGGCCTGCTTTCTCCAGATAGACACGTAGTGCCCATATTCGATGGATTCATCGCCCTCCCTAGTGAATTCCCAGGGGCCTGTGGTGTACCCCATGTCGCCCGTGCGAGACACCTCGGCAAAAATGGGCCGCCAGGTCAAGGTTCCTGGGATTTCCCCGCGTTCGGCATACCATTTCTTCCCATCAACCGGGCGCGGACGGAAGATAATGGCATCATCGGCCAGATATGTCACAAACGCTTGGTGCATCCCCTGGGACAACGATAGCTTGGAGAAGGCTCGCTCGGCCTCAAGAAGTGAGTCCAGATCAGAGCTCACCTCGTTGAGCTGAGCGTATCCCACTGTGGCGGACAATATGAACATCAGCAAAAATGGTAAGGATTTCATGAGGTCCTCCTGATTCATGGCTTGCGCAATTGGGGGTGAAAATGACGGTCCGCTTTTTTTCCTGAACAAAGTCAAATTAACGAAGATAGTTCTTTTATTAACCTCAATAATTTCTCACCTTGTGAACGGCAAACTCCTCGTCTCGATAGATCTCTCTCAGCATAGCGCAGCCAGGCTCATCGAGACCATTTTCGAGTATAACATGAGTTATGCCGTAGTGAGGTGCCAAATCCCTAAGAATGCTGCAGGCAAGCTCCCCCTGCCTTTGATAGAGCTCTTTGGCCATTTGAATTCTCTTATTCCACTCGAGAATCTCACTATCTCTGTAGGGATGTGATTTTTCATCAACAAATATCGGGACTCCAGTGTACAACCGAAATCGCTCCATCTCTATGGGTATCAAAAAAATATCATCGGGCTGCTTTATCGCCTTGACAAAATTCATGACCGGAACGTCCTCGGCATCAGCAGCTTGAGCGAAACGACGACTTGTGCCGATCAAACCAGAAAGGGCCAACATCAACATCGCCATCACTAATGAGAGCATGAGGGCTCTTTTATGAATTGAAATCTGACGATTGAATTTCTTAAAACAAAAAGACAGAATGGTTGCCACTATGATGCAGGATGAAATGGGAACTAAAAATACGGAGCTGCGCCATGGGAATTGTAGGGCGAAACCTTTGCTTTTCGTCATGACTTGCACAAAGGTCAAGGCACCTGCTAAAAGAAACGGGATTGACAATAACGAAAAGAGCCTCTTCTTCCTGATTAGAAAAAGCGCCAGCATAATAAGCAGAATTTGAAACGCTGACTGCGGGCCAAACCAATGACTTGCCTTGGCGTGATGAGGTATTCTTTCATCGACAAGAATGCCTTGAGCCTGACTCAGCAGCTCTGGCGAACTGGCCTTAAACGACAGGTAGACATAAGTTGAAATGGGTATGATGAGAACAAGCGCAAGCCCACCGATGGACAAAGTTGGTTTTAGATCTTTGCGTTCCCTCAACAGAATGATCATATAAGTCAGGGTGAGTACTGCTACATTCAAAAGGTAAGTGGGATGAATTGATGCGCTCAAGCTGGAACAGAATATCGCCAGAACACGCTTGCCACGTAGAAAAAGGTAAACAGATAAAAGAAGCAAGACGCCGAACATGTTGGGCTGAAACACGGGGCCTAATAGATATTGCCCTGCAACCCCATTGTGAAGAAGCTGTGTGATATCGAGACCCGTTAATTTTGATGTCACAGAGCCCAATACCGGTGAGTGGAGCCCGGTGATGACGACGAAACAGGCGAGATATTGTATGCCTGAGCTGTCAACTTTGTACGTATGAGAAATGATGCCGAGCATACTGCAAATATAGACGCCCAAAAGAGCCAGAGAGTAGAGATAAAAAAGATATTCATGCAGATAAGAGAAGGTAATCCCCACGAGAAGACTAAAGATCGGCACCGGATCTACGGTATTCGCCAGCCAATCTTTTGATAAAAATCCCAGACCACCCTTCGCCAGACCCTGTAAAAAATAAGAATTTTGGTTCAAAGAGTACAACGGCAGCTGTGAATAAGACAAAGAAAAAACCAACGCCAATAGCACAATCGTTCCGATTCTGGTTAACCTCGGCGATCTCTTGGCGATCATTTTTCCAGGGTGCCCTATCCTCTCTTCGGCTGATTCTGCCAATCCACCGGCCCCACCGAAAACCTGTATTGCAGACGCGGCAGAACGATGTCTCTCCAGGCCTTCGTGAAGTACTCATAGGCCTGGTCCCATTCTCCTCCCTGACCCCAGCCGTCGTGAAATAAAGTTACTCTAGTCCGTCCACACTCAAGGTCCTGAAATCTCACCACAACATGAGTCCACTGTTGGCGTACCAGGGACATACGTGGAGGGGCATTCCAGGTGAAAGCTAACATCTGCTTGGGCTGAATGGCCAAAATCCTGACCCCTTCAGCCCCACGTTGACCGGGTTCAGCATCGGGATCAAACAAAATCTCGTAAGCCCCACCCACCTTTAAATCCACATGACAGTCTGGGGCGAAAAAGCTTTTGATGCCCTCCTCGGTGGTCCAGGTATCCCAGACTTGGTCGATGTCTCCCTCGACATCTACATCTAGTTGAATGGTGCGATTTGGGTCTTGCCCATCCATGAGATCAATCCTCCTGCACCTATCTCCGTCGCTAAGCTCTGTTTGGAAAGAAACAAGGCAACGAGAGTTCACAATTTTGCTATCCGCTCAACTTCCCTCGTTATCGGTAGAGAACCTGATATGCCCACGGCTCCAACCACACCTTCGTACCCGAGGAAATGGTCACCCTTTCTCCTGTGAACGCATCGATATAATCACCTAGGGAGGATTTTCCCTCAAGATCAACATTTTGCTCTTCTTCAGACAGATTCAGCACCACGAAGACTTTGTCCTCATCCTTTTCCCGAACGAAGGCGAAAACGCTGTGTTCTGCTGAGGTCTTCACACGAAACAATAACCCTCCTCCCTCTCCATTCCACAAAGCCTTATTGTCCCTTTTAAGATTTAGGAGAGTCGCGTACAGCCCTGCAAATTCGTGCTCTCGCCACTCGATGAGGTCCTTCTCGAAGAATTCCAACCGATGATCCAAACCAGCCTCCTGGCCACCGTAGACCAGAGGCATTCCCTCCAAAGAGGCGGTCAGCACGGCAAAGGTCTCGGCCGCGTCTCCCAGACGCTCGAAGACCGTTCCGTTCCAGGAGTTCTCATCGTGGTTTGAGGTGAAGTACATCCGATAGGCAGCTCGGGGAAATCTCTGCTCTTCCAGATCTAAATATCTGCAGATATCATCCGCGCCCTTCTGGCCACCTGCGATGCGGTTCATCAGATGGTAGAGTGCCCAGCCATAGGTCATATCGAAGGCCCGGTGGTGAAACTCCGGTTCTTCCGCTTCGGCCAGCAGGAACACCGGTTTGATCTGCTCCAACTCGGGCCGGACCCGTTCCCAAAAATCCATGGGCACCATGCTGGCCACATCGCATCGAAATCCGTCCACATCCACCTCCTCTACCCAGAACTTCATGGCCTCCAACATATAGTCCCGCAGAGCAGGTTTGTTGTAGTTCAAGTCTATGACGTCGGACCAGTCGGGCACGGGGGGAAAGAACTGGCCTCGGGAATCCCTCATGTACCAATCAGGATGTTGCTCGGTCAGAGGATTGTCCCAGGCGGAGTGGTTGGCCACCCAGTCGATGATGACGTACATGCCCATCTGGTGTATTTTCTCAACCAGGGCCTTGAACTCCTCCAGAGTGCCAAATTCGGGATTCACCCCGTAGTAATCTCTCACGGAATAGTAGCTGCCCAAACTCCCCTTGCGGTTCTCTTCGCCGATAGGATGGATGGGCATGAACCAGAGGATGCCAACGCCCATCTCCTTTAATCTGGGGAGGTGACTCTCAAATCCCGCAAAATCGCCAGAGGGAGAGTATTGTCGCACATTCACCTCATAGATGCTCTGATTGAGGCTCCACTCCGGGTGTTCGACCAGGCTGACTGCGGGCTGAGATGAAGGCTCGAAGTGAATCGGCGGAGACTCAAGCTGCTGGCAAGCGACAAGGAAGGCACACGCTAGCAGGACGGATAAAAATGGTTTCCTCAAATGGGGCATGGCATGAAGAACTCTTGTCCTGTTCATCACATCCTCCTCAACGCTGCCAACTTTATCCGCCAGTCTCAGTAACTTAGACGCAATCTCCGGATTTAAAGAAGTTCGCGACGAAGCAAACACTGCCTTTAAGACGCTTCCATACCGCTTCAGGACAACCTCGTTGTCATCTTCAGGGAGTAATACTCCAGCAATGGCACCCCTATTTATTCTTTTGCTTCCGCTCGTGAGCCTCAACGGGCACGGCTTCCGTATCGATTCGCTCCCGTCCACGAACGATGGTCAAGGTCACCGACTCACCCAAGGGCCATTCGGCCAGAAAGCGATGAACATCGTCAACACTGATCACATCCTGCCCGTTTATGGCTACGATAATATCACCCATTCGCACCCCCACCTTGCCGGCTGGCCCTTCGGGAGTGACCGACAGAACCTCTACGGCGCGCTCCTGGGTGAGATGGTGGAATCGGACCAGGCGCCGATCGAGTTGCCTCTCTCGGGCAGCGATTCCTAAATATCCGCGTCGGACCCGTCCGTGGGTCAGCAGTTGAGAGACAACCCACCTGGCGGTGTTAACGGGAATAGAAAAGCCAATTCCCTGGGCTATCACGATAATCGCCGTATTGATCCCCACAATCCGTCCCCGGGAATCGACCAGGGGTCCACCTGAATTCCCCGGGTTCATAGGTGCGGTGTGTTGAATGATGTTCTCAATGAGTCGCCCCTCTCTGCTGCGCATGGCACGGCCCAAAGCACTGACCACGCCCGTTGAGACGGTGGACTGAAAGCCAAATG
>SMTZ1_10016952_pt1 | contig 11087 bp, 7 predicted proteins | sample DeeMarSWOR136_30_FD_25667 | JGI IMG/M metagenome (IMG submission 25667)
CGAACAGCCGATCGCGTCGGCGGCGCTGGACGAGCTGGCGCGGGCGAGATCGAACGCGTGCGTCGTGATTTCCGACATCACGCGTCCCGTTCCCAACGCGGTTCTTCTGCCGCCCATCCTGTCCACGCTCGAATCGGCGGGAGTCGCGCGCGAGGCGATAACAATTCTTGTTGCAACTGGTATCCATCGACCCAACCTTGGCGACGAGCTAGTCGAACTGGTCGGCCCACAGATCGCGTCTAACTATCGTATCGTCAATCATCTGTCGCGTGATGAGAAGGAGCTGCGCGATGTGGGCCGAACGCGGGCGGGAATTCCCATACACGTCAACCGCCACTATCTTGACGCCGACCTCAAAATCCTGACCGGCTTCATCGAGCCGCATCTCTGGGCGGGATACAGTGGAGGGCGCAAGGCGATCCTGCCCGGCGTGACGGGCCTGGAAACGATGAAGTTCATGCATGGTTACGCGATGATCGATCATCCCGGCACGCGCTATGGCCAACTCGAAGGCAATCCCTTTCACGAAGCGGGACTGGAGGTTGCCGAGCGCGTGGGTGTTGACTTCATCGTCAATGTTACCCTCAACGAGGCCAAGCAGATCACGGGAGTATTCGCCGGACACTACGACAAGGCCCATCTTGAGGGGGTCGGGTTCTGCGAGAAGTGGGTGGTCGCCGAGGCGGATGTGCCCGTGGACCTGGCGATCACAACCGGCGGCGGCTATCCGCTCGACAAAACGCTCTACCAGACGGTCAAGGGCATGTCGGGCGTCAATCCGATTGTCCGTCCCGGTGGTACGATCCTCGTCGCATCTCGCTGCGAGGAAGGAGCAGGAAGCCCGGAGTTTGCCGGTTTGCTCGAACGGGCCGGGTCGATCGAGCGGTTTTCTGCCATGCTCCGCCAACCGGGTTTCTTCGAGGTGGACCAATGGATTGCGCAGGAGATGTATCAGATCCTGAGGGACAAGAAAATCGCCTTGTTCTCCGAGGGTCTGACGGTCGAGCAGATTGGGCGCTATCTACTGGAGCCGGTCGAGGATTTGCAGGCCTACATTGATCGTTTCATCGAGCTGACACCTTCGGCGCGGGTTGCCGTCATCCCCGAAGGGCCTTACGTGATTGCCCGCCTGGGCGAAATGACCTGAAAGAGCGCTTGGCAACGCCGGGCGTCGCGAGCGAAAAGACGGTGACGTTTTCGCTTGAAGGCCCTCAGTGCGTGTGAGATAGGCACGCGCGGCCACTTTGATCCTAACCCTCGCAAGGGAATTTCTCCTGCATGGCAGATGAACAGCCGCACCCACATAGCACGCTCCTTCGAGCCTTCCTGGTTCTTGCGGTTCTTCTGCTTTTTCTCGTCGCAATAAAGTCGTTGGGCAGTGCTCTGAAGGACCTCGGCGAGGAGCGGCTGTTTAGCCTGATTGCCGCCACTAAGAACCCCTTCGTCGGATTGGCAGTCGGCATCCTGGTCACCAGCATTATCCAGAGCTCGTCGGTAACGACCTCAATGGCGGTGGGGCTGGTCGGCAGTGGCCAGATGGAGGTCGTCAATGCCGTGCCCATCATCATGGGTGCGAACATTGGCACGACGGTGACCAATACGATAGTCGCGCTCACGTCGGTGGGACGGCGTGATGAGTTCCGTTTGGCCATGAGCGCGGCGACGATGCACGATTTCTTCAACGTGTTGACTGTCATCATATTATTTCCATTCGAGATTGCATTCGGACTCTTGAGCCGGAGCGCCGAGTTTGCCAGTTCTCTGGTCGAAGGGCTTTGGACCAGAACCTATGAAAGCCCTTTTCAGGAGTTGCTGAAATGGGGCAGCGGCAGGATTCGAGCCTTTTCGGGCTTTGTGGTCGAGAAACTGGGCGTGACCGAAGTGGAGCTGTGGTCCGCGCTTCTCATGGTCTTTTTGAGTGTCGCGCTGATATTGTTGGCCCTATTTCTGTTGGTCAGGTTGCTCAAGTCGCTTATGCTCCGCCGGGTGGAGATTCTCTTGAACAAATACCTGGGGGGGACGGGTCTTCTGGCACTTGCGATCGGCCTGATCGTCACGGCGTTGGTCCAGAGCAGTTCCGTGACGACCTCGACCCTGGTGCCCCTGGTCGCGGCGGGCGTCCTCGCACTCGAGAGGGCATTTCCGATCACGCTCGGGGCCAATTTGGGCACGACCGTGACGGCGCTGATCGCATCGGTGGCCGCCGACAGGCCCGAGGGCCTGACGATCGCCCTTGCTCATTTTTTGTTCAATCTCACGGGTATACTGATCTTCTTCCCGTTTCCGCGAATGCGGGCAATTCCGCTATCGTTGGCGCGGTTTGTGGGCAATTTGGCTTATCGCTCGAGGACGCGGGCGCTGGCGTATTCGGCTTGTCTCTTTTTTGCTCTTCCCACAGTGCTCATTATTCTGTGGGAGCTGTTTCACAGATAGACGGGCCGGCGGGGGGCCATTGTGCCAGGAGGACCACAGCGGACCAGCGAAGCTGAGCAAGACGGCGTCTCGTGCGCGAGCGAGAAGAGCTTGAGCCCGAGGCGGCGGAGAGGGTAGTCTTTGGAAGTGGTGGCGAGGCGAAGGGGGATTGGGCGATGTTTGAAAGCATTCTGGGTTTCTGGTCAGGAAAGGATTTTCTCGCGCAAGTGCTTGATGACTTCTCGGAGATGTTGAGAACGGCCGAGAAGATGTATGCCGACGTGATGGGGCATTTTCTCATCCAGCGACAAGAGCCGGAGTTCAGGCAAAGCGTCTATCGTCGCGACCAGGCGATTAACACGCTCGAGCGCAAGATTCGCTGTCGGATCATCAGCCACTTGGCAGTTCGTCCGCGCGTCAGCCTCAACGCCTGTCTGGTCCTGATGAGTGTTGTGAAGGATGCCGAACGGCTGGGCGACTACAGCAAGAATCTTCTGGAAGCGGCCGAGGCCATCGAACGCCCCCTCGACCAAGGCGAGTTTGAGCGCTTTTTCGGTGACATTCCTCAGCAAATCATGGGCTGTTTCGCCGATACAGCCAAGGCCTTTGTTGAATCGGACGAGGCACTGGCCCGCTCGGTGGTTCGCTGCCAAAGAGGCGTGGCAGCACGTTGCGAGCAGATCTGGCTCGAGCTTGCGCGAAGCGATCTGTCGCCCAATCATGCTGTCTGCCTGGCGGTTTCGGCTCGATTCATGAAACGCATTGCGTTGCATCTGGCCAACATCGCCACGGCGGTTGTTATGCCTGTCAGCGATCTGGACTACTGGGACGAGGCCGGCCGCGGCGAGGATGAGGTCGCACGTGGCGCCGGAGACCCGCTCACGGGTCTCGAGACATCATAGTCCATCATTCATAGATCATCAGCGTTGGTGATGCCATGGCCTATGTCGAACGATTCTCGATCTCGATGAACCGTGAGTTGCTCAAGAAGTTCGATGAGCGAATCCGGCGCAAGGGCTATCCGAACCGTTCGGAAGCTATCCGCGACCTTGTCCGCAACGCTTTGGTCGAACAGTGCTGGGGCCGCGCGGGCGAAAAGGTCGCCGCCACTGTGACACTGGTCTACGATCATCACACGCGCGAGCTGGCCGATCGTCTCGCCGACATCCAGCACGACCACGGTTCGCTCGTCGTGGCTACGACCCACGTCCACCTCGACGATGATAATTGTCTCGAGGTTGTCATCTTGCGGGGCCGGTCGGGTCGTGTCCGTCGTCTTGCCGAACTGCTTATTGCGCAAAAGGGAGTCAAACACGGGCGCGTGATCCACACGTCCGAGGGACGAGACCTCTGGTAGAAACGCCGCAGCGATCTCCTGCAACCTGCAACTTGAAACCTGCAACCCGGGGCCTCGGCGCTCAGAACCGCGTGGTCAGGGCACGCTCTTTGTCTCCCACGGTGAGCGGGCGAACCGGGCCTGTTCCGAACTGTTCGAGGTCTTGCTCGATGAACGGCTGCAGCCGAGCACGCAGTTGGCGCGCGATCTCGGGGTTGGTAGTTGAAATGTCGTTGCAACAGTTGCGGTCGGTCGCCAGGTCAAACAACTCCATTCTATGGCTTCCAGCGTTCGGTTCGAATCATCCGGTCTTTTGCCGTCACGAGGTTTGGCTCATAGCGTTTCTTCTTGTAGATTTTCAGCGTCTTGGGATCCACCTCGTGAATCTGCGGGTAGTTCGTGAACTCGTAGGCAAGGTGGCCCCGGATAAAAACCTTCGTGGTCGAGATGCCCGTTTCCGCATAGACCCAACGCTCGCGGTCGTCGCTGCGGCCCTCGACGTCGGCCATTCGCGAGACACCCTCGGCTTTTTCCAGCGGCGGCAGTCCGATAGCATCAAGCAGCGTCGGTGCTATATCGATCGTTCGAACCAGTCGCTCGACGCGCCGGCCAGCGTGCTGCTGGTTGGGAAACTTGATTGCGAGTGGGATGTGGGTGTCGCCGTCACCCCAGAGGAAGAACCCGTGCGTCGAGGAGCCGTAGCGATAACGCAAGCCCGGCTCGGGCAGGTTCTCCCCGTGGTCCGCCAGGAAGACTATGTACGAATTGTCGTACAGTCCGGCCTTCTTGATTGCGTCCAGGATCGCTCCGAAGCTGTCGTCGGCCGAGCGTGTCAGCGCGTCGTAGAGATTCATTTCCTGGGTGAAGATCCACGAGGTTTCTTTGGGCGAGAATTCCCTCCCGGTCTCCCGTTTCTCCAGGATTTGATCGAGCAGCGGACGGTAGCCGAAACGGTTTGGAACCGGCCCGAACGATGGGGCAAACCAGGTCGAGCTGGGGTAAGACACACAGAACGGGACATGGATGGAGCACAGATGGATTGCCTGAAAGAACTTTGGTTCATATCTCATCCGGCCAAGAAAGCGGGCAATCTCGCGATTCATAGGTTCCGGCTTGTAGATCGCACGATAGGCGGCGTTGATCCGTAGTCCTGGCTCATAGAGAAAGCCCAAGCGGTTGTTCAAAAAGTAATAATAGAGGATCGACCGCGGCTGCACTGAGCTGATGTAGAAATCTACAGCGTTGTGGGGTGGTTGAACGATTACATCAAATCCAACTTCGGGCTCCATCCACGCGAAATTCGTGTTATCCAGGAAGAAAGCAGTCTTGTAGCCGGCCCGCTGAAGCGTCTGCGCCATTGTGGGAACGCGAGGCAATACCGAGTCGCGCGGCGGCAGATCGAACCTGATTCCGTGCGTTGGCGGCCAACAGCCCGTCAGAACCGACATCCACGAGGGGTAGGTTCTGCACAGTGGCACAAATGCCTGGCCGAACCAGACACAGTCGTCTAGAAAACGGTCAATGTTCGGTGTCGTCGCCCGCGGGTAAGGATGGCGGAGACCCTTCCAGGAAAGATGGTCGGGCCGCATCGAGTCGAGCGCGATCACTAGGATGTTGGGGCCGTTGTTTGTCGCAGGCCTTTGAAGCAATCGCTTGCTTGCCCACCAGCCGCCCGCGCCGACGAGAAAGATGGCTCCAATCGCCACCAACACCGTTCGATGGCGGGTCAGTACAACAACGACGCTGGACCAATACTTGCGCAACAAGAACAGCGCCAGAAGGATCGGCGTGGCCATTCCGATAACCCACGTGATCAAGTGCCAATAGAGACTTCCTGCGAACCACGCGTAGTGGTACGAGCTAGCGAAAAGCGACGGGTAGAGTGTGATCATTCTCAAGTGGATATAAATTAGTAAAGCGGCGAGCAGCCCCAGGAAGGTCCAAAGAGACTTGCGTTGCAGCGCGGATTCGTTTTGCGCAATTCTCTCTGCTTGGGCGCCCTGGTGCTCGCCCGCTGTACGGCGGGCTTCGCTCGCCCCACGGCGAGTTATCTTGGGCCGGACGAGCAGATAGGCCACCATGCCGAGCAGGGCTCCGACCGCGATACCGGCCGCCGCGTAGAAACCCACATACTTCACAGCCCGCCAGGCGAGAGGTGCCACGGGAAGCCCGGTGACACCGTCGGGGCCGCGCACGCTTTGCAGCCTGCGAGCCGTTTTTCTGACGTCATTGAAATTGTTGGCGGTCCCAACCGCCAAAAAGAGCAGACAGCCCAAGACCATACACCGAATCAGATAGCGCCATTTGATCACCATTGCGCGTGCTGTTCCCTTCTGTGGATTTTCCACCTCGATCTCAGGCAGTTCGCGCGTATAGCTCCCTGGCGCTTGTTTCAAGGATTCTTTCCACTCGGTGCTGCTGTTGGGTATCGTGCTTTCGCGCTTCGATCGAGGCTCGGGCTGGTCTCAGTCACCGCCCGCCGAACGGCGGGTTGAGCCATTGCGCCAGATCGGGCGGTGGCGAAGACGGGCAAATCCCCATCTCGGCGCACATTTTGAAGAACAGTCCCATTCCCTGCTTGGCCCGATCGGTCAGATCGTAGTGAATCATCTGGCGCAAGTAGGTGCGGCAGAGCGTTGGATCGAGATCGAGTGACCGCGCCGCCTCGTCGGCGATCAGATCGAGATGGGCAAGCCCCAGCCGAAGCGAGCAGCGCAAGACTTCGGCCAGGTCGCCCGTCTCGGCGCCGCGACGCACCGCCCACACTGCGAATACGAATGGCAAGCCCGTGAGGTGCCACCACTCCTGCCCCAGGTCGTATTCGTAGGCGAACCGACCCGACATCGCCAGGGCGGCATTGCCGATCACGACTGCCGCATCGCTACCGCCTCGCTTAAGCACAATCGAAGGGTCATCGTTTTGCGACCTGGCCACCCAGGTCGGTTCGATTGAGAAGCGCTTTTGACACAGGACTTTGATCAATGCGTTGGACGTCAGCGATTCCGGGTCGAGACTGACCGAACGCGCGCGCTCGACCGGCACACGCGAGAAAAGCAACACCGATCGCACCCGCCCGTCGCCGCAGATCGCCGACTCGGCGATCAAGCCATAATCGGGCCGTGAGAAATACTCCAGGACGGGCACCAGTGCGACGTCCAGCTGGCCCGCGCGAAGCCAGCTCGCCAGTTGCGAGGGCGCACCTGCCCGCACCCGAAGCGCAGGTGCCAGCGACTGGAGGCCGAAAATCAGTGGTTTCGTGTTGAGATGGTGAACCACACCGACACGCAAGTCACACTGACTCATGGGTGCAACCTCGACTCCCAGTTGCTCCGGTTTGAGGATTGTGAGGTGATCCATTTTCAGGTTTCAAGTTTCAGGTTTCAAGTTTCAGGTTTCAGGTGCCCGCTGAACGGGCGCTCCTGGCTTTGGCACCAATGAGCAAGGCCCGTGAGCACGGCAAATGCAAAGTGGCGTCGCGCCGCCGCGATTGTCGAGTGGGACAGGTTGGCAACCTGCTCCTCGCTCGTTAGTCATGCTTTGCTCGTTGTCGGCTGTCTGCGGTCCGTTTTTCATTGTCCCCAGGGCCTGCGGCCAGCGCCGCACCCCGCCGTTCGGCGGGCTATTCCATTTGGATATCGGGCGGAGGCTTGGGCGGATCGCCGCGCTTGCCGCCCCTGATCCACTCCCGACGTGCCAGAAGATACTCGCGTTTGCGCCGCATTGCCTCGTCGATGTTTGGCGCGCGGCCGGCTTCGGCAGGCGAAGCCTCGGCCGCTTCGGTGGAGGGTTCCGCCTCCTCGTCTTCGCCCGCTCTGGCCGGACTTCCCAGCGTCTCGAGCTTGTCGGTCTCCATGCTTTCAAGCAGCAGACGGCTGGCTTCGGCACGCAATAGGGGGTCGGATTCATTCTGGTTGATCGTGCGCAGCTTGGAGCGCAACGGTTCGCGGCCGGGGCCGAGCCGTCTGAGGACCGTCCGGACCGATTCGCGCACGGTGTCGTTGCGGCTGCGCAGCCCGTCGAGCAGAGCGTAGAAAAGCGCGCGGAAGACACTCTCGTTGCCGGCATCCCAGGCATACTCACCCAGGGCTGTCTCGGCGGCTCCGCGCACCAAAGGATCACTATCCTCCAGGTGGGCAACAATCAGCGGAAGCGCTTCGAGGTTGCGTTGGCTGCCCAGGGTTTGGAGAGCGGTAATCTTCCTTGTGCCGTGCTTTCCAGACCAGAAACGCCTCGCGCGTAGCGCCTTGATCGCCTCGGCGGCCGCGCGCCGCTGCGATGTCTCGTCCTCTTTCTGCTCGGGACGTTCGGCACGTCGCTCGGTCGCTTGGCGGACCAGTTCGTTCCAGCGCCCGTCGCGGACGAGGCGCGCGCGGACTCTTTCCAGCACCGCATCGGACTCGGGCCCCGTAGCACCAGCCGCTCGGATCTGGTCATACGCGTGGGCAAGCATCACCTCGGCGCGCTCACTGCCGATTCGCTCGATGGCAAAAAGCAGCGCCGCGACGACCTGATCCGTCGTCAGTTCCTTGCGAACATCTTCGGTGGCGTCGTAGTATTTCTCGGTCTGGTATTTCGTTCTCTGGGAGCCGTCAAACAGAAGGGCGTTGGCCAGGAGACGTTCGAGCAGGTCGAGCGCCCTGGGATCGCGCAGTTGGCCCAACGCTTCGGCCAGAGCAACGTAGGCACCGCCGTAGCGCAGGCCGCTCTCCTCGCACGTGTTCACAACAGCCGGCACCGCGTCGCGCCCCATCGCAACAAGTGCCTGGACGGTTGGAGCGCGCCAACCGAGCACCCCCGGCTGGCCCTTCTCCTCGGTGGAGGCAAAATCCGGCGTCATATCGCCCAGCCAGAGGCTGCGAGTGAGTGTCTGGGCGGCCCAGTCGCGCGGCTGTGCGTCCCAGCCCTCGCTCGGCGTGCAGAAACACTGGTAGGCGAGTTCATGGAGCAAGCGCTCATCTTTCTCGGGCACCAGAGTGATCGCCTTCTTGAAGATTACGTTGCGCCCGCCGGGGTCCATGCGCGGGCTTCGCACGACGCGGCCCAGGGCGAAAAGCGCCTCGACCACTTCGCGCCGCGCGGGTCCCTCGGGGATCGAGCCGCGCCGCTTGCCCCGCCGGACAGCATCGGCCAACGCGCGCAGGAGAAACTCGGCCGCCTCGCCATCGGCATAGTTGCTTGTTGCCACCAAGGCGACGCTGCGGACGTTGGGGCGCGCCTCGCCCTCGAACGTCTTGCGCAGCCAGGACAGGAAGGACTTGGCGCGCATCCCCCCCATGACCTCAACGACTCGACGCAGCAGTCGCTCGTCGCTTACTGACCGCGCAAAATCCAGATAGGACCGCGCGACGAGATCGTTCTGCCCCAGTCGCCCAAATGCTTCAAAAACCACCCGACGCGCCGTGGGCGTGAGTGTCATATAGGCGCGGTCCTCGACCCCCGACTTTCGGCCGGCGACCGACAGATCGCGTGGGCAGTACTCGACAAGCACCGACGTCACGTCAGCCCATCGCGAGGCACCGCCGTTGAGGAAGACGCTCGCCACGAGCGCGTGGACGGCCTGATAGAAGTGCACAATGTCTTCTTCGCGTGGCTGTCCCGTCGCCAGCGGGCTTGGCAGCCATCGCTTCAGCTCGACGGTCAATGCGTTCAGGTCGCGGACGAACTCGGCCTCGGGGAACTCGCCGCGAGCACGTTCGGCGGCAAGCCGACGCTCGCGACGTGCCCGTTCCATTGCCTCGAGCAGCTCGTCGCTCAACCCCAGGCGACGCCTGGCCGCACGCAGGCGAGCGGCCAGCTGCTCGACCTCGGCCTGGCCGTGTTCGACCGAACCCAGGACACTCCCCACGTACTCGACCAGCGAACGGTCGGGTTTGCTTCGACCCGGCGGCGGCACCAGGATTGCCGCCACGACGCCCTCGGCGTCCGCGATCTTGCGCCCGCGAATCGCCCCTCGCAGGTCGCGCGCCTGCCTCTCGCGGCTGATCAAGGTCATCCGACCCGACCACTGCTGGATCATGTCCACGCGGCCGCCGATCTTGTCCTTGATCATCTTGGCCAGATCGCCCGGCAGGTTGGTGTCGAGCTCGTCGCAGAACCGCACAACCGGCTCGATGACGAACGCCTCGAGCAGGCGATCGAGACACTGCGTGACCGCTTCGGCGACGGCCGACCGTGTGACGTCTTCGCGCGCGGCAAACTGAAGGATCAGATGGCACGAGGGTTCGAGTTTGCCTTGTCGCAGATACTTCTCGAGGCTTTCGGCGAAGGTCTTTTGCACGTCCGGAATTTTCCTTGCAATCAACTGGACCCGTTCCTACTAGAAGACGCGTCGTTTTGCAATGGATTTCCGGCCCGTCGTCGCCAATGTACGTTGCGATGGTGTGCCTGTCGGCTTTGATCTCGACTCTCACGTAGGCTGGAAGCCTGGGCCACCCACCGTACGGCGGGCAGGAGGCTGCTGCCATGACGCTCGACCCTGACTGCCTGTTTTGCAAGATCATCCGGCGCGAGATTGCCTCGGACATCGCCTACGAGGACGAGACTGTGCTGGCGTTTCACGACGTCGCTCCCCAGGCGCCAACGCATATCCTGGTTGTTCCCAAGGAGCACATTCCCACGCTCAACGACCTCGACGAGAGCCGCCTGACAGTGGTCGGAAAGATGTTCCTGACGGCCAAGCAATTGGCTGCCGAGGCTGGAATCAGCCGGTCGGGCTATCGCTGCGTGTTCAACTGTATGAGCGGCGCCGGGCAATCGGTCTTCCACGTGCATTTGCACCTGCTCGGCGGACGCACGATGGGCTGGCCGCCGGGCTGAGAAACGCGTCAGTGGCGCTGCCGCGGTCGGTCGGCCGGGAGAATCGTTCGATGGCTGAGCCTGAAAGATCGCCCGAGGAGATTCGCGCAATCCTAGCAGATTTGGCCGAATTCCAGGAAATTGACCGCGAGACTATCCAGGTCCGCCGACAGCTGGCCTCACTGTCGCCCAAACTCCCCGCTCTCGACGCCCGCCTGGCTCAAAAGGAGCAGGAGATCGAGAAACTCGCCACGCGCAAGAGCGACCCGGGCAAGGAACGGCCCCGTTTGGAGCGCGAGGTGCGCGAGCTTGAGAACAGCATCGAAGAGCACAGCAAGCGGCTGATGGAGGTCAAGACCAACAAGGAGTATGCGGCCGTCAACCAGGAAATCGAAATACTCCGTCAGAAGATTGATGCCCTCGAAACGCGCATTCTCGAGATGATCGAGGACGAAGACGTGCACGAGAAACGAGTCGGGCAGGCGCGTCAGCGGCTCGAGCGCGTCCGCGCCGAATCGCAGGAGGAAAAGCGCCGTATCGAGGA
>SMTZ1_10007279_pt1 | contig 11086 bp, 8 predicted proteins | sample DeeMarSWOR136_30_FD_25667 | JGI IMG/M metagenome (IMG submission 25667)
TTCCGTGACTCTCACCACATCTTCATTTATCTGGTCGGAGATGTGGCCTTTGTCTTCATCGAGGTTTTGCTGGTCACGCTGATCATTCACCAGCTACTGAGCCAGCGAGAGAAACGGGCCAAGCTGGAAAAACTCAACATGGTCATAGGCACCTTCTTCAGTGAGGTGGGCACCGAGCTGTTGGCCATTTTCTCCGACGCCGATCCGAATCTAGACGATATTCGAACAAACCTCGTGGTGAGTGCAGATTGGTCTGAAGGAGATTTTCTGAGGATGAACAAAGTCTTGCGGAATTACAAGTATGATATCGAGATTCTAAAGGTCAATTTGAGCAGTCTACGCACTTTCCTTCAGGGCAAGAGAGATTTCCTGATTCGGCTATTGGAAAATCCTGTTCTGCTGGAACACGAGTTTTTTACGGACCTTCTACGAGCGGCTTTTCATCTGGCTGAAGAATTGACCTGCAGAAAGGAGGTCACAGACCTGCCTGACACTGATTATCAGCATCTCGCCGGCGATATCAAGAGGGCATATGTTTTGTTGGTCCATCAATGGTTGGATTATATGAGATATTTGAAAAACAGCTATCCCTATCTCTTTTCTCTGGCGATGAGAACGAATCCCTTCGATCAAGAAACATCTCCTATAGTGAAATGAGACTCATAATTTTGATCAGATGTACACATTGGCCTGCAGGATTTCCCAATGGGGAAGACAAATCGATCTGATCATGATCTTGTACGCATAGAAAACGCAGGCGATTCTGGTGCTGGTCGTCCAGTTCTCCCTTTCGAGAGAGACACCGACGTGAGATCAGAGGAGGAAAAAACTTCAATCAGACCAGTTCTCATCATGAAGCCGGTTTTGGCGGCGGATCGCACATTTACAATGAGACTCGAGGAGAAATGGGACTTCAGCCTCAAAAGGATCGCTGGTGGCCACAAATACGATCCTTGTATGCAGATATTTGGATCTTTCTAACAAAGGACATCTGGAGTCTCGACCTGACAAAATTGAGCCGTCTGCAGGCCTTCGGCATCCGACGGGCCAAGGTGCTCATCTTCGTCTTACGACAGTTCTATTCGGACAAGCTCCTCATCCGAGCTTCCTCTCTCACTTACTCCAGTCTGCTGGCCATCGTTCCGTTCCTGGCCGTCGTCTTCGCCATTCTCAAGGCGATCGGCCTGCATCTGAACCTGGCACCGGCCCTGTATAATTTTCTGGCCCCGTTGGGCGACCGGGGCGAGATTATCTCGGAGAAAATCCTGGAGTTCGTGGCCAACGCCCAGACCAGCACTATCGGCCTTGTCGGAACCGCCGTTCTTCTTCTCACGGTGTACGGCATTTTGAACAAAATCGAGGGTTCCTATAATGACATCTGGCATGTGCCCCAAGGTCGGACTTGGCCGCGCCGGCTGGCGGGCTATACATTGCTGACCGCAGTCGGCCCTCTCTCGCTGTTCCTCATCCTCGCCTTGACGGCCTCCATCACCTCACTGAACTCCGTGCGCGGAATCCTCAGCTTGGAGCACCTCGCCAAGCTCTTTGATTTGGTCGTCAAGTTGATGCCCTACGTTCTCAGCTGCCTGCTTTTCTCCATCGTCATCTGGTTCGTCCCCAACATCCGGGTCAGCATCCGAGCAGCCATCATCGGAGGGGCTTTTTCAGGCATCCTGTGGCAGCTGTCCAACTGGGGGTTTGCACGCTTTATCGCCGGGGCGACCCGCGCCAGCACGCGGGATATCCTTTTCGCCGGATTCGCCGCATTACCACTTTTCCTGTTGTGGCTCTATGCCAGTTGGAGCATCCTGCTTCTTGGCGCCGAGCTCGGCTATGTGGTTCAGCATGTGGGGATCATGGAATGGCGGGAGTTGGAAAAGCGGTACGGTGAATCACTGCGTCGTTTCGTCGCCATCCGGGCTGTTTTGGGAATCGCCAGAGACTTCATCGCTGCAAATGCGGTGCTGGATCTGAAAAGTCTGGCCCTGGAAATGAAGACCCCCGAGCCGGTGCTGAGCAGTATTCTAGAACACTTGGTGGAAGCCAAGTTCCTGGTTCGCCTGCCCGATCGTGAACCGCGCTACAGCTTGGCTCGTGATCCCGCTCAGATCAGCCTGGCCCAATTGCTGCTGGCTTTAAGAGGGGAAATCACCCTGCCAAAGAAATTATTCTCTGGTGATAAATTGAGCCAGAACGTGATATCACTGCTTCGAGAGATCGACTCTTCAGCTGCTGAAGGCCAGGCCGGCTTATCCCTGAGCGAGGCTGTGGGCCTGCTGGATAAGCCCCCTGACTGCGATCGAAAAAGGGCACATCGAGCTCAGGCATAATCTGCGCATTTCCTTCCATAGACGGCATTTTTACGAAAGGTGATTCTATGCAAGTCAAGCTCAGCTTCCTAGGCGCCGCACAAAACGTGACGGGTTCCCGATACATGGTGGAGGCCAATGGCCAACGCCTGCTGGTCGATTGCGGCCTCTATCAGGAAAGAGACCTGAGGGGACGGAACTGGGATCCCTTCCCCGTCCCACCCGAGAGCATCGATGCTGTCCTTCTCACCCATGCCCATCTGGATCATTGTGGCTTGTTGCCCAAGCTGGTTCGAGAGGGCTTCCATGGAAAAGTTCTCTGCACTCCGGCCACCTCAGAGATCGCCCAGATCGTGCTTATGGACTCTGCGCACCTACAAGAAGAGGATGCCGAGTATAAGCGCAAAAGGCATGAGCGGGAAGGCCGAAGAGGACCTTATCTAGAGATGCCGCTCTACACCGCAGCTGATGCGGAAGCCGTTTTTCCCCATTTCAAATCTGTACAATATGAGGAACCAGTCCAAGTAGTTAGGGGCATGGAAGCGATATTCTACGATGCCGGGCATATTCTCGGATCATCAGCCATAAAAATCAAAGTCAGCCAAAACGGGGAAGAAAGAGCAATTCTATTCTCTGGGGATTTGGGCAGATGGAATATCCCCATCATCCAAGATCCCACTCTTGTGGATCAGGCCGATTATATCTTAGTGGAGTCCACATATGGCGATAGACTACATAAGGAACAAAGCACCATCAACGAGGATCTCCATGAAGTTATAGATTCTACTCGAAAAGCCGATGGGAATATCGTCATCCCCAGTTTTGCCGTAGAGCGAGCCCAAGAAGTTCTCTATCGCCTCAATGAATTACTGATGCAAAATCGCATCCCTCATCTGCCGGTCTTCATAGACAGCCCCATGGCCATCAGCGTCACCGAGGTCTTTGAGCATCATCCCGAGCTCTTCGATGAACAGATGACCAAACTCATGCTCCAGAGAAAATCTCCCTTCGATTTTCCTGGCCTGAAGATGACCCGGTCGGTGACAGAGTCCAAGGCTATCAATGACATCAAGGGGCCGGTGATCATCATAGCCGGCTCCGGCATGTGCACCGGTGGCAGAATAAAACACCATCTGGTTCATAACATCTCCAGGCCACAGAGCACGATACTGTTCGTGGGATATCAGGCGGTGGGCACTCTGGGAAGGCATATCGTCGATGGAGCCAAGGAGGTCCGGATATTTGGACAGATGCATCCCGTTACGGCGACGGTGACCCAGATCCACGGCTTCTCCGCCCATGCCGACAGGGACGAACTGCTGAGATGGTTATCAGGGCTCCAGAAACCTCCCCGACACGTCTTTGTGACCCACGGGGAGCCAGAGGCGGCCCTACACTTCGCCAGCTTTGTAAAAGAGAAAAGGGGCTGGGAGACTTCGGTGCCCAGATACGGGGAGGCCGTCATTTTGCATTAAAGGAGTAATTGGGGGCCCTGGTGTGTCTCCCTGGCACCCGGGAGAGAGGATCTCCACTCTGTCTCTGACAAGCTGCCAGGATCTTTTGAATGGAACTGTAAAATTTCTGAATTTAAGAGAGCAGCTTCTCAGGGGATGGCCCCTTCGAGGGGATGGCGCGTTGGAGAAGGAGCAGTTATGCATCGGTCCCATTTCTTTGCCTTTTGGATGAACCTCCTGATGGCTGCCTTAATCTGCCTGTTCTACCTGCCGGTTTTGGCGCAAAAGCTCATGGATCGGGTCGATGAGTTCCTCCGCAGCCGCATAGAGGTCGCTGGCGTGCCCCCCAGGATTGAGATCGGAGACGAACTCATCTATTCGTCTGTGGCTCTACCCCTCTTCTATGAGCGTCGAGCCTACCGGCCGGTCTGGAGCGATGATACCGGCTCTTTGGTGCTGATTGACGACCTCATCGGTGCCATCGGCGAGGCTGAACAGGAAGGTCTGCGACCTGCTGATTACCATCTGGCTAAGCTGCAAACAATTCTCAGCGAGCTCCGTCAGAACAAACAAAAGGGCCTACCACCTGACCCCCGCCGCCTGGCCGACCTGGACTTGCTGTCCACGGATGCATTCCTCATCCTGGGATCGCACTATCTGGCTGGCCGTATCAACCCGGAGACCATCGATCCGGAATGGAAAGCCAACAGACGGGAGGCCCATCTGGAAGAAGTTCTTCAGAAGGCTCTGGATGGTCAGAAAATTGCAGCGGCTCTAGAGGAGCTCCTGCCCCAACAACCCGGTTATGCCAGACTGAGAGAAGCACTTCGCCAATATCGGGATCTGGCAGCTGGTGGTGGCTGGCCTGCCGTGCCCGATGGTGCAAAGCTGCAAAAGGGCGATCGCAACCCCAGGGTGTCTGCCCTTCGCGCTCGTCTGAGGGCCGAGGGTATTCTGAGTGGGAATCCGGCTGCCGAATTGGACCTTTTTGATGACCACCTCGACGAAGCAGTGCGTCTTTTTCAAAGATGTCATGGACTGGATGTCGACGGAATCGTGGGGCGCGTTACGCTGGCTGCCTTGAACGTCTCGGCAGAGGAGCGGTCATGCCAGATCGAGGTGAACCTGGAGCGTTGGCGCTGGCTGCCGGAGAGTCTGGGAAAACGACACATCATCGTCAATATCGCCGGTTTTGAACTGGATGTCATCGAGGGCGGCCATTCGGCCCTGGCGATGCGAGTGGTGGTGGGTAGGGACTATCGTCGGACCCCCGAATTCAGCGACAAGATCACCTATCTGGTGTTGAATCCTCATTGGGAAGTACCTCTCAATATCGCCATCCAAGACAAAATCCCTCTCATTCTCAAGGATCCAGAATACCTCTCCAAAGAGAAGATGAAAGTCCTGCAGGGCTGGGGTGCGGAGACTCGAGAGATCGATCCCAAGACCATCGAGTGGTCCAGGGTGACCGAAAAGAACTTCGCTTACCATCTCCGTCAGGATCCAGGGCCCTCGAATGCTCTGGGGCGAGTGAAGTTCATGTTTCCGAACAAATTCAATGTTTACCTTCACGATACGCCTTCCCGGGAGCTATTTGCCAGAAGCGAGCGCACCTTCAGCTCAGGCTGTATACGCGTTGAAAAACCGATGGAGCTGGCTGAATACCTTCTGCGAGGCGATCCAAACTGGACTGCCGAGAAATTCCGCCTGGCCATCAATAAAGGAATCGAGCAAACAATCCGATTGCCGGAACCGATGCCCATCCATTTGCTCTACAGCACCTCATGGGTGAATCCGGACGGTGTGATCAACTTCCGAAGAGACATCTACGGACGAGATAAACTGCTGGCCGATGCCTTGCGGGAAGAACCGCCCGACTCCGGTTAAGCGATTACCCGATGTCTTCTTCTTGGTTGGGAAAAAAGGAGGACTGGAGAAACGATGAGCCTGTTCGAGCAACGCTGCCATATCGTCAGCATACTGGGGTGTTTTCTAAGCCTCTTGGCGATAAATTCACATGCTCAACATCCTCACACGGGCATGGTCTACTCAGCAGAAATGGCCAGTTTCGCGGTGAAGTTCAAGGACGAGATGTCACCATACCGTATCATCAGCGCCTTTGTGTTGCCCGGAGAAGATTTGACCATCGAGGTTCAGAATCCTCTCCCTCAAGAGCAATATTTTCTGAGCACCTCAGAGGGCATAACAACGAATATCAAAAACGCCGTGTGGCGCTGGCGATCTCCCGACCAACCTGGACTTTACCCCCTCCATGTGGTTCACCCGGCCAGGGCTGATTCTATCGTATTAAACGTCTTCGTTATGGTCCCTTACAGTCGCCTTCAGGGGTCAGACCTTGACGGTTACAAAATCGGGAAATATCCCTCCATACCGCTCAAATCATTGCCGATCTACAGACCTCCCCGGGGCTTCATCAAGGTCACAGAAGAGAATCAGGATACACCCGTTTCGCCGCATTTCCGGCTGAAGGATTTCCTCTGTAAACAGGAGAGCAATTATCCGAAGTACATTGTACTCAAGGAGAGACTCCTCTTAAAGCTGGAGCTCATTCTCGAGAAGGTCAACGAAAAGGAAATCCCTTGCAGCACGTTCCACATCATGAGCGGCTATCGCACTCCCTATTACAATAAACTCATTGGAAATGTGAAGTACAGTCGTCATCTCTGGGGCGGTGCCGCCGACATCTTTATCGATGAGCATCCTAAAGACGGCATGATGGATGATCTCAACGGGGATGGCCGCATCGATTTTCATGACGCCGGAGTGCTCTACGATATCATCGACCAGATGTACGGAAAACCATGGTACGAACTCTTTCTGGGCGGCTTGGGAAGATACAAGAAAACCGACGATCATGGTCCCTTTGTCCACGTGGATGTCAGGGGATTCAGGGCCAGGTGGGGGGATTAGAAGGCGGAAATAGACATCGATCATAGACTCAATATGTATTGCCTGATTGAAAGGAGCTGATGGATCATGCCAGCGCCGACGAAGAGAAGGTCTCACAAGGCCGGATTACCTCCCGGCAGCCTGGTTCACATCGGAAAAAGAAAGGTCGAGAAGACCAGGATCACCATCATGGACTACGACGAGGAGCGATTTCAGGAGAAAGAGGCCAAGACTATCGAGGAGTGCTTTCCGTTCAAGGACACGCCCACGATCACCTGGGTGAATATCGATGGCGTCCACGATGTGGACATCGTCGAGAGGATCGGCCGCCATTTCGGCGTTCACCCACTGGTGTTGGAGGATATCGTCAACACCGGCCAGCGCCCGAAGATGGAGGACTTCGAAGACTACATCTTCTTGGTAGTAAAGATGCTGACATATGACCAGAAGGACGGTGAGATTAACGCAGAACAGGTCAGCATCCTCCTAGGCCCTCATTTCGTTATCTCCTTTCAGGAACGGCAGGGCGATGTCTTTGATCCCATCCGTGACCGCATCCGCAACAGCAAGGGCCGTATTCGCAAGGCAGGGGCCGACTACCTGGCTTACACCCTGCTTGACGCCATCGTGGACGGTTATTTCATCATCCTGGAAAACCTCGGGGAGAGGATCGAGATCCTCGAGGATGCGGTAATCGAGAACCCGACCTCGGAAACGCTCCAGGTCATCAACAGCCTGAAACGGGAGATGATCATGCTGCGAAGGTCGGTCTGGCCCCTGCGCGAGGTGATTGGCGCTCTGGACAGGGGCGGCTCTCCCCTCATCCATGAGTCAACGGTAACCTACCTGCGGGATGTCTACGATCACACCATCCAGGTGGCCGATACCATCGATTCCTACCGGGATATGATCACCGGTACTCGCGACACGTATCTGTCCAGCCTCAGCAACCGGATGAACGAGGTCATGAAGGTCTTGACCATCATCGCCACTATCTTCATTCCGGTGACCTTCATCGCCGGAATTTACGGGATGAACTTTCAATTTATGCCCGAGCTGGGATGGCGGTGGGGGTACTTCGTCGTCTTGGGCATTATGGCCGCAGTGGCTGTCGTCATGATCGGCTTTTTCAAAAAGAAAAATTGGCTTTAAAAGCCAACTGTCAAGATTAGCCATACTGATCAGCCCTCTAAGGAGTCCACATGAAACCGAAAACCATCATCATCCTTATGCTCTTGCTTCTCTCACTGGTGATTCTCATCCAGAACACGCAGGTGGTTACTCTGCGAGTTCTCTTTTGGCATATGAGCATGTCCCGAATTCTGCTTATCCCGTTGCTCATGATCATCGGATTCGCCATCGGGTATCTGGTCGCTGCCCTGAGAAGAAAACAAGAAAAAGACCAAGATCAAGAGCCCCACTGACTGGATTTTTCAGAATTACAAAATCCAATTTGGCGACAATAGATCTCTCCGAGGGCCAAACAGCAGGTCGCCCAAAGAACCTAGAATAATCCTGGCCGTTATGGCTATAACAGCGATTGCTTTTGTCACTGATAACTGCTACGTGATGCCATATGCTCATTGTCGACGCGGTCATTAATTTCATCCTTGGCTTTCTGCTGCTGGCCTTTCCTCTGGAATTGTTCCGGTTTTTCGGTCTGCCCATCGAGGTGTCTCCCTTTTACGCGAACATCCTCGGGGCGGTGCTTGTGGGCATCGGAGTTGCTCTGCTCACCGAGTATTTCAGAGGCTCAGGGCGAATAGTCGGATTAGGTTTGGGCGGGGCTATCATCATCAATATTTACGGCGCACTCGCCCTAGCCATTTTGTTGCTGAGCGGAAGGCTCGGCATCCCTCTTCACGGCCAGGTGACGCTATGGGCGCTCATCGTCCTTCTGCTGGCTGTTAGCGGGTTTGAATCGTACCTGCTCTTGAGGAAAAAAGAGACTAAGACCAACGTTCACGAATCACACCAGCGGCTTTGCTGAAGTCGTGGACAAGCGCGTCCACAAGATTTTGCCGAGTACGCTTTTATTCTGTCTTCGCCCACAATGGACGACGTGGTGATGAGGAAGTGATCATGCCCGGGGAACCGAATGGCGCGAAGATCGTGATCGCCCTTTTGGTGATCATGGTCATTTTTGTGATCCACTCCCAGAGTATGGATTTTATCCAGGACGATGCCTTCATCTCCTTTCGATATGTCCAGAATTTCATCAATGGCCGGGGATTGGTCTTTAACCCGGGCGAAAGGGTTGAGGGATATACGAATTTCCTATGGATCATGCTTCTGGCTCTGTTCACCAGACTCGGTCTGGATGTCATTTTGATCTCCAAGCTGTTGGGGGTCGCCTCGGGCTGCGCGACCTTGTTTCTTCTTTACAAAATCTCGACCTTCGTTTTCCTCAAGGAGAAGGAGTCCAAAGGACATACCGGGAGCTCAAAGAGCCACGCTGCAAACCAGAGTCAAAAAGTGATAGCTCCCGGTTGGCTATTCGCGCTGGCCCCCCCGCTCTTGCTGGCCCTCAACGGCTCCTTCGCATACTGGAGCACCAGCGGTCTGGAAACCACTTTCTTCACCGTGATGGTTTTGCTGGCGGTCTATGCCTATTTCACCGATGAGAAGTTAGCGATCGTATTCGCAGCCATAAGCAGCCTCATTCGTCCCGAAGGAGTGCTGATATTTGCCATTATCATGGCGCACAAATTTCTCTTTCAGAGGGATAGCTTCAAGCATTGCCTGTCTCATGTCGTTGGCTTCATAGTTCTGCTGTTGCCATTTCTCCTCTTCAAAACCACCTATTACGGAGATCTGCTGCCCAATCCCTTCTATGCCAAAACCGGTTTCTCAGCGGAATACTGGATGACGGGCCTGTCTTATTTTTGGCTTTTTGTCAAACATTATGGTTTGTGGGGCGCACTCTATGTAATACCTCTGGTCACTTACAGGCATCTGGGCGTGAAAGGCCGCGTGATCCCTCAGTTGGTTTTCCTGTATACTTTCTACATCATCCTGATGGGGGGAGATGTGCTTCAGGCTCACAGGTTTTTTCAGCCCGTCCTCCCCTTCCTCTATCTCCTTTTCGGGTATGCTCTGTTGAAATTCTTCTTGAAGCTGAAAAGGGGCTTCACGGGTCGGGCAATTCCGATCTTCCTGCTGGTCGTCTTCTCCGCTCTGACCTTTCTTCTGCCTCGGACCTGGTTGCTGAACGTGCGAAGGCTAGAAGTGGGTCTCTGCCAGAAAATGGCTTTTAAAGCACGAATACTTAGAGAAACTTTTGGAAGCAACTTCACATTGGCCGTGAGCACCATCGGGGCCATTTCTTATTATACCGGGGCAAAGGTGATCGACATGTTGGGATTAACAGACCCCTATATCGCCAAGCATCCCGAGAGGGTCCCTGGAATTGTCTCCACCTGGAAGGAGAAAAGATTCAACACCCGATACCTTCTCTCTCAGAATCCCGATGTGATCATGTTCTCCACTGGAGCAAAGCCCAGCGCGCCCGCCGAAAGGGCTCTCTACCTAAACTCGAAATTTCGGAATAACTACTACCACTACTATTTCCCCATAGACAACTTCTTATTGAACATCTTTCGGCGAAAGGGAGAATACCCACATGAAAACCGCCTTTTCGCAGATGCCAGGTTCGTCAATGTGTACAATGAGGCCTTGAATTTGGAAAATAATCACCAATTCCTGGCTGCGGCAAAGAAATTTGAAGACCTTTTCCTAGTAGCACCACCGGACTTTTCCTGGGCTTACGATAACATGGCCTTCCTTCAATGGCAAATGGGAGATATCGAAGAGGCCAGAAAATACGCGCGACGGGCTATTGAGATGGACAATTATTGTGCCATGTCCCATTTCATCCTGCACAGGTTCTCCATGGCCGAGGGAGATACACTGGCCGCACAGCATCACCGAAAAGAGATCCTTCGAATCAACCCCGAGCTCCTGAATATGAAACTCAGATAAGCAGCAGGATAAGAACTTCACTTCAATCACGTAATTGGATCACAGGATCTCTGAGGTAGCCAATCTCAAAAGGGAACCCAGACAATTTCATGATGATTCCAACGAAAACAGGTACCTCGTACTGCCAACCAAATGGTTATTCTTAAAAAGGAGCAAGAGACATGCAGGGAAAAGAGAAGCTATTGAAAATTGCGCGGCGGGTGCTACATCTCTCTCGGGCGGATCAGACCGAAGTACTTCTTTTCAGCAAGGACGAGCACCTGACCCGCTTCGCCGTCAATGCCATCCACCAGAACGTGTCCGAGAGAGACGTGACGGTGCGTGTGCGCACGATCTTCGGAAAAAAGACCGGCGTCGCCTCAGGCAACGACCTGAGCGATGAAGCGCTCAAGAAAGTGGTGGAATCAGCCGAGACGGTGGCCCACTTCCAGC
>SMTZ1_10007814_pt1 | contig 11086 bp, 7 predicted proteins | sample DeeMarSWOR136_30_FD_25667 | JGI IMG/M metagenome (IMG submission 25667)
GAGAGTTCTTTGGTAGCTCACAGCTATCACAATTTATGGACCAGACTAACCCTCTGGCTGAGTTAACTCATAAACGACGTCTGTCAGCCATGGGTCCGGGAGGCTTATCCCGGGAACGGGCCGGCTTTGAGGTTCGCGACGTCCATTTTTCCCACTACGGTAGAATCTGCCCTATTGAGACCCCAGAGGGGCCTAATATCGGTCTCATTGGTTCTCTGGCTACCTACAGCCGCATTAATCAGTACGGCTTTATTGAGACACCATACGGGAAGGTTATCACCGAACTAGATAGCCACGATAATAGACTTAAGGGCAGGATAACAGGAGAGGCAGTACTTGACGACCAGGGTAAGACCATAGTTAAGTCCGGGACAACAATTACCCCTAAGCTAGCTGCCCAGCTCTCTCAGCTAGCACCCAGAATCATTAAGGTGAAACCCTTCGTCTATAGCGACATCGTTTACCTGACCGCTGACCAGGAGGAGAAGTACGTTATTGCTCAGGCTAATGCTAGGCTTGATGAACACGGGCATTTCACCGAAAGCTGATGGACGTATCACCCAAGCAGATAGTCAGTGTCGCTACGGCTTTAATCCCTTTCCTTGAGCATAACGATGCCAACAGGGCTCTGATGGGAGCCAACATGCAGCGGCAGGCTGTACCTCTACTCCGCCCTGAGGCACCAATAGTCGCCACTGGTATGGAGCGAGAAGCTGCCAAGTACAGCGGGGAGGTACTCCTAGCCCAGAGTGCGGGAGTGGTAACCTCAGCCAGTGGCTCGCAGATCGTGGCTACCAGAGATGACGGCACTACGGAGATATACCCCCTGATGAAATTTGTACGCACTAACCAAGGGACCTGTATCAACCAGTATCCGGTAGTGGACAAGGGTGACCGAGTGGAGCCGGGGCAGATCATAGCTAATGGGTCGTCCTCTGACCGGGGTGAACTGGCTCTGGGGCAAAATGTCCGGGTTGCCTTCATGAGCTGGCGGGGCTACAACTATGAGGATGCCATCATTATTAGCAGTCGCCTGGTCAGGGAGGACAGATTTACCTCCATCCACCTTTCCAAGCATGAAATAGAAGCCCGGGATACCAAGCTGGGACCGGAAGAAATTACCCGGGACATCCCTAACGTTGGCGAGGAAAGTCTTCGCGAGCTCGACGAAAACGGTATTATCCGCATTGGTGCCGAAGTAAGCCCCGGTGACATACTAGTCGGTAAGATTACACCCAAGGGCGAAACCGAACTATCGGCTGAAGAGAAACTGCTGCGGGCTATTTTTGGCGAGAAAGCCAGGGAGGTGAAAGATACCTCCCTGCGCATGCCTCACGGCGAGTGGGGTAAGGTGGTTAATGTGAAAGTCTTTTCCAGCCTTAATTGTGATCACCTCCGCGCTGGGGTCAATCAATGGGTACAGGTCTGGGTAGCCCAAAAGCGAAAGATTTCGGTCGGGGATAAGCTAGCTGGCCGGCACGGCAACAAGGGAGTCGTCTCTCTAATTGCCCCGGTTGAGGATATGCCTTTCCTCCCCAATGGCACGCCGGTGGATATTATTCTCAACCCTATCGATGTCCCGTCGCGTATGAACATAGGTCAGATTCTGGAAACTCACCTTGGCTGGGCAGCCCAAGCCCTAGGCATGAAGGTAATGACACCAGTCTTTGACGGGGCTGACGATGCCGCTATCGAGGATGCCCTAGCCAGAGTCTGGCTAGCTCAAAAGGTGGGCGCGGTTAGCCTTGACCCCGATGACCAGAACCCTGCTGTGCAGCTGGAAGCAGCCAAGGCATGGGTCACCAGCCACGGCTATAATGGCGACCGGGTATTCAGTGACGAATACCCCGGCGAGGCAACGGAGGTTTGTCACCGGCTATGGCTTGAAACCCTAGGTATCGCCAGCCGAGACCTCAACCGAGAAGAGCTGGGGCGGACGGTAGCCACAGTCAGTAGCGAGCAGAATCTACCACCACCTACTCTGGGCAAGGTTATGCTCCGCGATGGACGCAGTGGACAGCCTTTTGACCAACCAGTAACCGTAGGCAACATCTATATGATGAAGCTCAATCACCTAGTTGAAGACAAGGTTCACGCCCGCTCGACCGGCCCTTACTCCTTAATCAGCCAGCAACCTCTAGGCGGTAAAGCCCAATTCGGCGGCCAACGCTTCGGCGAAATGGAGGTATGGGCACTGGAAGCCTATGGCGCCGCCCACAACCTCCAGGAAATCCTGACCATTAAGTCAGACGACGTAACTGGGCGCGCCAAAACCTACGAGGCGATAGTCAAGAATGAAAATATCCTCCAGTCAGGCGTGCCAGAATCTTTTAAGGTACTGATTATGGAGCTCAGGAGCTTAGGGCTGGCGGTTGAGGTGCTAAGCGAGGAAGAAAAGCTATCCCTTCCGGAACAAACCGGGGAAACTCCCGAGGTCGAGGCTGAGCTTGAACCGACTAGCGACTCCACCCAGAATGAGGTGGAAGGGGAAACTATCCAAGCTAAGGCTGAGATTGAACCGACTAGCGATTCCACCCAGAGTGAGGTGGAAGGGGAAACTATCCAAGCTGAGGCTGAGATTGAACCGACTAGCGATTCCACCCAGAGTGAGGTGGAAGGGGAAACTATCCAAGCTGAGGCCGAGCTTGAACCGGCTGACGATTCTTCCCAGAATGAGGTGTCAGAAGACGATGCTTGAAGTAAATGATTTTGATGCTGTCCGTATTTCTCTGGCTTCACCGGAGCAAATTAGAAGCTGGTCCTATGGCGAAGTAACCAAACCAGAGACGATTAATTACCGTACCCTGAAGCCAGAAAGGGACGGACTGTTCTGCGAGAGAATCTTTGGCCCCACCAAAGACTTCGAATGCTTCTGTGGCAAGTATAAAAAGATCCGCTACAAAGGGGTTGTCTGTGATAAATGTGGCGTTGAGGTAGCCAGGTCTAAGGTACGCCGGGAACGGATGGGACATATCGAACTCGCTTGCCCAGTAAGTCATATCTGGTTCGCCCGGGGAATACCCAGCCGGCTGGGGCTACTACTTGACCTATCACCGCGCAGTCTGGAACGGGTGCTGTACTTCTCACACTACATCATCACCGCTATCGACGAGACGGTCCGCCAAGAAACAAAGGAACAACTCAAGGAAACGCGCTCGCAAGAAATTGCGGAACGTGAGTCTACCCTGGAAGCCAAAATCGCCGATATGGAAGCCAGCAAAGCCACCGTGGAGGAAATAAACGAGCTCCGCGGCAAGTGGGTTGAGGAAAAGGCTCAGCTTGAAGAACAGCTTGAGAGTGATATTGCCCAGCTAGAAGACCTGCGCCAGGGTACGCTACTCACCGAGAATCGTTATCAGGAGCTTAACCAAAAATTCGGTTCAGCTTTTGAGGCTGGTATCGGCGCGGAGGCCATTCTCCAAATTCTCAAGAACCTCAACCTTGATGAGCTACATAATACTCTAGTTCAGGAGACCCGGCAAACATCAGGGCAACGCCGTAAGAAGGCTTCTAAGCAGTTGCAGGTAGTGGAAGCCTTTCGCCGCAGCGGCAATAAACCGGATTGGATGATAATTACCGTACTACCGGTCTTACCACCGGACCTCAGACCTATGGTCCAGTTAGACGGAGATAGATTCGCCACCAGCGACTTAAATGACCTGTATCGCCGCGTCATTAACCGCAATAACCGTTTGCGCCACCTGCAGGATATCGGTGCCCCTGAGGTTATCATCCGCAACGAGAAGCGAATGCTCCAGGAGGCAGTTGATTCCCTCATTGATAATGAGAAACGGGGAGGGCGAGCTGTTTCCATCAGCGGTAGCCACAAACTGAAGTCACTCTCAGATATGCTCCGCGGTAAGCAAGGAAGATTTCGCCAGAATCTACTGGGCAAACGGGTTGACTACAGCGGACGCTCAGTCATCGTGGTCGGCCCCGAGCTCAAGCTTCAACAGTGTGGCCTCCCCCGGCGCATGGCTCTAGAGCTATTCAAACCCTACATTGTGCGCCGCTTGTTGGAGCAAGGCCTAGCCTACAGTGATAAGGCTGCCCGACGGCTGGTAGCCCGGGCTAAACCTGAGATCTACGACATACTTGAAGAGGTAGTCAAGGAACGACCGGTACTACTTAACCGAGCCCCGACCCTTCACCGACTTGGCATCCAAGCCTTTGAACCAGTGCTTATTGACGGCAGTGCTATCCAGCTCCACCCCCTGATTTGTTCTGCCTTTAATGCTGATTTTGATGGTGACCAGATGGCGGTTCATCTACCCCTGTCTAGAGCTGCGGTTAAGGAAGCCAGAGAGACAATGCTCAGTATCCACAATATGCTCCTGCCCAGCTGTGGTGAACCAATCGTAACCCCCACCCTAGACATGGTTCTCGGTTGCTACTACTTAACCACCCTTAAACCTGGGGCTAAGGGGGAAAGCACCATCTTCAGTAGCTTCGAGCAGGCACTACTCGCCTACCAGCTTGGCACCATTGACATCAGAGCCGAGATTGAAGTTAGAGACCAAGAAAAGGGCGGACAGAGAATTAAGACCAGTGTCGGTCGTATTACCCTTAATGAGGTTTTGCCCGCAGAGCTACGGGTCTACGACAAAGTCATCGATAAGTCAGGCCTGAAGCAAATCGTAACTAGCTGCTACCAGCTACTGGATAGCCACGACATGGCCATGGTACTGGACAGCCTGAAACAACTGGGCTTCCAATACGCCACCCAATCGGGGACTACCATTAGCATGAGTGACATTGAGGTTCCACCCAGCAAACCAAAGCTAATAGAACAGGCCGAAGAAAGGGCCGCAATTATCGAAAGCCAATATCACCGTGGCCTAATTACTGAGGACGAAAGGTACAGTAGTGTTGTCGGTGTGTGGATGGAAACTACTGACCAGATAACGGAGACTATCTCCCAATCCCTCGACCGTTACGGAGGCATCTACATGATGTCAACCTCGGGGGCCAAGGGGAACATTTCCCAGATTAGACAGATGGCAGGTATGCGGGGTCTGATGACTAACCCCTCCGGCCGGATAATTGACTTTCCCATTAAGTCAAGCCTGCGGGAAGGACTCAGTGTTCTGGAATACTTTATCTCCACCCACGGGGCACGCAAGGGGCTTGCCGATACCGCGCTCCGGACATCAGAAAGTGGCTACCTGACCCGCCGCCTCATCGATGTTGCCCAAGATGTTATTATCCGCCAGGAAGACTGCGAGACCAGAGACGGCATCTGGGTCTCTGAACCAGAAGAAAAGGAACTATTGCCCTCATTTGCGGAACGAATCGTCGGTCGCCTAGCCGCCAGTAAAGTGGTTGACCCCAAGACTAAAGAAACCATCGTTGACCGTAATGAGGAAATTAGCGAGGCGAAGGCAAATAGGATTATAGCCAGTGGCTTAACTAAGGTCCACGTCAGGTCTCCTCTTACCTGCGAGTCGCGGCAGGGTGCCTGCCAGCGGTGCTACGGTCGTGACCTTACCCGGGGACGTCTGGTCGACCTTAACACCGCCGTCGGTATCATTGCTGCCCAGAGTATCGGTGAGCCCGGTACCCAGCTAACCCTGCGCACCTTCCACACCGGGGGCGTCGTTGGTCTTGACATCACCACCGGCCTGCCCAGGGTAGAAGAGCTTTTCGAGGGCCGACCACCCAAAGCACAGGCTATCATCTCCGAAATAGACGGGGAAGTTGAGGTAACTGACAGTGCCGAAGAGAGACGGGTCAAGGTCATTAGTTCCGAGGTATTCTATGATGAATATTCACTACCGGCTGGCTTCAAGACTCTGGTAAAGAAAAACCAGTGGGTAGACGTCGGAACGGCGTTAGCCAGCGAACCTACTCAGGATGAGACTAAGCCGGAGCCGACCGAGCTAACCGCAAAAACTCAGTCTATCTTAGCCCGGGTTGCTGGTACGGTAGATATTGGGAAAGGGCAATTATCCATCAAGTATGAAGAGCAGGAGATACGGGAATATAATATTCCCGCCGCCGCCTATATCCTAGTGCAAACTGGAGACAATATAAAGGCCGGAGACCAGCTGACTGATGGCTCCGTTAACCCTCAGGATATACTACACATCCTGGGCAAGGAGGCTGTCCAGCGGTACTTGGTTGATGAGATACAGAAGGTATACCGCTCCCAGGGGGTCAACATCAACGATAAACATATTGAGGTTATCGCTCATCAGATGCTGACCAAGGTCTATATTGATTCCTCAGGCGATACCGAGCTGGTCGCTGGGGAACTGGTGGACAAGTTCCACTATGAGGACATCAATGCCAAGGTGCTCGCCGAGGGCGGCGAGCCAGCTACCGCCCATGTTGTCCTGCTGGGTATAACGCGGGCCTCACTGAATACCTACAGCTGGCTAGCCGCAGCCTCCTTCCAAGAAACTACCCGGGTACTTACTGAAGCCGCCGTTTCCGGCAAGATAGACAAACTAGTCGGACTTAAGGAAAATGTCATCATCGGGAAGTTGATTCCCGCCCGCTTTGCCATCTCCGAAGAGGTACTAGAACTCCCCTCGGGTGAAGAGGAAGAGCCGCTGGAGTTAACCATCTAGAGCCTTACCCCAAGGCTTAGTATCTAGCAAGAATGAGCCGCCCCACTAAGAATGGGCGGCTCTTTTATCAAATTGTCAGTGAACTAGCCTAGCGTTAAGATATGATATAATGAGTTCAAGCATCAAGAGCCAAGCAGAAAACGAATAAACAGAGGCATAAGTGGGCAGGCAAACAAATCGCATCGTGTCTGGGAAACTCAGTTCTGATGACACCTCGCTGGATACCAGTTTAAGACCGCGGTGCCTAGCTGACTTTGTGGGTCAGACCAAGGTCAAGGAGAACCTGAATATTGCTATTGCCGCCGCTAAGGGCAGAGGTGAGGCTCTTGACCATATTCTGCTCTACGGCCCACCGGGTTTGGGTAAGACCACTTTGGCTCATATCATCGCCAGTGAGATGGGGGTGAATATTAAGATTACCTCCGGTCCCGCCGTAGAGCGCACCGGAGACCTAGCTGCCATCCTAACCAACCTTCGTAATCAAGATACGCTATTCATTGACGAAGTCCACCGCCTCAATCGGACAGTAGAGGAAATGCTATACCCGGCTCTGGAGGATTTTGCCCTAGATATCATTATTGGTAAGGGACCCGGTGCCAAGAACCTGAGGATAAATCTACCTAATTTTACTCTTATTGGGGCGACTACCCGCTTTGCCCTGCTTAGCCCACCCCTCAGGGACCGGTTTGGGGCAGTCTATCGCCTCGACTTCTACGACCGGGTATCTATTGAAGCCATCCTGAAACGCTCCGCCCGCATCCTCCAGATAGCCGCTGAAGGGAGAGGGCTAGAGGAGATTGTCCGTCGGGCAAGAGGCACCCCCCGCGTGGCCAATCGACTCCTGAAACGGGTCAGAGACTACGCCCAGGTTATGGCTGATGGCACAGTTACCCAGCGAGTGGCCCAAGAGGCGCTAGGCAAGCTTGAAATTGACACCATAGGTCTCGACGAAATCGACCACAAGCTCCTCCACACCATCATTGACAAGTTTAATGGCGGTCCGGTAGGACTTGACACCATCGCTGCCTCAATCAGCGAGGAGGCGGACACCATTATGGACGTCTACGAGCCCTATCTCCTGCAGCTGGGTTTTCTGGAGCGAACCCCGCGAGGCAGGCTAGCTACCTCGCTAGCCTACGAGCACCTCGGCCGTCCCGATAACCGGGGGAAACCACCGCAACCAACCCTACTCTGAAATCTGGGGAGGCTTGATACGGCAACATAAAAGACAGAGAGGGAACCTCCTTCAAGTCTCCCTCTTACCAAGTATTGCTCTGCAGTAAGTCACTAATCTAATCCGAGCCGTTAATCACAACTATTACCTTGACCGTGCCCTCCCCGTCATAGACGGCGCGTACCGAATCACCCACCTCAAGGCTGATACTGCCACGCAGGATAAAACAGGTTTCCTCGTCGTAGCTTAAGTCAATACTTTCACCATCATCGAAGTGATAGTAATCGTCTTACCATCTGTGTCAATGGCAGAAATTGTACCCACGAGGTGATGATACGTGGTAGGCTCCGTAATCACCACCCGCTTAGCCAGCAGGTTATCCCCATCCGCTACTGCCCACACCACCACCCAACTACCAACCTCAATATCATCAAAGGTCGCTTCCTCACCAAAGGGTGACAGTAATCTTCCCACCCCCATTTCTTCACAAACCTCCAATCTCATTTCCAGCCGGTTCCTGACCAAGGCGGGAACCGAGGCCAATACCATTGCTACCAGGCGATGAAGCCTCTGCCTGAGCCCTAACCCCTCTGAGCTCGGCTCATCTGGCTTCACCAGACGCCGGGCTAGTGTAAGGGCTCCAGCCGGCACCAAAGCCTTGAAGTACTCGGTCTAACCATCAACCAAAACCGTGACCTCAGACCAACCAGACTTAACTACAAAGGAGGTATCGGCGATACTAACTACTTCACTCCTAATTACCCTGGGAGGTGGCGGGTCAGCCAGGGGTGGTGATGCCCACGGTGGTGCCGCCAGAGCGGGTGACGCCACACCCAACACCAAACCAAGAGCCAGTACCGAGACAAGAGCTACTTTCCAGACCTTCATACTCTCTACTCAGTTGGTTTACTGCCATTATCACCGCGAATCTAAGCCAACTTTATCAGTCTACAATGGCATAGGCTACCTGAACGTTAAGAATAATCTCCATCTCGCCAGGACTGATTGACGTCTCTACTGCTGGCGCCATCGGCACTACCATACCATAATCATACCGGGGGTAGATGGGCGACGGCACTTGAATCCCCTCAGAGATGTAGGTCGCCTTGCCCAGCTTGACACCAGCCAGCCCGGCCAGCTGTTCCGCCTTAGCCTTAGCATAAGCTATTGCCTCAGTCCTTAGCTCCCCATAATAGACGGTCGGGTCATCAATAGAAAAGCTGATACTGTCAATGCGGGTAAGGTCGCCTCCGGCCACAACGACAGCGTCAATGATGGTCCCGGTCTCGTCTATATCTCTTATCTTGGCATTAACCATGTTGCTGACGCGATAGCCAATGACAATCTCCTGGTCTTTGTAATCATCCCATCTGGTTACCTGATAAATGCTGAAATACTGGGTCTGAATGTCCTTGTCCGCCACGCCTTTATCAGTTAGCGCCGTCATCACGTTCTCCATCGCCACCGCTGCCTCGGCCTGAGCCTCGGCTACCGTTGCCCTCTGAGCCTCAATGCCCAATCTTAGGAGGGCAACATCAGGGGTAGCGCTTACCTCACCCTCTCCACTGACCCAGATACCTACTTGCTGACTATTCAGATTAACTGACTCTACTGTCGTTGGTCCCCGGGCACAGCCGGAGAAGGCTACCACCGGCACGACCAACGCCAGGCCTAATACCAATAACCATTTCTTATTTTTCATTTACCACCTCCTATTTAAATAACGAAAAAGTTGCCCTGTGGTTAGCCACCACCAAGGTAATTTTAGACTTCTCAAACTAAAGCCTGATAGGTCCTAAAGTAATTCCAAGGCTAACCGATAGAGAACGAAGCCAGCAGTAACTCTAAAACCAGTCTGTAGCACACCGACCTGGAAATAACTTTGGGGTTAATCCAGAGCGGCGAGGGCTTTCCTATAGCCATTCTCCGAGACGATAATAGCTTGGTGTAGAGCCGACTGTACCGAGGGCGAGGCTTTCTCTAACACAGACTGCAGGGCTTCGAGGTGAGTAGCCGCATCAGTAGCTATCTTGACCTTCAAATCAGCCCGATCGCCGTTCTTGGTCGAGACATCCCAAGTCGCCGTATCCAAATCTTCTGCAGCAGGCGGCGGGGTGGCCTCTGTAGGTGGTAGCGGGGTTGTCGTTCCTGCTGCCACTTCTGTTGTCGTTTCTGTTGGCGATACCGGCACGGGTTCTATCGCTTCCGACGGAGATGGCGGCGCCATTGCCGGCTCCTCAGTCAGCAGCCTAGGAGCCTCCTCTACCGGTACTGTCTCCACACCCTCGGTAGAGACTAACCCCACCAGCGCCGTCAGCCTCTCATCCAGACGCTGGGTGGCAACTTCTACCTGCTGGGCATCCCCTTTATCAGCTAGGTAGACTATTTCCGCTACTCTCCGGTCAGCCAGATCAGCACATAGCTGTGCTTTGCCCAGAGCCGATGGAGTCAGGTCCAGCTGAACCTGCTCGATAGCCAGCTTAGCCCGGTAAAGGGGGCTATCGGGCATACTGTTACCGGCCGCCAGCGCCACGCCTCCCCCGGATACCAAGAGGATACCAATCACCATCAACGCCACCACCCACCCCCGCCTCAAGGCAGATAGAGACCGAGTCTTCTGGCTCACCTCGGCATGGAGTGCCGAGCGGAACTCATACCTAGCCCTAGCCTTAAAATCGGCACGGGGGGTAATAGCCGCCGCTTCTCTAGTCGCCTGGGCCGTCCGTAAGAGGGGCTCAAGCTCGAGTGCCTGTTCTGGGTAGCTCTCAAGGCACTGCGCCACAGTCTGACCCTTAATGAGCCGCTCTAGACACTCATCCAAAATGTTTTCAAACTGACTATTCTTTTTCATGCTACGGCACCGATAGTACCCTACGTAGCGCCACGACGGCGCTATGCTGTAATGCCTTGATCGCTCCCTCGCTCCTACCCATAACCTTAGCCACCTGAGCCACCGACATCTCGCCCGCAAACCGCAGCGAAATTACCTCCTGCTGTGCCGGCGTCAGTTTCTTCGTGGCCGAGATTAGCCTTTCAATATTCAGCTTGCGCTCAAATATTCCCTGCGGGTCAGAGTCGCTAGCTACCAGGGACTCCTCAAGGCGAACTGAAACCCGCTTTTTGCTCTTTCTCAGGTAGTCAACCACCTGGTTGTGGGCAATCCGAAATAGCCAAGCAGAAAAGGGAACCCCTTTCCACTTAAAAGAGGAAATAGCCTTGATGGCATTGAGGAAGACCTGCTGGGTCATATCTTCCGCCTCCATCTTGTCCCCTATCCTGATCGTCACATAACGATAGATCTTGTCAAAGTACTCCTCATACAACTGAGCGAAAGCCGCCT
>SMTZ1_10011514_pt1 | contig 11086 bp, 12 predicted proteins | sample DeeMarSWOR136_30_FD_25667 | JGI IMG/M metagenome (IMG submission 25667)
GATCCCGCCTACAAGGCAGGGGTCAAGGGGCACTTGCCGGCCAAATCAAGCCCAAAGTTCAAATATCCAATAGTTTCTACTTTGGAATTTGAACTTTGTCATTTGAAATTAACTCTTATTTGGAATCAAGAATGAAAGTGCAGATAATCATCTCCGGGGTTGGAGGTCAGGGAGTCCTCTTGCTGACAAGGGTCTTTTCCGAAGTCGCCCTCAACGATGGGTATCCCATGATCGGTTCAGAAGATCACGGGATGAGCCAGCGGGGCGGGTCGGTCATCACCCATCTGAAGATTGGGGGCTTCGACAGCCCTCTCGTGAAAAAGGGAACAGCTGATATCCTTCTCTCCCTTGAAAAAAACGAGGCCTATAAAACGCTTCATTATCTTAAGCCATCAACCGATGGTCAAAAGGGGGGCCTCTGTTTTATTAATGCCGCAAATCCCGATTTTATGGACCCTCAAATCGGAGGCTATTTGGAAGAAAAGGGGATTGAAGTTCATATCTTTGGAGCCGACCGCTTGGCCAGAGAGATGGGGTCGGTTCAATCCGTCAATATTGCGATGATCGGGTTTGCCTCTGCTCATCGCAGGTTTCCCTTTTCTCAGGAGAAACTGAGAGGAGCCGTCGAGCGGGTCACGCCTCCAAGATTTAAGGATTTAAGTCTAAGAGTCTTTGATAAGGCCTTCTTTGAGGGTCGGAATTTGATTAAATCTTGATTTTCACAAGAACATTTTCCCTATCCTTATCTCTTCTCCCCTCGGGCCACACATTTGACAAGTCACAAAAAAAAAGATAAATTAAAGTAGTGAAATCAATTCATTAAGGAGCAAACCATGTGGAAAAAAATGGTTAAAAAAATGGTTTTGGGGACTCTTTTTCTTGCCTTCATATTCGGGCTGTTCTTCTGTATCTCCAATGACCGAGCGGATTCATCTTCCAAGAATGATAAATTGACGACGGCCAAATCTCTCGGCCAGGCATTTGTGGATGTTGCTAAAAAAGTCCAGCCTGCTGTGGTCAATATCACCACAGAAAAAATGGTCACCATGAGACCCTGGGATCGTTATGGAGAAGACTTCTTCAGGGGTAGCCCCTTTGAAGATTTCTTCAGAGGTTTCGGCTTCCCCCCCAGAGAAAGGGAAAGGGGAAGAGAGTATCAGCATAAACAGAGGAGTGGTGGATCAGGGGTCATCGTCGATAAAGAGGGCTACATTCTTACTAACAATCATGTCGTTGAGGGAGTGGATAAGGTTAAGATTACACTGAATGATGGAAGGGAATTTACAGCAACTGTGAAAGGCCAAGATTCGAGAACAGACCTTGCGGTCCTTCATATCAAGGCAAAAAATCTTCCCGTGGCGGCTCTTGGAGACTCAGACAAACTGGAGGTGGGAGAGTGGGCGATTGCTATTGGAAGCCCCTTCGGTCTGGAACATACCGTGACCGTAGGGGTGATCAGTGCCAAAGGTCGCTCAGGTCTGGGAACAGGAACCTATGAAGATTTCATCCAAACGGACGCCTCCATCAACCCGGGCAACAGCGGAGGACCCCTGATCAACATCGAGGGGGAGGTCATCGGAATTAACGCCATGATCATTCAACCAGGCACGGGCATTGGGTTTGCCATTCCCATCAATACCGCCAAACAGATTTTGAACGATCTCATCACACAGGGCAAAGTCGTCCGACCTTGGCTAGGAATCAGTGCCCAGGACCTCACACCTGAGATGATGGAGCATTTTAAAGTGAAAGAGAAAGACGGGGTTCTTGTCGGCCAGGTTCATGCGGGTACAGGTGCGGAAAAAGCAGGATTATCCTCAGGGGATATCATTAAATCGGTGGATGATAAAACGATTAAAAATGTGAACGAATTGGTGAAAGAAATACTGAGGAAGAAAGTGGGGCAAAAGGTAAAACTCAGTATCATCCGGGATGGGAAACCGATGAACATCGAAGTGACGACGACCGCTATGCCGGAAAAGCCAGAAATGGCAAAAGAAAAGGAAGAAGAGGAGAAACTGGGGGCCAAAGTCCAAGAATTGACCCCTCAACTGGCTGCCCGGTATCGCATCTCGGGAATCAAGAAAGGAGTCGTGGTGGTCGGTGTTGAGGATGGGAGTGTTGCTGACGAAATCGGGCTTCAGGAGGGAGATGTTATTCTTGAAGTCAACCGGAAAAAGATCCAGGATCTAAGAGATTTTGACAATGCCGTCAAAGAAGCAAGCCTGGAGAAGGGAATTCTCTTCCAGCTCCATCGAAAAGGAAGTAGCTTTTACATTAGTTATAAAAAGTAATTCACCAAGCAGATGGAGGAAAGAAGCAAGAGGATCAACTTGTAGCTTTTACATACCTCATCCGTAGATCGAAGAGGATATGTTCGATTAGCTTTTCCTCATCCGGGGTAAGGTTCCCTTTCGTTTTTTCCCTCAACATTCCGATAAGGTCAATGGTCTGTTTTGCCAAGGGAAGGTTTTTATCGCTTTGTTGACTGATCGGGTCTTGGATCTCTCCTAATTGTATAAGAGCTGAAGTGCTTATGGAAAAAAGGAAATTACTAAAATTAATCTCAGGGAGTGGGATGTCTTGTTCCGGGCTACCTTCTTCCCCTTTTAACTCCTCCCTCTCCTTCTCTGCTTTGATTTTTGAATCCCCTTCCTCTTCTTTGGGGGCGCTAAACCTTTTGTCCCTTACCGTAAAACCCTTTTCCTGTTCTTCCTTGTCTTTTCCATTCCCCATAATATCCTCCAATATACTGAAATTATTAACAAATTTTATAAATAAAAATGAATTAAAAATTCTTGACTTTTGGGTTTTCGTAATTTATATTTGTTTTTAGCACTCCTAAATTTTGAGTGCTAATTCTCTTTTAGGGGTCTGCAAAAGATGTCCAACTTGCCAGTGGTTAAGAATTCGTTAGAATCATACCTGCTACAGATCAACCAATTCCCTCTCCTAACCCAGGAAGAGGAGTATGACCTTGCTGTAAGATATCGAAAACACAACGATATTAATGCAGCCCACAAATTAATTACATCAAATTTAAGATTTGTTGTCAAGGTCGCCTTTGAGTATAGGTCTTATGGCCTTAAACTGGCTGATCTCATTCAGGAAGGTAATATCGGCCTGATGATGGCAGTCAAAAAGTTTAATCCAGAGAAGGGATATCGATTTATCTCTTATGCCATCTGGTGGGTCAGAGCCTATATCCAGAATTTTATCATTAAAACGTGGAGCCTTGTTAAGATTGGAACGACCCAGGCACAGAAGAAACTCTTTTACAAGATCGGGAAAGTGAGAAAGGCACTGGAATCGGATAATGAGAACGAGAAAAAGTATGAGGTCCTGGCGAAGGATTTGGATGTGTCTAAAGAGGATATCATTGAGATGGAGCAGAGGATGTCTGCGAGAGACCTCTCCTTAGACACTCCTTTTGATGAAGATCATGAAATGTCCCATCTCGATCTTCTCCAGGAAGAGTCAATCAATCAAGAAGAGGCCCTTTCACAACAACAGGAAAAGAAGGTTCGGGAACGTGAGGTCCAAAATGCAATGAAACGCTTAAGTGAAAAAGAGGCCTATGTCATTCAGAATAGAATTATGGCGGACTCCCCGCTCACCCTTCAGGAGATTGGAGACCACCTCAAGCTTTCAAGGGAGCGGGTGAGGCAGATTGAAAGTGAAGCTCTAAAGAAATTAAAAAGGGAGATTAACCCAAGTGTCTATACGGAAGCCTGATGGGAGGTTTTGAAAATGCCTATTTATGAATACCAATGCGATCACTGCAATGAGATCTTTGAGATCTTTCATAAAATTGATGAGGAGTGTAAGGTGGCCTGCCCAAAATGTCTGGGCCAAGCCAAAAAAATGATTTCGGCTCCCAATTTCATCCTGAAAGGGTCTGGCTTCTACGTCAATGACTATCCCTCCAAAAGTCGACAGGAAGGCAAGAAAGACGAGAAAGAAGGAGCCGATAAAGGGTCGGGGGAGAAAAAGGAAGAGAAACACGCTGAGAAAAAAGCGGAGAAATAGGTCCGGAATAACCAAATCCCAAGCACCTGCCTTCGCCGAAGCGGCTTGCCTTCACCGAAGCTTTAGCGAAAGCAGGCTACGCGCAGGCAGGCCAATAACCAACTAATTAATAGGATTTCAATAATCGAAATTTCGAACACTATGTACTTGTGTTGAGTTTTCGGTGATTGGATATTGAAATTTGGAACTTATTTGGAATTTGGAGCTTGGTTATTGGAATTTATGAATTCCCGCGTCGGCGGGATTTTTGTTTTAGTAGCTTCATGACTTCATCGAGGATCGATTGGGAGACTTCGTCTTTGGACATCAAGGGAAGATCCATCATTTTTCCGGAAGGATATAAAATTTTTACCTGATTCGTTTCCTGCCCAAAACCCGCTCCGGGCTTCGTGATATCATTGACGACAATTAAATCGAGATTCTTCTGCCTCAATTTTTCGCGAGCATTGGCAATGAGGTTTTCGCTTTCAGCAGCAAATCCTACGAGGATCCGATTTCCTTTTTTCTTACCAATCTCTTTGAGAATATCCTCCGTCTTCTCCAGTGCTAAAGAAAGTGAGGCCGTGGCCTTTTTCAATTTTTGTGAGCTCATTGCTTTTGGCCGGAAATCGGATACGGCTGCTGCTTTGATTACAACTGAACAACCGTCCATGTGGGTTAGAACGGCTCTTCTCATTTCCGCTGCCGTGTGAACGGGGATAACCTTTAAATCTCTTCTCGGGACTGGGATGGAAGTGGGACCGGTGATCAAGGTGACTTCAGCGCCCCTACGCCTGGCCACTTTGGCCAAGGCATAACCCATTCTTCCTGAAGAATGATTTGTAAGAAATCGAACAGGATCCAATGGTTCTTGCGTGGGACCCGCGGTAACCAGAATCTTTTCTTTTTTTAGATCTTTTTTGGAAAAGAGATCTTCTATCTTCTCCATCACCTCGCTCAATTCGGCCAGCCTCCCCTTTCCATACCAGTGGCATGCCAGCTCCCCCTCACCAGGTTCAATGAAATGATGACCCCTTTCAAGCAAGATTTGAATATTCTTTTGAAGGGCTTTATTTTCCCACATATTGACATTCATGGAAGGGGCAAAGAGGACCGGTGCCTTCGTCGCCATCACCATGGTGGAAAGGAAATCGTCAGCAATCCCATTGGCAATCTTCCCGATCATATTCGCCGTGGCAGGAAGGATGACAATCAATTCCGCCAAGTCGGCCAATGCGATATGCCCGATCTGTTGTTCTTCGATCAGCGTAAAGGAATCCGTGACGACGGTCTTCCCTGAGAGGGTCTGGAAAGTGAGGGGGGTGATGAATTCTTGAGCATTTCGGGTCATGACGACATGGACATTGGCCCCTTCTTTTACTAACAGCCTCACTAGTTCCGCAGCCTTATAGGCTGCGATTCCACCGGTGATCCCTAAAACGATCTCTTTCTCTTTTAGCATAGAGCCACCCTACCCGTTTAACTATATGATTCTATACCATAAAATGACCCTATCCACAAGAGAGGGCCAAATACCCACGAATTTGGTCCATTCGATTCTATCGCGTCTTCGGTGTAAACCCCTTTCACCGCCACCCACAAAATGCCTCTGAAATCAGAGGATTGACATTCTTTCGATCCATTGCTATCTTCAGACTCTGAAACAACGAAGAGGTCAGAAACATGGCAGAGCGAGATCCAGTCGATCTTATCAGAAAGCAGTTCAATGAGATAGAGACGCTTACAGGCCTTCATGCGGAGAACGACGTCTTTCAACAGTGGCACGGGGAGACAAAAATGATTCTTGAAAAGGTCTTCGGTTCTAAATCGATCCATTATCAAAACTTCCTCGCCCTTAAATTCCGAGAAATGAGCATCAAGGCTTTTGCCTCCCCTGAGATCGACAAGATCAATGCTCAACGGTATCGAAAGGATCTGGAGAATGTGAGAAATATTCTCCAAGGAGCCATCAAAGAACTGACTTTGGACCGAACTCTCTTCAAGAAAATCCAAACGACACCCAAAACCGTCGAAGTCTCTCTCAAGGGAGAATATCTCATCTCTTCAGGAATTTCGGATCCTGAAATGATAAAAGCCATCGAATCTGCTTTTGAGGGGAGTGGACTTCAGCCGATTTTTGGTTCTGAACCCATCCAGAAGGGGGATCTCCTTCAGCAAAGAATCGAGCAGATCCGACGCACAAAGTTTGGAATCTACCACCTGACCAGTCCCGAGAAGGGAGAGGTCCTCCTTGAAATCGGGGTCGCCCTGGGTCTGGGAAAAGAAATAATACTTCTTCAGAAGAAAGGAGCCCCCATTTCAGGGTACCTCAAGCCGCTGAGCTCCATTGAATATGAGCATTTCTCAGATCTCGCTGAGAAATTGAAGAAAAGAATAAGATAGCCTTTAGAGGGATGGAGAAAATCCATGGAAGAAGGCTCCAGAGGAGAATTGAAAGAGATTTTTGATAAAGTCAACGCCGAAGACACCTTTGCTCGATTAATCCAGATGCAATTGACGGAGATCCAACCCGGTTTTGCACGCTCCAGCCTCCCTATTACGGATGAGATGGTCAATATTTACCGAATGGCCCACGGGGGAGCCATTTTTTCAGTCGCTGATCAAGCCTGTGAAGCAGCAGGAAACAGCTTCGGAGAACCGGCAGTCGCGCTCCAACATAATATCCATTTCTTGGCCGCCGGCAAGTCCGGAGATGTCCTGGAGGCCACGGCAAAGGTGACCAACCGATCTAATCGCATAGGTCTGATCGAATTCGAAGTTAGAAATCAAGAAGGCCTCCTTCTGGCTATCGGACAACAACTGATCTATTTCAGAAAAACGGAAAGTTCGAAATAAACCCTTGGACTTTGAACATTAAAATGGGACCTCTTTCCTTTTTGTAGCGATTCAAAAAAACCAAAAAATCTTGACAAGATAAATTGTTTGGGTATATAAAAATTTTTGTATACAGTATCCAAAACTTCTTGAGGAGGTGATTCTGATGGATGATGTCAATGCCTTCAAAAATATTGCGGTTTTAAGCCTGGAGCAAGCCACTGTTCTTCCCTATCTGACCTTTCGTCTGGTTGAGGACGGAGCCAATGTGATCCGCCTTGAACATCCTGTCTATGGGGACCCCAACCGAAGAGTCGGAGACGATGTATTGAAAGAGGACAGGATGTTCTCTTATTTCCTTGCCTTTAATGCAGGGAAAAAGGCCTTGACATTGGATTTGGCCGCTCCAGAAGGACAAACGCTTTTTAAGGAACTCATCCTGAAGCTGAAGGTGGATATCTTTACAACAAATCAATTGCCGAGAAATTATGCGAAACTCGGGATCGAATATGAGATGCTTAAGAATATCAAGGAGGACATTATCTGGTTGGGCATCACAGGTTTTGGCCCCCAGAGTAATGAGGCGGCTTATGATCCCATTCTACAAGCCAGGGGAGGGATGATGGAACTTACTGGAGAAAAAGATGGAACCCCTCAAGTGATGGGAATCCCCTTACCGGATATGGGAGCCAGCGAGCACGGATATGGCCTTCTGATGAAGGCCCTATACAAAAGGGCAGTGACCGGACAGGGAAGCCGTATCGATCTCTCCATGTTCCAGAGTACAGTCTCCTGGCTCAAACAAGCCATTACCCACACCGTTTCTTTCAAGAAAAAAACTTCCCGAAAGGGAAACACCCATGAATTCTTCGCCCCGGTCTCGGTCTATGAGACGAAAGATGGCTATGCCTATGTGGCATTAGGAAATGATAAGCAGTGGGAGACCATGACAAAATTGCCAGGCTTTGAATCCCTCTGTCAGAAAGAGTACGAACGAAATACGGGCCGGATTGCAGATGTGGAAAACTTAAATCGAAGGATCAATGAAGTCACCAAAAGATATTCAACCGAGGAGTTGATTAATCTGTTCAATGAGGCTACGATTCCAATTTCTAAAGTGAATACGATCGAAGAAGTTGTCGAAGATCTCCAAGTCAAACCCAATCTTCTATGGGCCCAAGACTCCAAGACAGCTGTAAAGATCGCCATTGCACCTCCCCCTTTCAACACCCCTTATCTGAAATCGGTCAACCGGATGCTCAGCTTTCCTCCACGATTCGGGGAACATAATGAGGAAATCTACGGTGGTCTACTAGGTTATAGTGCTGCCCAGTTGAAAGCATTTAAGGAAAATAAAATCATTTGAGGAAAATTAGGAGTTAAAAACCACCTTGTAAAAGTTGAAGAAGGCAGTTATGACAGAAGAACCAAACAAGGCATAACGGAATCAATAGCGGGTAATAGAGATCCGGAGGACTATCTGTTTGTTGTTTTTGTTGTGTCATCCTTTTGGATTTTTCTCTCCTATAAGGAGGCTATCTAGGGAAGGCCCTTGAGGAGAAAAAGCTAAAGTTGGAGGTAAAACAGAAATGAGCGAGAAGAAGGAAGGAAAGAAGTATGGGTTCGATTGGGGAGTAGAGCTAAAACCTGTTTATAGGCCTGAAGACCTTAAGGGGATCGAATATGAGAAGGATGTTGGAAACCCTGGTGAGTATCCCTTTACCAGGGGAACCTTTCCTCTCATGTACCGCTCCAGGCCACCGCTGTACCGGATATATTCAGGTTTCTTGAGTGGTGAGGACACCAACGCAAGACTAAGGTATCTCTTCGAACGGGGAATGCCCACGATGAGCATTGCCTTGGACCTACCCACTCAGTTAGGCCTGGATTCTGATGACCCGCGGGCAGAAGATGAAGTGGGAAGGATAGGGAAGATGTCCTGAAGGGAATAGATCTCGGTAAGGTCAGCACGAACATCACCATTAATGCATTAGCTCCAATCCTACTCTCCATGTATGTTGCAGTTGCCGAAAAGCAAGGCGTTGGTAAGGACCGGATAAATATCGTCACTCAAAATGATATCCTCAAGGAATATGTGGTTCGGGGAGCATGGATATTCCCCCCAAAGCCCGCTCTCAGAACAACTGTTGATGTCATTGAGTATTGTGCCAAGGAGATACCAAAGGCAAGCCCCGTCAGTGTGGCCGCAGGACACATGAGATCTTCTGGCGCCACCGCTGCCCAAGAGATAGGTTGGGGGTTTGCGATTGCCTTTGCCTACCTCCAGACTGCGCTCGATAGAGGGATGGATGTCGATCAGGTGGCCTCTTTTATTACCTTTACGTTCCACAACAAGCTCAACTTCTTCGAAGAAGCGGCAAAATATCGTGCAGCACGTCGAATATGGGCCAAGCTACTGAAAGAGCGTTTTGGTGCTAAAAACCCACGTTCCTTACTACTGAGATCTTTCGGTGGTGGCGGTATGGAAGAACTGACGATGCAAGAACCCCTCAACAATATTATCAGGGAAACCTGTGTGGCCTTGGGCTGTATTTTGGGTGGCATTCAAGGGATAGGGCTGTGTTGCTACGATGAGGCTTACACCATTCCTTCCCCCGAGGCGCAACTCATTCAGATGAGAACAGTCCAGATCCTCATGGAGGAAGCTAACCTAGGAGACGTAGCGGACCCTATGGGGGGCTCCTATTACATCGAGCAACTCACTGCAGAATTAGAGAAGGCGATCATGGTAGTGATGGAAGACGTTGAAAAGGCCGGCGGTGCAGTGAAAGCGATTGAAGATGGGCTCATTCAACGCATCTGCGCCAAGGGTGCCTATGAACGACAGAAACAAATTGATAGCGGAGAAAAGGTATGGGTTGGCGCAAATAAGTATGGTAGTGAAGACCAAGAATGGGATGTTAAATTGCATGAGTATGATCCGACCATTCAGGAACGACAGATCCAAAAACTCAACCAGGTGCGGAAACAACGCGATCATGCAAAAGTGAAGCAGTGTTTGCAGGAACTGAAGCGGGCTGCGGAGAGTGGTGTTAATATTGTACCTTTCACTTTGGAAGCGGTTAAGGCTTATGCCACGATAGGTGAGATGACGGGAGTGCTTCGTGAGGTATTCGGTGAATTCAAAGAGCCGGCGGTATTCTAATTGAGGGAGGGAAAGAACATGAGTCAACGAAGGCCATTAAGGGTGCTCATCGGGAAACCAGGTTTGGATGGTCATGATGTGGGAGCGAAAATTGTAAGCATGGCCTTACGAGATAAGGGAATGGAGGTCATTTACACCGGCCTGCATAGCACGGTTGAGCAGATTGCGCAAATAGCCCTCCAGGAAGATGTGGACGTGATCGGGTTAAGCATCTTATCCGGTGCACACCTGCCGATCGCACAGAAGCTTATCCGTAAGCTCCAAGAGAAAGGGGCCTCCGATGTTCCCGTGGTGATGGGGGGGGTTATTCCCAAAAAAGACATCCCCGTGCTTAAGCAGTATGGTGTTGCAGAGGTTTGTCCCTTTAGCACATCCCTGACTCAAGTCGTGGAGACTGTTTCCAAAATAGCCAGCACACGAAAGAGAACCTAAGAGGAGTATGGAAATTCAATGGTGGGCCAAGGACCATTTCCGATCCGCAGGTTGAAATCGCAGATTGCTCATTGATAGCGTTCTTTTCGAAGAATTTGGGCTTGACAATTCAGGAACATTAGAATATGAATGTCTGTACTTTTAGAAGGAAGCAGGAAACAAATTAAGGTCCTTGCCGCAAATCCGATAATAGCCAATTATCTACACCAGAACATCAATTCTTGAGACAAGCTAAATCGTGAAGGTTGTCGAGACGGAAAAATTAGCTAAATTCATCGCTGAGACAGATTTCGAATATATTCCCAAAGAAGCGGTCCATGTTGCCAAGAAGGCCATTCTTGATTGGGTAGGCGTTACCATCGCCGGCGCCAATGAACCTGTGGCTAGAATACTGGCTGAGCAGGTTAAACGGATGGGAGCGATAGGCGAGGCGGGAGTGATTTGCAGGGCTTTTCGAACATCAACTGACCTGGCGGCCTGGGTGAATGGGACGGCGAGTCATGCCTTAGATTATGATGACACCTTCCCCAATGCGGCGGGTTATAATTTTCACCCTACCGTGCCAATCTTATCGGCCGTACTAGCCCTGGCCGAAAAAATGAGTGTCTCGGGCAAAGATGTGTTAACCGCCTACATCGTTGGCAT
>SMTZ1_10007282_pt1 | contig 11085 bp, 12 predicted proteins | sample DeeMarSWOR136_30_FD_25667 | JGI IMG/M metagenome (IMG submission 25667)
CAAAACAACTTTTTGTTGCCTCGATTGCACATTCTGGACTATTGTTGCATGCCCGAGGCATTGAACAATTCGCCCAATTGTTGAATGTATATGACATAGAACAGGGCAAGACAGTAAGGGCACAGTCAAATACTAGTATAGGTCTAAGGCTAGTAAACGAAACTAGAACCTCCCAAGTCATCGAGACTGCTGTCGAATCCGCAGCCTGAGCCAGGTATTCAAATGCCCTTAAAGGCTAATTTCATTTGTCCACTAGGTCTCTATGTTGCCCGAAGTGCTATGGTTTCTTCAATTGGGGTGCTAATGTATTTCTCAACAATCTTGCGGAAATGGAATCCATAGATTTCAAGGGTTACAGATACGGGAAAACACCGAGGATATCTCAGCAGAGTCCAAATAAGAAGCTTCCAGTAATACCCTCTCCCTTCTCCTTTCATACCCAAAAACCACATAGAGTTAATAAATGCCCTGATATGATAAAACTGAAGCTGGGATACACTCTTTCTTTTTTGAGGTTTGTACTCTTTTAGAAATATTTTGATCCGCTCGTAGTAGTGTTTGGGTGAATAAATTGTAGTGAGAATTGTCTTATAGCCATTGATGAGTGTTTCATAGTCCATTTTGGGAATGAAGTTGATTGAACAGTCTGTATTGTCACCAGAAATATCCGTCAATAGGCGGTTGTCCTGCTTCAAACGTTGGTGTAGCCTGGTACCAGGAGGAGCATTTAGTAGACCGACCATTGAGGTAACGATTCCACTTCTTTGAATGAACCTGATTTGGTCTTCAAAGATTGAAAGTGGGTCACTATCAAAGCCTACAATAAATCCTCCATCTACTTGTAAGCCGTAGTTTTGAATCTTCTTGACCGAAGCGACTAAATCACGACCCTTATTGGGAAACTTATTACACTCAGATAGACTTTCCTCATTCGGGGTTTCAATGCCAATGAATGCCGAGCTAAACCCCGCCTTGACCATCAATCGCATGAGTTCTTCATCATCGGCAAGATTTATAGATGCTTCTGCAGAAAGCGAAAAGGGATATTTTTTCTCATTCATCCATTTGATTATTGCGGGCAGGATTTCTGTTTTCAACTTCGTCTTGTTTCCTATAAAATTATCATCAACAATAAACACACCACCACGCCAGCCCTGACTGTATAATGCATCCAATTCTCCCAATAGCTGGTTTTGATTCTTTGTTCGTGGCATATGCCCATTGAGTATGATAATTTCGCAAAATTCACAATTGAAGGGGCAGCCTCGGGAATATTGAATATTCATTGATGAATATTTTTTCATGTTGATAAGTGACCAGAGTGGGATAGGAGTTGTTCTTATGTCTGGTCGCTCATTAGATGTGTAAATATGTTGGGCGTATCCCTTCTCTAAATCTTCTAGAAAGGGCGGAAGCGTAATTTCAGCCTCACCAAGAACAAAATGGTCTACCCCCCCAAATTCTTCGTATCCGGTAGTAAAGAGGGGTCCGCCGGCAACAATCTTGACATTGAATTTCTTACATCTCTCAATAACTTCTTTCACTGAATCTTTTTGTACAACCATAGCACTGATAAACACATAATCAGCCCATTTAAGGTCTTCATCAACTAGGGTAGTTACATTCATGTCTACCAGTCTTTTCTCCCACTCTTTGGGGAGCATGGCAGCCACAGTTAATAAACCCAAGGGAGGAAAAGATGCCTTTTTGCAAATGATTCTTAACGCATGCTTAAAACTCCAGAAAGTGTCTGGGTACTGCGGATAAACTAAAAGTATTTTCAAATTACGCTCCTCAGCATGTTGCTATTTATTTAGGTTATATTTGTATTTCCCATATCATATTTTATTTCTATCTTGGTCGACAATTCACACAAAAGAGTGTATCTGTTCAGAGTACGGTTTTGGGGTAGGTATGCCAGGGCAACTCAGTATCTTCAGCGTCTTCCTCCACTCCTCCTGCCTTCGGAGCGAGGGCGTGCCTCACCGACATCGAGCGTTCGCTCGCGCAACAATTTGCCCTTGAGGCCATCAATTGCTGCCAGACCCTCAGCCCTGGTTGCCATCTCAACGAAGCCAAACCCCCTGGGCTGACCGCTATACTTGTCCTTGATGATGTTCACCGCTACTACCTTCCCAAAAGCCTGAAATGCCTGTCGCAATTCCTCCTCAGTGACCTCACGCGATAGATTGCCCACGTAGATATTCACGACCGCTCCTTTCCGGAAACCTGCCTATCATAGAAGTGGCGGAGGCTGGGATTAGTCCGCCGTCCGCCACACCGTGGTCAGATTATCATAGGTTACTCAATCTGACCCTGTTGTAGCAATCGCTGCAATAGACCGGTCTGCCTTCTCGAGGCTCAAATGGTACCTGACATTCTTTACCACACTCAGCGCACACTGCGGGGAACATCTCACGCCTGCGCCCATACCCACTGTAGCTGCTGTCAGCATAGCGCTGCGCTTTCCTCGCTTGGCGACAGGCCGGACAGCGCTTGGGCTCATTGGTGAAACCTTTGGCTGCATAGAATTCCTGCTCGCTAGCACTGAAGGTGAAGGTAGCCCCACAGTCGGAACATTGTAGCCACTTTTCCACAAATGCCATCGGATGACCTCCTTTCTTATGTATTTGGCTAAACCTCGGTCACCCAATGCCTGCGGACAACTTGTGCGTAAACCAACAGGGGTGGCGACCTAGACTACTAACCCAGCTGAAGTATAGAGCGGGATTTTATCCACGTCAAGCAAAAGCCGGTTCTCTTGCATTTTGGTGCAGTCTTGTAGGATACTGTAGTATACTAAGGACGCTATGAAAATATGCTTGGACGCGACGTGATGGCAAAAGTAATGATAAAGTGCCCAGAAACAGGCAGGTTAGTATACACAGGCACCGCAATGAGTAAGGCATCTTTTGAATCGAGCCCGTTGAGAGATTATACTTTATCAAGGTGCCCCGCCTGTGGAAAGAATCATGTTTGGTCGAAGGAAGATGCCGTCTTGAAAGACTATTAGTCTTTACCAAGCCGCTGAAATGCTTCCCACATTGGAATCCCGTTGGCAGCAGCATAAAATCTAACCCTTATTGACCCTGTTACTCGAGGATACAAGTTCTTGCTCGTTCTCCTATGTTGAACATTCCGTCATTTGGTGTGATTGGACAAATTGGAGGTTCCTACTTGCATTCCGGCAACGATCAGATAAAACAGGCTGCGGAATTGCGGGTACCAGACTATTCGCTATGGAGAAAATAGGTGAATCAGGGCAGTCCGAGCAGACAAGAACTTCTGAAAATTTATGACCAGCTTGATAAAGAAATGCACCGACACTACCTTCTTCCTTTAGAGACTAGGTTGCCATGTGAACTCCGATATGAGTCCAGGGACGAGTATCGCATCACCATGACGATGATTCTATCTCAAGGCACAAAGGACAAGCCGTTGGCGAAGAGCCTTTCAAAGCTATTCAAGCGGATTACCAACTTTGATGCCCTGCGAGGCTTGAAAAAGCGCGATATCGAGCAATTACTACACGCAAGTGGCATTGGACTTTGGAATGCCGACCGTGGTGGCAATGGGGGTAGGTTGTGGAGCTTTGTGGAATGCTATTTCGGCCCACGGAACGAAAAGATAACAGAGGCCAATGTCCTAAAATTATATCAAAAGAGAGGCTTTGGAGGAGGCAAATTCGTAAGACTTCTGCAAGCTTACCGTTTTGGTAACCGTAATGTCATTCCACTAGACACACCAGCGTTGAGTGCTCTTCGTGACCCGCTGTTTCCCAGTTATTGCAACTACTCGGACGCAGAAATACGCCAAGACATAGAAAGCAAATTGCGAAGTGAGCCCAGGGTTTCATTGATTGATTTCCATGAGATGTTACGTTTTCTTGAACAGTACTATGGCAAAGACAAGAAAGAGCAGGATGACGTTATTATCGGATGGAATGCTTGGAGGCTACTTTGTTCTAATAGACGTGAGCAGATTACAAGAGACCACACTTGGATTCAGAGCAACTTGGTAAAAGACCCAAGTCTCGCTACAGAGGTTTGGCGATTCTATCGTGAGATAACGGCGTCACAATAGTGCATATCACAGCAAAGTGATTCGTTGCCTGGGCCTCAACAAAAAGCCAGAATGTTATGCCGAGTATTGTTGCCCAGTAGGATTAGGAGCTGTTAGAAAATATACAAGCCGCTGATTCATCAGGTTGCACGTAACTAGACCTGTCAAGGGAAGTAGCGTTTACCGAGATAGTCTAAGTATTCCTTCTCTGCAATTTGAGATTTCTTCATTCTCTCAAAGAGCTCCTGATATGTCATGTCTCGAAAACGTACTTCATTTCCAACCAGTTCCTTAAACTGGCTGAGCTCGAGCCGATGTCTATCCGCCTCGGGTGACGGCACCTCATACCATAGGTAGAGTATTTCAAAATGCTGTGGTCCGCGTTTACCCCACGTCAATCCCAGGATATGCTTAACCAGTTGTGGAGCGTCCAGATAAATGAAACTGGTCCTGCCTTGCGATTCCTCCCTAATTCGCCGCGCCAGTCGTTCACATTCGGGGAGCTGTGACCAGAGGCCAGGGGTGCTGAAGTATTTTTCTCTGATTATCCGCTTTGTGTGCCGGTGATAAGGTTCGGTAAATTTCGATTCTACAACAGAGATCGACTTTGACCCAAATGTGGAGAATTCTATATCCAGATGAGGAGGTATTCCGCGTACAGGAATGGGGTGAGTTTGTTCAAACCTGATTTCGGTTATTCCACTCGGCGCGTCGCATGCTCGAGCGATAACATCGGCTCTCCCCAGTTTGCGCCAGTAATCAAAAACGTTGACAACAAGAGCAGAAGAGGAGTGTAATGCCTGCATTTTGCCACGTTTTTCACTGTTTCCCAGCTCGTTTCCTTTGCCATGTTTCAACTCTTCTAACGTAGCGGGCGAGAGTGGACAGAACAGGTTGTCGTCTAGATGCAACGTATAACCGTTTTTGTCATACTCGATGCCTTGCTGATCAGCCCAGTCTCTCTGTTGCTTTGTGATGAACCTATAAACCTCCATCCTCGACCTCACACTAATTTACCATACATGCGGAATGTAACTCTAATACCGCCAGCTTGTCAAGGGATCTTAACTAGTTAAACTTTTCATCGGATTGTCGGCTAAAGCCCTAAGGCAAAGAAGAGGCCGGGCAAGTAGCCCGGCCTCGCCATCAATACACCAAAGCAAAGGTTTTCTCGAAAGTCTTGGTTTTACCTTTTATCCACGATGGTGGGCGGTACTGGATTTGAACCAGTGACCTCTTGCGTGTGAAGCAAGCGCTCTCACCACTGAGCTAACCGCCCCAAATCATATCTATTTTACCCCTAAAAATCACCCTTGTAAACATAGACCTCTTGCTTCGTCAAAATTCCGCACCGATAAAGGAAACGCGCCAGTGTGCCAGATGTACTTCGGGGCACACTGGCACACTTCATGGCCGTATTCAACATCCCCAATGCCCGTGCAACGGTTCTATTTCATAGCAAACGAGTGGCGAGTGCTAGCTCTCCCAGCTTACGTGTCACTACAGACATCTGCAGCTTTGGGCATTTGTTAGCCCAAGATATAAACGACGCCGTTATCGCCGTCAACCCTGAGCTTCATTCCGGTCTTGATCAAGGTGGTTGCTTTCTGAGTGCCGGCGACGCACGGTAAGCCATATTCTCGGGCTACTATCACAGCATGGGACAGAGCCCCACCGGCATCGGTAACCACACCTTTAATGATGCCAAAAACAGGACCCCAGGCTGGGCCTGTGGCTGGTGTGACCAGTATCTCCCCAGGCTGAAGCTCAGGGATCTGCTCCACTGCCATTAAGACGCGGGCTACGCCCTCGGCAACCCCTGGCGCTGAGGACAGGCCATAGAGATCGGCCTTCAACTCACCCTTCACCTTCGGCGCCGCGAAAAACGGCCACACGAGGACCTCTTTGCCTACGTTCGCTTGGAACCAATCTACGTCCCCGATGAAAAACTCCTCTGCCATCCTTCGTGGCACATCGTCAATATACTTCTGCCATTCCTCTCTTCTTATTCGGGCTACCCGGTGCTGTATTGATATCTCCATGCGCCCCAGCAACCTCAGTATCTCCTCCGGGACCAGGAAATTGACATCATCCGGTTCATTGAGCACCCCAGCCTGAGCAAACCTCTTTCCAATTTCCACCAGCAGACGCCGACCGACGGCACACATATAAAGGTCGATGTAGTAATCGTGCTCCTCACTGTAGATGCCAGCCCACTGGGCAGTTTTCATCAGCTTCTCAAACCAAGCTCTCGTATCATCAGGCACACGGGAGAGGACTTCTCTTTCCGCCTCCTCCCTTTCCTTGACCAGGCGATCGTGCTCCTGATCCATGAGGAAGTCTCCGCCCTTAGCCAGATTTTTCCTTATGGCCGGCAGCGCCAGCGCCGGTTGTTCAATCCAGCTGGGCATGCAAGGATCAAGGAGCCGCTCATTGCGCCAGCCATGCACGTTGAGGAATTCTTGCAGCTGTTGCAGCCATTTTCTTCCTCCTTCGCTCTGCTCAAGCGCGGCAAGAAGCCCCTCATTATCCGGGGTAGCCTGGAACAACGACTCAAGCCCCAATTCCCTAGCGCCATCGCTAAGTTGCCACAGCCTGCGATCGACATCAAAGGCTATGGTCTCGAGGCCACCCATCAATTTGTGAAATTGAGGATGATCTTCGTCGATCCCGAGTAGCTCTGGGCATATATCCCCAAACAGCTTATAGGCCCCGTATGCGGCCAACATGGGCAGGAAGTGTATCTCCCAGGCCCTCTTCATAACCGACATAAAGAAGTCTTCAAAGTACCCCATGAGTTCGTGGTTGCTGAGCTTCTCCAGATCAGCCTTCTTGTGGCGCTCATAGTGCGCCATTAACTCGGGGACAAGCTTTCCCCGCCATATCCCTCCGAAGTCCTCAATCCAGGGTACCATCCGCTCTCTGTATACAGGCTCACGCTGTTTCGCCTCTTCATCAGTTGTCGGCCTTAGTCCCATGTAGTACCAACCCCCTATTGACCTCCAACTCGGGCCCTTGGTGGTTGGCACCATTAGCTGCTCGGCGTCCACCGCACAGGAGCGCTCGTCCCAGTGCAGAAGGCACCAGTGGGCAAAAGGTTTCCGTATCGGCAAAGAGTACGGCACAATCCCAGCCCAACATTTACTCACTTGCATGTCCAACTCTGGATCGAAGCTGTAGGTTGTCCACCCGTAGTAGCTCAATTCTCCTCCTTTTTAAGTTTGCTTCCCTTAAAGACATCCTTTCGGCTCATCGCCGATGCCTATAGCATGTTCACCCCCTTGTCAGGCACACGAGCCACTCTTGCTTTGAATCAACTGCCATAGCATCCCGACCTGTTTCACGGATCAGGCTTGGGGGATAACAGGTAGCAGCAGATATGATTGGTGTTCTCTGTCGCGGTAAATCTTATGCAGTGTCGATTTGCTGCTACACACGTGGCTGGGCAAGATCCTGGTATGGATGCCACGACGTCCAGGTGGCACTCCAGGATAATCCATGCTGGTGATTTCCAGCACAAGGCGATGACCTGGTTTGAACAAGTTTGAGGTGGGATTAACCTCGACGCGATATTCGTATATCTCTCCAGGCACCACAGGCTCCACATTTGTGTGTGGGTGCCAGGGTTTCCCCGGCTTTGACTTGCTTTCATCAACAGCCCTGTGTGATGCTTTAAGCCAGCCCCTTGTGAGCTCAGTTTCTTTACCACCTGGACGGACGTCCTTAACGGCTACAATCCAGTTGGTGTCCTCCTGATCGATGGAAGCGTATATGTGTAGGGCAATAGGTCCCGTTACCTCCATGGGTTCAGAAAATGGGAGGGTGGAGTATTTCACTGAAGCAACATTCCTCGTCAGGGTTAGCGGCTGCTGGAAAAACCCATCGGGTTCTACATGGTGTGTCTCTGGTTCCAGGCTTAAACGCTCCCAGGGACGCAGATAGAATTTTGTCCACTGGGTTCTCGCCAGCGGCCACTCGTTCTCATACCGCCACTGGTTGGCTCCCATGACAAAAATCTTGACCGGAGGCTCATCCATGATCCCTGTATCTATCCCCTTAAGCCAGTAGTCATACCACCTTACCAGCTCGTCGTGGTATTCATGGAATGGACGCTCCAGGAATTTGGGCTCCCAAAGGATCAGCTTCTTCGGCGATTTTAGTCCAGAATAGTTTGTAGACGCTGCTGGCAGTTCAAAGTAGCAATAGGAATCCCAACCTGCACCGGCATAGACTGGAATCTTAATCTTGTCATACTTAGTATAGGCTGACCTATCCCAGTAGAATGGACCGTCTGTAGGATTGAGGAGAAGGTCAACCAAGCATGGAGCACCGCGGGGGTTCTCAAGTTTAGCCTGGATATGCGGATACATTTTTATGTCTGGGTTACTCCTGGCTTCCTCATAACGACGCTTAAATTCCTCAGCGGGCAACGTTTTCTCCATCGTCACTACGCCTGCGCCCGGCCGTATGTATGTGAGCCAGAGAAAGTGACTGAGCACACCCCCTGGATAAGCTATGTCGCGGTAGTAATCCGATAGCCCGCACCAGGGGACAACAGTTTTCAAGTGTGGCGGCTGTTCAGCAGCTATTACTAACTGCACCATGGCAAAGTATGATATGCCTATCATGCCTACATTACCATCACACCAGGGTTGTTGTGCCACCCACTCTATAAGATCGTAGCCATCTTCCCTTTCCTTAATTGAACCTATGCCTTCCCATTCACCCTCCGACTTGCAGGTCCCCCTTAAGTCGCCTATGACATGCACATAGCCTCGAGACACAAGGTAATCTGTGTCTCCGGCTTCTGCTCCACCACACATAAACGGCGCCTCGGTTGGTAAGGGACTTATTGGTGGCGCCTGCAACTCCTTGCCATAAGGGGATAAAGCGATCAATGCCGGGAACTTCCCCTCAGCGTCAGGATGGTAGATGTCAACTGCCAGGCGTACTCCATCACGCATGGGAACATATACGTTCTCTTCCTTCTTAACTCCATAAATTGACTGTGAGCCTTTCTGTCTGGTCAAATCCGTCAGCCTCCCTCCATAAGAGAATTTGCTTTCTATCTGCTTATAGCGATTTAGCGATATGTCGAGTACCCTTCTGGCGCAGCAAGCGCAGGAGGATCCCGCAGTAAGGGCACCTGCCCTCAAGTCCCCACTCGGTGCGCCAGGCGATCTCCCCTCCGCAGCGGCGGCAGCTGACAAGAAACACCTGCGGGCCCGGAGCTACAGCTTGTGCCTCTGCTGGCCTGACCTCCTGGGCTGCCACCAGACCGGGGGTACCTCGTGCCACACCCAACAGGGGTAACTCACCCCCCTCAGAAAGGTAGCGCTCCGCAACAATCCGAACAAACTCCCCAGCAGCAATCCGGCGCCCGCTATCCCTCTCCCACGCATTGCGGGCAGCATCGAGAACCTGCTTCTGCTCCCACGAGATACGAATTGAAGTGTCTTCTGGCATTAGCCTCTCATACGAAGTTTGCATACATTGTATACAACCTGCTGCTGTTTGTCAAGCTCTGTGCGGTGGTTTGGTTCACTGCCTGCGATAGAGAAATGATAGCCGAAGGGGCGACGCAGGCAGAGCCCGCCTAGCTACAGGCCCATCTCATTGGGTGCTCCAGGGAAAAGGCACCCAGGCGGCGACATTTGTCCGCGGCCCCTCATTCAGAGCTCCACATTTCGACCATTTATGCATGCTTAGATAGAGACCGGTGGGACTTTTCCTACAGTGTTGGCCCAGAGATGGCGCATTTTCCGATACCTCAAACGAGTGAACGCCTGATGTTTGCGATCAGGGGACACTAAACAAAGGGCTATTCTGTCCAACCGGAGCTGCTCGCCTCGGCCAAAATGAGTGATGGATACAGCCTATGGACCTTACTCGCTAAGTGCAAAAGGCGGATAGCGGTCGGTGATCAGCAAAAAAGCATACGCAACCACCCTTAGAGACCATCGGAACACCCCCACCACGAAGTCAAACAGTCCCCTCGGATAGCGGCCAGTGAACAAGATGGCAAACCAGGCAATCACCACGCATACTATGGCAGCGATAACGAGGAACCAAAGAATAATATAGTGAGGAATGGCCAAGAACCATTTTACCAGTGGTAACCAGCGATTGAGGTCTTCTTTGGCATTCGGGTAAGCGATCTCAATGTGAACCGCTTGGTCCTCATCGGTCGAGGGATATTCATCCCTCAGCAGTGCAAGATACGAATAGACACGGGCACTGAACTTAGTGAGCGCCACATTCCAGTCAAACCACCACTTAGGATACTTTTGCCGGAAGAGGAGCATTAATATGAGGGGCAAAAATAGAAGTCCACCAGCGGCATACTGGTAGCTCCACTCTCCGACTTGACCCAATACGGCACCGCTAATCAAGGCCAAGATGATAGCGATCGGAATTATCGCCAGGATTCTGAAGAACGTGGTCAATCTGTTTAGCGCTCTGTCTGGATAATCAATGGCCAGCCTTGCAGCGTATGCATTCAAAGTCTCCGGCATTACAGTGCCTCCTCTGGTTTCTGCAACCTCGCCTTGTTTTCCATCTTAAGCCTCCTTTCCTATTTCCCCAGCCCGGCCTTGGCCTGCCTGCTCAGACTTCCCATCCGCAATATCCAGCAGTACGTAGGTCCTGGCACCCATCGCTTGCCACTTTTTCTCAGCTCCATCATAGAGGGCCGGCACTAACAAAGTCATAACATGAAGCGAGAATAAGTGACAGAATCATGACATTTTGGGGATTCTAGCGAGGGAGAAAAGAGACACCGGCTCCCAAGTGAACAACACGTCATTTCGTTCAGCGTGGAACCAACGAGAGCAGACAAGGCAGATCTTGCCGCGTGGCGTCAAGACATGGCTGAGGATTCCAATCAAGATTGCCATGCTAGCGGCTCACAGAACGGCACAACCTGTCTGGTTATTACCTCACCTTCGAAGTCGGACGCCTGTTTCTCGACCACGCCACCGTGGTAGGCATATCTGGGTGAACGGCCCAGTTTCCTAGCCTTAG
>SMTZ1_10010285_pt1 | contig 11084 bp, 12 predicted proteins | sample DeeMarSWOR136_30_FD_25667 | JGI IMG/M metagenome (IMG submission 25667)
ATTTGTAATATTCTAGCAATTTTAATGTTACCATTTGTATTTATAGAGGAGATTACAATTTTAATAGAGTATAGAATTAACCCTGATTCTGCTCCATTGTTATGGTATTTATTGCTTCCCTTTATTATTATTGGAGAGTTTGGGATTACGTTTTTTTGTTTATTAGCAGTTGCAATTGGTTGTGTTGATATACATATTCCATAGTATTGATATAGAATGTATCGGAACATCCTAACAGTTGTTTGAATAACAATCTTATATCTATAGATATTGTAACATTTAAATATCCCAATAAAGTTGCTATTTATTGGAGGAGGTATGAAAATATGAGAAAGGGAGTAGTATTTGGTATTATTTGTATTTTGATACTGTCGTCTTTTCCATTAGTTGGTGGAGGAGAAAATTATTCTAATACCATTAGTAGAAAAGATAGATTGGATTTAATATTTGATGATATTTATGACAAGATGGATGATGTTAATTCACAGGTAGAGTGTAATCTGATTTTTAAAGAGGCAGTAATTGAACTTAATAAATATGGTTTTTTAGGATATATTGATATTAAAGAAGTTATTAAATTAGTATGCTGTAATGATGGGAGTTCTTATTCGATTTCTGGGAAATCAAGTCGTACTGATTTTATTGGAGGTCTTGCTGTTAAATTTTATGAATTAAGTAATGGTAGGTTTAAAGATGTTTTTATATTGGAAGGGCTAACCGATACGTTATTTTATTTGTTTTATTTTATGAAACATTTAGGAATTACTAGGTTTCCCATTGGAATTCTCAGTTTTTACATAGATAGCTGGATAACATTTGGTAAGTTCTCACAAGATTGGGAAGGTGGAAATGAAGAATGGTGGCCAGCTGAAGGTTGGATAAAAATTGTTAATCCATCTGGAGAGGTTGAGGCAAAATATGATTATAAGTTTTATGGTCAAATAGAACTAATATTTGAGTACGGTATGGATGTTAATAGAATATTCTCTGATTTAGTTGGTGTTAAGGGTTTTAAAGGAATAACTATAGGTGATTATTATATTGGTACTGCCAAGATTGTAGATATTGGTACAAATCATCCAAAGCTTGATTGGAAATAAAAGAATATGAAAGAAAGAATATTTAGCAAAGGTCTGGTAGTTGGTGTTATCCTTTTGTTTATTGGTATTTCTGTTCAACCTGCTTTAGCAATCAATACTATTTCTTCTGATAATGAAGAGGATTGTAGTATCTGTCTAAAGGTAGGTAAACTACAAGATGTTAGATTAAAGAGGTTGTTGGATAGATTTGAGACACTTAATACAAATGGTTGGTTTTTCGGGAAAATTCCCCTATGTTTGTTTTTATGGTTTATGGTGTGGTTAGCAATGATGTTTTTCTTTTTAACCAATGACATTGAACTTCTCGATTATTTTATGGATGCTTATTACGATGAATATGATTGTGATGAATCTCTATTTTAAGAATAACATTATCCAAGAGGAATGAAATATGAACAAGAAATTCCTATTAACTGTTGGAATAACAATCCTATTTCTGGGACTTAGTATACAGCCAAGTCTGGCAACAGTTCAACCAGAAAAGATAATTGTGGAATCAGATGCTGATGATATTGAAGAATTATTTGCTCAACTAAGGATTGCTATTAATGAGAAATTGGAGAAATATGAAAGTTATCCAAAAGTAGCAGGTTTTTGAGATATAATAAATCATTTATTAGATTTACTTGAAAAGATAGGATTATTAATAGCTTTTATACCAGTTTTTTATATATTATATTTATTTCAGTTTCTTCAGTAAATTGAAATGTCATACAATAAAGGAGTTATAATATGCATAAGAAAATCCTAACAGTTAAGAAAATCCTAACAGTTGTTGGAATAACAATCCTAATTGTTTGCATTGGTCTTAGTGGATGTAACGAAAATATGAGTAAAAAAAACGATACAAACAAGTTCATAGGGAAATGGGAGGGAATCTCTTATTTTCTAAATTATACTACGAATGTAACACTTACATTTTATAATGATAGTACAGTAAAACAGGTAAGCGAGGATGCTCATACTCATTGGTTTAATTTTGAAATTGATGATAATTGTTTATACCTAACATTACAAGAATTTCCAGAGATAGATGCCATTTGTTATAACTATAGATTTTCAAATAATGATACTATTTTAACCCTCTCAAATGTAACTCTTGATACTTTGATTCTTTCAAAATAATAGGATTTTGAAAATTAAAAATAAATCAATATTTTTATCTTTTTCATAAAATTGTTCTAAAAATAGGATAAAGGTTTAAATTAAAATAAAACATATCAATTATATATTTCTTGGGAGGTAAAATAAGATGAATAGAAAAATTACAGGAATCTTTGTTTGTATGCTAATTATTATTGCAATAATGCCAATATCAAAATCTTTGACATTAACAACAGAGTTGATAGATATTATATCTCATCAACCTCCAATATATGACAAGGAACAGAATATGGTTTGGGATGAAAGTAGTTATGATATATACCCATCAGAAAACTCAGATTTTGGCTTCATTGGAATAGAATATTGTACTGGCTGGACTCCACCAGATCCAATTGTTGCTGCAGGTCCTGAACATTTAGTTGAAATGACGAATGGTGGGATAGCTTTTTTTCAAAAAGATGGAACCATGGACTTTCAGGATGAAATTGAGGATAGCTTCGGTTTCTGGGGAGACCAAGGTGCTACTTATTTTGTATTTGATCCTGAAGTAATTTATGATCCTCATTCAAACAGATTTATGGCAATGGCATGTGAAAGAGCACCAGGTAGTAAATCATATTTTTTACTTGCTATTTCAGATGATTCTGATCCCAATGGTAACTGGCATAAATTTCGTATTGATGTGACAACTCTTGCGGGAGGAGATATTGACTCACCTAATATTGGAGTGGATTCTGAAGTAGTATATCTAACAGCTGATTTTTTCACTGGAGGACAAAAATACCTAGTATACATATTGGAAAAGGAACCTTTGCTTAGTGGTTCAATTGGTATTACACGTCATATGTTGATCACTGGTTCACAGTCATATGGTATCCCAGTTGTTTATGGTAATCCACCTGCGATGTATATGATTGAGCATTTTGAGAGTTCAAGTAATACCAATATACGACTGCACGCTATTACAGATCCGTTAGGTACACCACAAAGAGAAACCTATGACTTAACTGTTACGGCCTACTCTCCACCTGAAGATCCACCACAAAAAGGAACCTCTACAAGACCGGAGACCTTCGACAGTAGGTTCTGGAGTTGTGTTTGGCGAGATGGTTCACTCTGGGCGACTCATCATCAAGGCAGTTCACGGGTGATGGCCCGATGGTATGAAATCAAAACTAACGACTGGCCATCCTTTAGTAATCCAGAAGTTCACCAATCTGGAGATATTGATCCGGGATCAGATATTCGTACCTTTTTTACATCCATTGCACCTGATGGGTATGGTAATGCCGCGATGTGCTTTGCTCGTTCCTCACCGAATGAATATATATCAATAGCAAGGTGTATGAGGTCAGCTGATGATCCTTTGGGAACAATGGGAGAAGTTGTAATAGTCAAGGAAAGTTCTGCTCCTTATAACTATGGAAGATGGGGTGATTACAGTGGTGTTAGTTGCGATCCATCGAATAATAAAACATTTTGGATGTGTCATGAATATACACCTGGAAACAACATATGGAACACATGGATTTCCAAATGTGAAATCCAAAATAATCCACCTGATACACCAGACATTGACGGTCCAATGGTCGGAGGAGTGGATACAGATTATGAATATACCTTTATTACAACGGATCCTGATGCAGACAATGTATACTATTATATTGATTGGGGCAATGGAGATATCGAGGATTGGATTGGACCTTATAACTCAAGTGAAGAAGTAAAAATAGCACATAAATGGTCAGAGGCAGGTAGTTATTCAATAAAAACCAAAGCTAAAGACATTTTTGATGCTGAGAGTGAGTGGTCAGATCCGTTAAACGTGACGATTAGTAATTTACCAGACGCACCAGTTATAGATGGTCCACAACGCGGAAAAGCAGGAAAGCAATATGATTTTTCTTTTAATTCCACAGATCCTGATGGAGATGATATCAAGTACTTTATAGATTGGGGAGACAACACTACAGAATTAACTGATTATTATCCTTCTTGTACAAATGTAACGCTTAATCATACCTGGAGTGAGAAAGATGACTATACAATCAGGGCAAAAGCAATAGATATTTATAATGCTGAAAGTGAGTGGTCAACCTTTGAAATTATTATGCCTAAAAACAAAGCATATAATTTCTATCATAATCTGCTAAATTGGTTATTTGAGCGATTCCCAATACTGGAAGGACTGATATCTTACCTTTTTAATTAAAATTTATTTTCTGCCAGGGAAAAATTAAAATCTTATTTCTTTTTCTCTATATCATTTATGCGATTTAATAATACATTAGATTACGATTATCCTCCGTATAGACCGCCTAATGAAGAAGGATCTGCTCTTATACGAGCCTCAAGAGGATGCCCTTGGAATAGATGCCTTTTTTGCACAATGTATAAAACTCTTAAGTTCCAACCTAAATCAGTAAAAGAAGTTAAAAAAGATATAGACTTAGCAGCTAAGATTTACAAAGGTGCAAAAACCATATTTATTGCAGACTCAGATAGTCTTGTGATGAAAAATATTGAAGAAATTATAAAGCATATAAAACAACGTTTTCCAGATGCCGAACGGATTACTTCATATGCTCGAGCAAAGACTTTAATGAAATTAGGTTTTGAACGTCTGAAAAAAATAAAGGATGCAGGACTAACAAGAGTACATATTGGTCTGGAATCGGGAGACATAAAAACCTTAGAATTCATGCAGAAGGGTGCTACACCTGAAGAAATGATTGCAGGAGGTAAAGCAGCTAAAAAAGCAGGTCTTGAATTTTCATTCTATATACTAATTGGTGCTGGAGGAAAAAAAAGACTAAATGAGCATGCAATAGAATCAGCTAAGGTTTGTAATAAAGCAAGTCCAGACTTTATAAGACTTAGAACACTTGTAGTTCAGCGTGGCTCTCTGCTTGAAGAAAAGATGAAAATTGGCCAATATCAACCTACATCACCAATTGAAAAGTTGCAAGAAGTTAAGGTCTTTATAGAAAATCTTGAAGTAAATAAATGCGAATTAGCATCAGATCATTTCACCAATTATATATGGGTAGACAATAACATTGTTTATAGAGGTGTTTATGGAATATTACCAGATTATAAACAAGACATGCTAGATATAATAAATCAAACATTAGACTTTCTTTCAATTGCTGAAGGCGAAATATTGGATGCAACCATATTATATGAGAGAGGTATGATACACTCTCTTTGAGGTACTTATCCACCACTAACAGGTATAAAAAATAATAGATTATCACCATTTTTAAGTTCAGTATCCAGTCCATTTAATGCAGAAATTGGATTATCATTTACAAATATACAAATATATTCTGTTAACTCGTCTTTATTTGTGAAAAATTCTTTTTCTAGTTTGGGATATCTATTCACCAGCATTTTAAGCAAATCTGTAAGAGTACGGCCATGTAAATCTATTTCTAGTTTACTTTTTCCTACTAACTCTGAAAATGGTCTGAGAAATTTTATATTAAGTTTCATCAAATGTTCACCAATAACTCCTACTAGTAACTAAAATTTATTACTCTGAATCATCATCTTCATCAGATATATTTATCTTTTTTGTTTTGACAACTTTGTCTTTAATTTCCTTTAACTTGAGGTATAGATAATAGTCACTAGAAATTATAAAAGGATGTTTTAGATTGCCTTTTTCAAACTCTTCTTTAAATCCATCTTTTATTTCTTCAAAAAGAACATCTGCGGTTTTATCAATTACTAGATCGACAAAATCCTCGATATAGATATCATCTTGGTTTTTATGTTGATTGTACCAATCGACAACTTCTTTTAGGATTTTGTCTTTCATAGTCCTCTCCAGTCCCACCAAATCCTGTATAGGCTTTGTGTTTATAAAACTATAATATTAAAGAAGAATTTAAATTGTATGTTATAATTTTAATTAAAATTCTCTATTATAACTTTAATATATGTTTTTCGGCATTATAGATACAAAATGTTATGAAATATAACATTTTTTCATCGATTTGATTAGAATTTAAACAATAAGGTTTATATAATACTAATAATATATAATAATGAGAATATGGTCACGATTAGTCATATTGTCACGAAATTGATAAACGATAATATCTATTTGCAGGAGGCGATTGGCAAAGGGATAGCTTCTTATGGCTCTGTTGCTAAGAAACTTAAACCAGATATTGAAGTAGAACTAAACAAGGAAGTTGCTCATTATGCAATTGTTGCAGCAATCCGTAGATATTCAGAAAAGATGAACAACAGATTTCAGGACATCAAATTTGATACGAATACCTCGGAGGTAAATCTAAAAACAAATGTAATTGATATCAATGTACAAAGAGGGCTTGGTCTTTTTGATAAATTAAAAAGAATATACGATATAATTAGGTTTGATAAGGGGGATATACTTCATATAATCTATGGAAAAAACTCTATAAGCATAGTTACAAATGAACGATATAAAGAACATATTTGTCAATTTTTACAAGGTGAACAAATTTTGAGTATAGAAGAAAACCTTGTATCTCTATCTTTTACAATAGATAAGGCACTGGTTGATAGAGCTGGTGTTTTATTTCAAATTGTACGGAATTTTGCTTGGGAAGATATCAATATAATAGAGGTTATATCCATTGATTTAGAAATTACATTTATTGTTGATGAAAAAGATGCTGTTAGAGGATATAAAGCCTTAGAGCGATTAATAATAAAGGCAACCTAATTATAACAATCTATTATACAAATAATATTAGACTAATTTATCTTTTACAATAAGATATGCTACACGCCTTTTTATTTTTCCTATACATTTTTGAACATCTATCTGACCTATTATAACTTCTACAGCAAGCTCACTAAGTTTTTTATCCTTGCTTATAATTCTAAAAAGTTTTTCGTTATCCTTTCCCCAAATCATTGAGATATTGTATAGTGACTTGAGATCTCTTCCGAAATCTCTATACCAAATTGTTTGATATCTAGATAAAAATTTATTATTGGTATTTTCTTCTTCTAAAGCTTCGGTAACAACATCTGCTGCAATCTTACCAGATGACATTGCATAATATATACCTTCACCAGAAAGTGGATTTGCAAATCCAGCAGCATCACCGCATAGAACAAGTCTATCCGAGTAGGTCTTTTCAAAAGGACATGTAGGCAATGCAGCTCCTCTAATTTTTCCTATTTTTAAATTTTCAGGTATTATCTTATTTTCTTTGAGAATTTTTATATAGGTTTCATATGTGTTCTTTAAATTCGTTCTACCTTTTGAGGAATCTAACGCCTGTTGAAATTGTGTAATGCCAATATTTACATGCTCTTTTTTTGGAAATACCCACCCATATCCTGTAATTTTATTCACATTAAGATGAATATGACAAATCCTTTTTTTATCCAAAAATTGTTCAATTGTTTTACTATTCATGGGATATTCTTCAAAAAGACATATACAAATATTTTTTGTATTATTACGTAAACCAGATTTTTTTGCAATAGTGCTCCATACACCATCAGCACCAATTACTATTTCTGATTCTATATTGGCTCCATTTTTTAGTATGATTTTTACTTTATTATCTAATATTTTAATATCCTCAGCAGATTTTGCATCCAAAAAGGTTGTTCCAGAACTAATGGCAAGTTTTACTAACTCATAATCAAATTTTTTTCTTAAAATCATAGCAATTAAAGGTTCATCTCTCTGTAATTCGAATTTATATTTTAGTGAGGAAGAATGTGTATAAGTTGCATATGAGTAGGATTCAATCCAATCATCTTGAATATATTTGAATCTCTTCAAAGTCTTTGTAGAAATTCCACCGGCACATGGTTTATCTCGTGGGAATTTATTTTTATCTATAAGAAGAACCTTTACTCCTTTTTCTGAAAGAAATTTTGCAGCAGTTGAACCTGCAGGTCCTGCTCCAACAACTACAACATCATATTTCATAATCTATTTTTTTTGAATTTTCTATCTTTTTTATTTTACATTCTAAACACGCCAGGTTTCCAATCTGGAAAAGGAGCATTTAATGATGCAGATATCCCAAGTCCTAAAACCATTCTGGTATCAGCTGGATCTATGATTCCATCATCCCAAATCCTTGCAGTACTATAATATGGGTTTCCTTCTACTTCATATTTCTTTAATATTGGTTCTGTTATTGCTTTTTCCTCTTCTTTTGTAAGTTCCTTACCTTTTCTCCAAAGCTGATCACGTTTAACAGTTAAAAGAACATTTGCTGCCTGTTCACCACCCATAACAGATATTCTAGCATTTGGCCACATCCATAGTTGTCTAGGTTGATATGCTCTTCCACACATACCATAGTTACCTGCTCCAAAAGATCCACCAATAATTACAGTGAATTTTGGAACATTAGCTGTTGCAACGGCATTTACCATCTTAGCGCCATCTTTTGCAATGCCACCTGCTTCATATTTTCTACCGACCATAAATCCTGTAATATTTTGGAAAAAAATAAGAGGTACTTTACGTTGACAACAGATTTCAATAAAATGAGATCCTTTTAATGCTGATTCAGAAAACAATACCCCATTGTTTGCAAGAATACCAACAGGATAGCCCATAATACGCGAAAAACCACAGACAATTGTTTCACCATACAATGCCTTAAACTCATGAAATTTTGAACCATCAACGATTCTTGCAATTATCTCTCTGACATCAAATGACTTTCTCAGATCTTTTGGGATAATACCATAGATTTCTGTAATATCATAAGCTGGTTCCTCAGGTTTTACAATATCAAGGTGTGTTTTTTCAGGTCGGTTAAGATTTTCAATTATGTTTCTTGTCATATGTATAGCTTCCATATCATCATGGACATAATGATCCGATACTCCACTTTCTCTACAATGTACATCTGCACCACCTAGATCTTCAGCACTTACCTCTTCACCAGTGGCAGCTTTTACAAGAGGGGGACCGCCTAGAAAAATAGTTCCTGTTCCTTTGACAATTATTGTTTCATCTGACATTGCAGGTACATATGCTCCACCAGCAGTACAGGACCCCATTACTGCTGATATCTGAGGAATATCCATAGATGACATTACTGCTTGATTGTAAAAGATCCTTCCGAAGTGTTCTCGATCTGGAAATACCTCATCTTGCATAGGTAAAAAAGCACCACCGGAGTCTACAAGATAAATACAGGGTAGGTTATTCTGCATGGCAATTTCTTGTGAACGAAGATGTTTTTTAACAGTCATTGGATAGTAAGTTCCACCTGAAACCGTTGAGTCGTTAGCAATAATTACTACCTCGCGACCATGTACAATACCAATACCTGTTACAATACCCGCACATGGTGCTTTATCATTATACATCCCATATCCTGCAAGAGAATTAAATTCCATAAATGGTGTATCAGGATCAAGAAGTGCATCTATTCTTTCACGGGCAAGTAACTTGTTTCTAGATTTATGGAGTTTGATCTTTTCCTCTCCTCCTCCCTTCATTGCAATAGCGATTTTTTCCTTTAAATTATCGACAAGCAGCTCATAACGTTTGAAATTATCCTTAAACTCCTTACTATTAGTATCAATATTGGTTTCAATGATATCCATAATCTTAAACCTCCTTATCAAGTTCGATTGTAATTTGACCAATTTCAACTTGGTCATTTTCCTTAAAATTTATATTTTTAACCTTACCTTTATAAGGAGCTCGAATTAAATATTCCATTTTCATTGCCTCAATTACCATTAGTACGTCCCCTTTTTTTACAGAATCTCCATTTTTTACTTTTATATTTACCACTTTTCCTGAGATTGGTGAGCTTAGATCTCCTTCCTCTTTTTTCTTACCTTTCTTGGAACCTGTAAGCTCAACAGGTTTAACCCTAAAGACCTGTCCATCTACAAAAACAAATTTTTCTTTTTCACCTTCAGTAATAACAGATTTAATCAGTCTATCTCCAATCTTAATCTTAAGCTGCCCAGGTCTAGTTTCTTCTGCCTCTACCTTGTACTCAGAGTTGTCATAGGTGATAAAATAATGATTATCTCTACGTTCAATTGTGACATTGTATACATGATTATCATGCTCATAATTTATGAACATTTACTATATCCCCCTGCCGCTAACTCTCCACCGTCCAACATGTTTCCAGGGTGAATGGGGATCTGCTTCTTTGTATCGAACAATTTCTTCTCGCTTAGTATGCATAGAGTCATAAACAGCTAATGCTATAATTGCATCAACTGGTAAACCATCCTTGGTCACAGTCCAATCTTTGAAATAATCGTCAATAAAATGAGTAGTAATATTACCTTTTCTAAACTCTTTGTGTTCCAATACTTCTTTTAAAAAGGCAATATTTGTTGTAACTCCTAAAACAATATATCGAGATAATGCCCATTTCATTTTGTTAAGGCATTCCTCTCTATTTTCAGCATAAACTATAAGTTTAGCAAGCAGTGGATCATAATAAGGAGTAATTTCCATTCCCGAAAATATTCCAGAGTCATCTCTAATATTTGGACCCTTAGGTGGTTCTACCTTTTCAAGGATTCCTGTACTTGGAAGAAAACCATTTGATGGATCCTCGGCATATATACGACATTCAATGGAATGTCCTCTTTGAATTATATCTTTTTGTTTAATTGTAAGTTTATTACCACTAGCAATTCTTAATTGCCATTTAGCAAGATCAATACCCGTAGTTGCTTCAGTAACGGGATGTTCAACCTGTAAACGAGTATTCATCTCCATGAAATAAAAATTGAGATCCCCATCAACCATAAACTCAACTGTACCAGCATTCGTATAACCAACAGCCTCTGCTGCAGCAACTGCAGCTTTGCCCATTTTTTCACGAAGCTCTGTAGTCATCACTGGAGAAGGAGTTTCCT
>SMTZ1_10007286_pt1 | contig 11081 bp, 5 predicted proteins | sample DeeMarSWOR136_30_FD_25667 | JGI IMG/M metagenome (IMG submission 25667)
TATTACTCTCGCCCCGAAAACATGCTTGACATAACGCGAATTTAACCAAACAATGATGCTAAAATAACAAGAGATATTGGGGTAAAAGAAAATGGCTTTCATGCAGGCAATTACTGATTATTCAATAAAACATTATAAATTGGTCACTATCTGTATGGTTGTTTTTGCGGTGGCATTGGGGGCATTGATACCTCTTATCGAGGTTGATACCGATCCGGAGAATATGCTCTCAGAAAATGAAGCTGTCCGGGTGTTTCACAATCTAACTAAAGAGCGATTTGCGTTAAATGATATCGTAGTAGTAGGCATCGTCAACAATAAGAATCCGAATGGTGTTTTTAATCCTGTTTCTCTTGCCAGAATTTATGAACTGACGGAATTTGCAAAGACACTTTCCTGGCCTGACGAAGAAAAACCAGGTGAACAGATCGGAGTTATCGCAGTCGATTTGCTTGCACCTTCGACCGTTGACCATATTGGGCAGGGTGGCCCGGGCGAAGTCAAGTTTGAATGGCTTATGCAAAAGCCGCCAGCTACACAGGCCCAGGCTCTGGAAATCAGAGACAAGGCGATGAGTAATCCTTTACTCAAAGGCACGGTTGTTTCTGAAGATGGCAAAGCTGTCTGTCTGTATCTGCCACTGACAAGCAAAGACTTGAGCTATCGGATATACAGCAAGCTGAAAGAAGAAATTGCCACATTCGAAGGCGATGAGCAATATCACATTACGGGTTTACCCGTTGCAGAGGATACTTTTGGTGTTGAGATGTTTATTCAGATGGCAATATCAGCACCTTTGGCGATGGTGGTGATATTTTTGCTTATGCTGCTTTTTTTTCGCAAGCTCGTTCTTGTGATATCGCCGATGATTATTGCGATGGTATCGGTAATTTCAACTATGGGGCTGTTGATCGGTTTTGGTTTTCCAGTGCATATTATGAGTTCTATGATACCGATTTTTCTTATGCCAATAGCGGTGGTGGACTCAATACACATACTCTCGGAATTCTTCGATCTTTATACCAAAGAAAAAGGAAGAGTTGATGCCACGAAAGAAGTTATGAGTAATTTATTTACACCTATGCTTTATACCTCGCTGACATCAGCAGCGGGTTTTGCTTCTCTTGCGCTGACGCCGATTCCTCCTGTTCAGGTTTTCGGGTTCTTCGTAGCGATTGGGATTATGATAGCATGGGTCTGTACTGTCACATTTGTGCCCGCCTATATAATGATGATAAGTGAGAAGTCTCTTGAGAACTTCGGCCATGAGGCGGTACATACAGAAAGGCAAAATAGACTCACAAAGCTGCTCCATTCTACCGGACGGTTTACATATAACAAAGCCAAGCCGATATTGACAGGCATCGTTGTAATAACTGCTATTGCCATTTATGGAATTACACGAATCCAGATAAATGATAATCCTGTGAAATGGTTTTCTAAAAGTCATCCCATCCGCCAGGCTGATATCGAATTAAACGAGCATTTCGGCGGGACCTATATGGCTTACCTGGTCCTTGAAGATGCAAGTGAGGGAAACGTCAATACTGAGTTTGTGGATTCTCTGCGAAAGCGATGGCAAAAGAAAGGTTCTGAGCTTAAGGAGGATATGCCTGAGGCAGCAGATTTGGCTGTTGAAATTGAAACACAGCTTGTTTCCAGGGCTTCTGATGAAAAAAGCAGAGAACAATACGTTGAAGAATTTATTGAAATTGCAAACAAAAAGGTCGAAACCGCTGAAAAATCAGGCCAGGATACGGCGATAGATATATGGTACGAAATAGCTGATTTCTTCGAACTGGAAAAAGAACGCCTCAGATTATTCAAACAACCTGAAATCCTTAAGTATGTAGCAAAATTGCAGAATCATCTGAAGGAATCTGGTCTTGTAGGAAAAAGCAATTCCGTGGCGGATGTTGTAAAAAAGGTTCACCAGGAACTAATCGATGGTAAACCCGAAAGTTATATTATTCCAGAATCATCTTCTGCTGTGGCTCAATGTTTAATGCAATTTCAAAGCAGTCATAATCCCGAAGACCTGTGGCACCTGGTTACATACGATTATATGAAAGCAAATATCTGGATTCAGTTGACCAGCGGTGACAATAAAGATATGGAGAAAGTCGTAAAGGGTGTTGATGACTTTTTCACTAAAAACGCACCGCCTGTGCCGCTTGGACATAATTGGGCGGGCCTTACATATATCAATACTGTCTGGCAGGACAAGATGGTTTTCGGGATGCTGCAATCATTTTTGGGCAGTTTTATTATTGTTTTTATTATGATGACAATACTTTTTCGTTCACCGCTGTGGGGTATTATCTGCATGATACCTCTGACAATCACAATAGCTGTTATTTACGGTATAATAGGTTTGGTCGGCAAGGACTACGATATGCCGGTTGCTGTTTTGAGTGCACTGACCTTAGGGATGGCAGTTGATTTTGCGATACATTTTCTCGAACGTGCAAGAGCCAGTTTCGCTCAGACAAAATCCTGGCGATCAAGTGCCGGCGTAATGTTTGGCGAGCCAGCCAGGGCAATCAGCAGAAATGTGTTTGTTATTGCCATCGGCTTTTTGCCATTGCTTGCGGCCCCGTTGGTACCCTACAAAACAGTTGGAATATTCTTATGTGCGATAATGGCTTTGTCGGGGGCGATTACATTGTTGGTCCTTCCTGCAATAATAAAACTGGCAGAGAAAGTATTGTTTAAGTTCCGAGCGCCAAAAACTGCAGGTTGTAATTGCGGTTTGTGTCTTATCATTTCCATTGCAGCAGTTGTTTTGGTTGCGGTTAACCTGCACCAATACTGGAAGCTTGGCTGGGGCAAATTGGCCTGGATAAGTATAACAGCCATACCTATAATGGCACTTATTTGCGGGATAATATCGCGCAGACAGGCATGTAAGAGGGCATAAAAAAAAGAAAGTGAGGTGTGATATGAAACTATTACCGGCATCCGTAGTTATAGTTGTATTTTCAACATTACTTTTTGCCGTCAATGACTCCAACCTACCGGAAACAATCACCGATGTTGCAACTATAGTCGATAAAGCCAATATTATGGCTTACTATCAAGGCAAAGACGGCAAAGCAAAAGTGGAAATGACGATAACAGACAAAAAAGGGCAAACAAGGAATCGCGAGTTTATCATACTGAGAAAGGACATCGAAGACGGTGGTGACCAGAAATACTATGTCTATTTTCTAAAACCTGCTGATGTCCGTAAAATGGTATTTATGGTGCACAAGCATGCTGACATCAACAAAGATGATGACAGGTGGCTGTATCTGCCCGGGCTCGACCTTGTAAAGCGAATCGCCGCCAGTGACAAACGTACCAGTTTCGTAGGCTCAGATTTTTTATACGAGGATGTATCCGGGCGAAATCTGGCCGAGGACGCGCACGAGCTCATTGAAACTAATGACAAATACTATGTGGTCAGGAACGTACCTGAAAGACCGGATACGGTTGAATTCAGCTCCTTCAATGTTTGGATAGACCGCAAGACTTTTATTCCGATGAAGATGGAATTTTATGACAGTAAGAACAAACTCTACCGTATTATCGAATCACAAAAAGTTGAGCCAATAGAAGTCAAAGAAGGCGAAAGGATTCAAAAATTCCCAACGGTTGTCAAATCCGTCGTTTCGGACTTAAGCACCGGCAGCAAAACGGAGATGGAATTTACTGACGTGGCGTATAATATTAATCTGGAAGACATATTTACGGAACGATACCTTCGAAGGCCGCCAAGAGAGGCCCAAAGATGATTCGTTATAAGTGGTCCATAGTTGTTATACTCGTTTTCGTCTTTACCCTGCCATCTGTGGCACAGGAGGATGATGCGAGTGATTTGAATTCGTTGTTTTCAAACCTGGATGTTCACGGCTTTTACGAAATACGCTCAGGGTACCGCACCCGAAAAGATAAATATGAGAAAGACATGTCAGTTATGGAGCAGCGATTACAAATTGATTTGTCATCGTATCTGGACTGGGCTGATTTTAAAGTTAAAGGCGACATTATTGGTGACCTGGTAGAAGAGCAGGTAGATTTCGATCTTCGTGAGGCATATATGTTCACCAGACCTTATGATTTTATGGACTTAAAAGTAGGAAGGCAAACCCTGACATGGGGTACTGGTGACCTTGTTTTCATCAACGATTTGTTTCCCAAAGACTGGCAATCCTTTTTTATTGGCAGAGATACTGAGTATCTTAAAGCTCCTTCTGATGCGGCTAAGATAAGCTTATTCTCCGAACTGGGTAATCTGGATATCGTCTATACACCGCAATTCGACGCCGACCGCTTTATAAGCGGTCGGCGTATCTCGTACTGGAATTCAAATCTTGGAAGATTAGCCGGCCGTGACGCTATACAGCATACCGATAAACCCGACCGATGGCTGCGAGATGATGAAATCGCGGTCCGGATATATAAAAACATCAATAACTACGAATGGGCTTTGTATGCTTATCGTGGATATTGGAAGAGCCCGGGAGGACAAAATGCTTCGGCAACTCAAGCGATATTTCCTGATTTGAATGTTTATGGTGCAAGTGTCCGCGGCAATGTAGGCAAAGGAATCGGCAATCTGGAATTTGGATACTATGAATCAGATGACGACCAAAGCGGGGAAAACGGCAATATAAACAATTCCGAATTACGATTCCTGGCAGGCTATTCACAGGAAATTGGCAGAGATTTTACTGCCGGTATGCAATACTATGTTGAACATATGCTGGACTATAGCCAACATAAGAATAGTTCTCCTTCCGGTCTAACCCATGACAGAAACAGGCACTTAATCACTGTGCGTCTGACAAAGCTGTTGATGAATCAGAACCTTCGATGTTCACTGTTTACTTATTTTTCACCCTCCGATAAAGATGCGTATTTGCGACCGAACATTAATTACAAGGTCACTGACAATTTAGCCGTCGAAGCTGGAGCGAATATTTTCTTCGGCGATTATCCGAGTACTTTTTTCGGTCAGTTCCGGAACAACACGAATATCTATACAGCTCTACGTTATAGTTTTTAGCAAAAGAACTTCCCCCCATGTGGTTGTGCCTTGAGACGAGACTACGACAAGCCATTAAGGCGATAAATCCGTGCAGGGTGGTCCTGTTAACTCTTGACTTATTCTGGAGTAATAAACCCCAGAATTTCCCGATCCAGACACTGGTCTCATTTGCGTTCCTGGGTGTTGGCCGGTTAACACTTTGGAAACTAAACGCATAAATCTCACAGCTACACTAAAGTTCGCTTTTTATGGCCATCGCAAGCGACGATCCGCCATTATTCGCCTTAAGCCCAACTCCCAAAGCCCAACAACAGTGGTGTAAATCACGTTCGCAAATTAAATCAGGCACTGATCGGCGCAAATGTGGTTGAATCCAGAGCTGATTTGGCGAGATACCTCTGTGTTTCTGGGGCAAGGGTAACACAGGTTCTCCAAAGATTAGTGGAACATCAACACGATACACTTGAAACTGCCGTCTTACCCTCGTAGAAATCCTGAGTTTGCTGTCAAATACCTTTCTGGCGGTGTCAGGCCATTTTGAAAAAGAATATTTTGCATTCAACTAACACTACATATATAATTTACTCAATGTCATTTATTAATTCCCCTAGGCCGGCTATTTAGTGAAAGGAAAGTTAATGAGCGATACAGGCATAGTCAAGAACTTTATTGGCGGCAAATGGTTAGAAGCTCAATGCGACGGGTATCTGGATGTTGAAAATCCAAGCACCGGCGAAATAATTGGTAAGGTCCCGCTGTCGACACCAGATGAAGCTGGCCGGGCAGTTGCCGCTGCAAGAGCGGCCTTTGCGGAATGGTCCGCAACACCTGTAACACAGCGCGTCAGCTATATGTACTCACTCCATAACCTTATAAGTAAAAACCAGGAAAAGATTAGCCAAATACTCACTGAGGAAATGGGTAAATCACTTCCGGACTCACGAGCAGAGCTTAAACGTGTTCTGCAAAACATTGAAGTCGCCTGCGGTATGCCTATACTGCAGCAGGGAGATAAAATGGTCGGATGTGCAAGAGCTATCGATGGAGAAGTTTTACATTTGCCTATAGGAGTCTTCGCAGCCATTACGCCGTTTAATTTTCCGGCAATGGCTCCGTTCTGGTTTATCCCTTATGCCATAGCTACGGGTAATACGTTTATAGTTAAACCTTCGGAGTTTGTCCCTTTAACTATGGAATATATAGCCGGGCTGATTAAGCAAACGGGATTACCCGCAGGAGTTTTCAACCTGGTCAACGGAGACAAGCAGGCGGCGTTGGCATTAATTGAGCATCCCCTGGTCAATGGCATCTCTTTTGTAGGCAGAACTTCCACCTGCCGACTCATAGCCCAAAAATGTACCGCTCAGAATAAACGTTGCCAGGCTATGGGAAGTGCCAAGAACCATCTGGTCGTGATGCCGGATTATAGCAAAATGGACGAACTGATACGCAATATGAGCACGTCTTGTTATGGCTGTGCGGGACAACGGTGTATGGCTTCTTCAGCAATTGTGGCTGTCGGTGAGGAAATGTATCAACGGATTTGCGAAAGGTTTGTAGAGGACTCGAAAAAGTTTGTCGTTGCCAATCCTCTGGATAAGAATGTTGCAGATGAGCCGATGGTTATGGGGCCGGTAATTACCGCCAAATCAAAACAGTTCATTTTAGATATGATCGAGACAGGCATTAAAGAAGGCGCAAACCTGGCGTTAGACGGCAGGAATATTAAAGTACCCGGCTGTGAAAATGGACATTTTGTCGGCCCTACCGTCTTTACGGACGTCAAACCAGGTATGGAAATTCACAAAACCGAAATCTTTGCTCCGGTTGTTGTAATTCTCAGGGCTGATTCTCTCGATGAGGCAATAAAGATAATTAATAACCATCAGTACGCAAATGCGTGCTCGATTTACACTCAGAACGGCTACTACGCCCGGAAATTCAAGCTCGAAGCCGAGTGCGGGATGATAGGGATCAACGTTGGCATTCCGGCACCGGTGCCCTTTTTGCCTTTTGGCGGCAGGAACGAATCTATGATATGTGACATCAAGATGCAGGCAACATCAGCAATAAGATTCTTCACGGAGAATAAAATTGTTGTAGAGCGATACTGGCAGGAAGAATAATTAACTTTGTCATTTTCAATCTAAATTATTTCGCAAAGGCCAAAAATGAATAAAGAAGAAATTTTACAAAACAGTCTTGAATATACGCTTTTTTCCTGGTCGGCCCAAAGGGGCTTAAATCCCATCAGCATTGACAGGGCCGATGGTGTTTATCTGTTCGACCGCGATGGAAAACGATATATTGACTTTTCTTCACAGTTGATGAACGTCAATATCGGTCACGGCAATCCGAGAATACGAGAAGCAGTATGTAAACAGATGGATGAGGTTAGCTATGTTTATCCCGGAATGATTACCGAACAACGAAGCAGATTAGGAGCTAAGCTGGCGGAAATTGCGCCTGGTTCGTTAAAGAAAACCTTTTTTACCTGCAGCGGTGCCGATGCCGTTGAGAATTCCATAAAGCTGGCGCGACTGTATACCGGCCGACATAAGATAGTTACCAGATATCGCTCTTATCATGGTGCAACGTACGGCGCAATTTCGGCCGGCGGAGACCCCCGCAAACTGCAGGTTGACAGGGATGCTATGCCCGGTGTTGTTCACGTAGAGGACCCGTACTGTTATCGATGTCCCTGGGGGCAGGAATACAAAACCTGCCGACGTGAATGTGTTTTGCACGTTGAACGTGTGATTAATTTTGAAGGACCCGAGAACATCGCAGCCATTTTAATGGAGGGAGAATCGGGCTCATCGGGTTGCATCAAGTATCCTTCCGACTATTGGCAGAAAATAAAAGCGATTGCTGACAAATATGAAATATTAGTTATTTCAGACGAAGTGATGAGTGGTTTTGGCCGATGCGGCAAATGGTTTGCTATTGAGAATCACGGTGTTGAGCCAGACATAATTGTAATGGCAAAAGGTCTCACCAGCGGCTATATACCGTTGGGCGGGATTATAGTTTCTGAAGAAATTGCCGCCGCTTTTGACAATCGGCCTTTAATGTTAGGGCTAACATATTCAGCGCACCCCGTAGCATGTGCGGCCGCCATGACCTCCATCGAGGTTTATGAACAGGATGGACTTTTGGACAATGCTGTCAAGATGGGAAATTATATTGAGCAGCAGGTTGAATGTCTGAAAGAAAAACATCCCTCAATCGGGGATTTTCGCAATACCGGTCTTTTGGGGTGTATCGAGCTGGTAAAAAATCGTCGTACTAAAGAAGCCATTACGCCCTGGAACGCCAGGTCCTCCGAGATGGACATTACAAATCAAATTGCCGTTAAAATCAGGGATTTAGGAATGTTCACATTTGTGCGATGGAACTGGATTTTCGTGGCGCCGCCTTTGATTGTTACCGAAAAACAGATAGACGAAGGTTTGTCAATCATATCACAGGCGCTTAAGATTGCTGATAAATACACCTGTTGAATTGGATGTCTTACTTGCCCGTGTGAGCGGATATTTCTTAATGGGCCGTAACCGGTCAGTTACGGGTGGTGAAGGCCCGTCAAAGGTGGTCACAATTTGCCCACTTGGTTTCTTTTGAATGGGGCAGATTGCTTTTCAATTCATTTTAAGCCCAAAATCTGCTTTGTAAGTCACGTGCTCAAATCAAAATGGAAGGAATTGAGCGGGCAAGACAGTGGCGGAGCCTAATCGGCACAAATGGCATCGAAACTAAGGCCGATTTAGCAAGATATCTCGGCGTATTTAGGGCTAGAGTAACCAAGGTTCTGAGACGCTTGCTACTTTAAAGACAAACGGATTACATATGCTATTGCTCACTTGATGTGGTCATCGTATTGAACATGCGTTCGTATAAGAAATGGTTAATAAGTGTAAGATGTTTTGTTCCTTATTCTTATGGCAAGTTAAGAATTGTGTGGGTTGAAAAAAGACAACCCAAACTACAACCATTTTACATTTACTGTTTCTATTACGGAGGTGTGTTATGAATTAAGTCTAAAACAAAAGAAAAACTCGTTCTGATAAATTTCCATTTACCCTTCATTCAACCGGACAATATGGCAAAAAGATTAAAGGGAAAACGCATTACTTTGGAAACGATAAAAAACAGGCGCTACTAACGACCTCATTTGTAACGTTATTATGGATGTAGGAGGTTTATCTACGAGACATGGCCTTGCTTGTGAAATTTACTTCCCGATGGAAAGTAAAACTATTATTGACACAAGAGGGGGGCATAGCCTAAATTAGTTACGTTTATAGCAGAGCAGATTAGTTTTGTCATCATAAAACTAATTGTTGAGTCCGACAAAAAATTGTGAGGTATACCGGTTATGGCATATTCAATTGGTTTGGATTATGGCACCGGTTCTGTAAGGTGTTTGATAATCAATGTGGCCAACGGCAATGAGTTGGGCAACAGCGTGTATGAATATGAAAACGGTCAGGCTGGTATTATTCTTGACAGCTCTGACCATAATCTTGCCAGACAAAATCCGGCTGATTACGTCCGGGGTCTTGAGATAACGGTGAAAGAAGCCATCGAAGATGCTAGGAAAAATGATTCTGATTTTGGCTCAGACAAAATAATTGGTATAGGAATTGACACGACCGGCTCGACGCCCTTACCGGTTGACGAAAGGGGTACGCCGGTAGCATTCAAGAGTGAATTCGAAGATAATTTAAACGCACAGGCATGGCTGTGGAAAGACCATACCGGCTATGCCGAGGCCGGCCAGATAACCGCTCTTGCCGAAAAAGACCATCCTGAATATCTTGCCAAGTGCGGCGGGACATATTCATCCGAATGGTTCTTCAGCAAAATTCTGCATTGTTTAAGAATTGACCCTGAAGTATTTGACGCGGCATATACATGGGTTGAGCATGCGGATTATATGACGGCATTACTGACAGGCACCGGCGCTTCTGACAAACTCAAACGCTGTCGATGTGCGGCAGGCCACAAGGCGATGTTTAGCAACTTATGGGGCGGCTGGCCCGATAAGAATTTTCTTGAGAAGTTAGACCCAAAACTCGGAAGACTTAGAGATACACTAAGCGACGAAACGTATGCTATTGATACCGCCGCAGGTCAATTGACTAAAGAATGGGCTGATAAGCTTGGTGTTCCGGTTGGTATTGGCGTAGCGATGGGTTCTATTGATGCCCATATTGGCGCTGTGGGTTCAGGCATTAAAGAAGGTGTGCTTGTGAAAATCATCGGGACCAGCAGCTGCGATATGGTGGTTTGTCCTGATAGCGTGGATTTGGCCGATGTGCCGGGAATATGCGGCATAGTTGACGGCTCAATTCTGCCCGGTTACTTTGGCCTTGAAGCAGGCCAATCCGCTGTCGGTGATATATTTAACTGGTTTGTGAATTACATCCAGCCCGGCGGCAAAAAAAATGGCTTGCACGAAACGCTTACTGAAAAAGCAGCTAAGTTAAAGCCCGGTCAGTCCGGTCTTTTGGCTCTCGATTGGAACAACGGCAATAGAACCGTTCTCGTTGACCAGAGATTGACGGGTCTTTTGATTGGACAGACGCTGCATACAAAGCCGGAAGAGATTTACAGGGCATTGATAGAGGCAACGGCATTTGGAGCTTTAACCATTATCAACCGTTTTGAGGAATATGGAATTAAAATTAACGAGGTTGTTAATTGTGGGGGTATTGCTGAAAAGAACCCGATGCTGATGCAGATTTATGCTGATGTTACCGGCAGAGAGATGAAGATATCTCGCTCCGGGCAAACCTGTGCGTTAGGCTCAGCTATCGCAGCGGCAGTTGTTGCCGGGGCGGAAAACGGCGGTTATAATAGTTTCGCGGATGCTCAAAAGGCTATGTGCGGCATAAAGAATATCACCTATAAACCTAATACTGAAAACCATAACATCTACAAACAAATTTATAAACTTTATATGCAACTCCATGACGCGCTTGGAACTAACAATTATAAAGACTCTCTGCACAACGTTATGAAAGACCTTCTTGATATAAAGGAAAAG
>SMTZ1_10028621_pt1 | contig 11081 bp, 12 predicted proteins | sample DeeMarSWOR136_30_FD_25667 | JGI IMG/M metagenome (IMG submission 25667)
TCTGTATCTCGTTTTTCTCGTAGAAATCCGGCTTCCGGTACAGCATCTTCTCGATGGGGCAGGGTTGCGCCAGATATTCGGAGATAAGCGGCCGCGAATAGACCGGGTAGGGCTCATCCGAGATTATGGTTACCGTGCCCTCCGTATCAAGTTCGCGGATAGCCTCGGCGGCGCCGATGCCTCCGACCGAGTTTCCGATTATAAGATAGTCTGTCTTTTTCTTGGTCGTCGTCATGTCGTTACCGGTTTTCCTTCACCGAAAATTTTTTAATTTTTTACCGTTATCTCCACCACGTTTTCCCGGGCGATGGCGGTCTCGCCGCCGTTTTTCCTGACGAAAACGTGCATCAGCCCCAGTATTTCATACTGCCCGTTTTTCAGGCCGGTGGTGTCCCACCTGGTCGGGAAGTTCTGGGATTTATCGGTTGATTCCCCGATTTTAATCCACGTTTCCGTGTCTTTTTCCCGGTAATACCAGAGGGATTAACAATCTTGGTTACCGCAGTGGACAGCTTCAGTTCTTCCAGTTCCTGGTATAACAGGTCTTCATCGAGTTCCTCGCGGAGCTGAACAGCCCCGGAATAGACTTTCATTACCTCCGAAGGAACCAGGTAATGTGGACCCCAATTGTACGACATGATAAACCTCCTTTAAAAAAATCCTGCTTGACCACGGAAAATAGCCTAACTGGCTGTTATGGCGACCCGTTTTTCAGTACCGGGGCTTTCGTCCGGCACTTCCGCGTAATACAGGGCTTCGTTAGGGCAGTTAGCCACGCATACCGGTATTTCCTCGTCCTGGCAGAGGTCGCACTTGACCATCTTCTTCTGCGCGGTATCGAGTTTCGGTACGCCTAGCGGACATACCAGGGCGCAGGTGCCGCAGCCGATACATCTCTCCTCGTCGACGTTCACCAGCGAGGTTGAGGGATCGCGGGAAAGCGCGCCGGTGAGACAGGCGCGTATGCAGGGGGCGTCGGCGCAGTGCTGGCAGCGCACCGAAAGCGACACGATACCGCTTTCGTCCACGCGGAGCCTGGGCAGTGGCCGCGGGCTTTCTTTTTTATAGGCTTTCACCAGGTCATTGGAACGTGAATGCTTAACCCGACAGTACACCTCGCAGAGGCGGCAGCCCATACATACCTGTTCGTTAACAAATACCTTTTTCATATTACTTCCTCGAGATAAGGAAAGCGGTAACCGTTTACCGCATATTAATATTATCATGTTACCTCCATTTTGTCAATACCCCCCGGTTAGTATTTTAGTAATACATAATAACTACACCCCTTTTTCTTTGATATCTTTTCGTACCCGGGCCGACTTTGCATTATTAAATGTTTGTAACGCTGGTTTTAGTCCCATCATCCAGACTTGTTAACAGAATATTTAGACCGTTAATGAATAATTTTATGGGTTATTTATCAAAATGGGCATAACATAAGCTAATCAGAATCGCGGGAACCTGCAAAAGGTTTGGCTTAATGATGAAAAAGATAGTGGTCAGGAAGGTTCACATCAGGCATCCGGCGTTCCCCGCTACGCATCATCAGCCGGGTGGAAAAACTTTACTGAAAAAAGAGGTGATTACCAGGTTTAATCCCTCCATGCTGAACCTCGGTGATATCAGTGCGCCCTGCCAGGAAAAAGAGGCAATTGCCGCCGTGCTCGACCTTACCGGGTTTACGTCTTTCTGTAGCCAGGTTGACTCTTATCTGGCTATCCCCAGGTATCTTAATGATTTCATGGAATGGTTTTTCAACAGTATCCGGGACGCACTCACCGAAGAGGCTTTCGGCAACATCAGTTCGTTCTGGGCGGACTTTCCGGTGCTGGTGAAATTCCTGGGCGACGGCATCCTGCTGGTATGGAATACCCGCCGGATGGATGAAAGCCAGATATGCCGTATTGTGACCGCCCTTTTTGAAATATGCCGTAATTACCGTCGGGAATTCTATCCCCGGATAAGTTCCGCGGTAAATAAGCCTCCGGCAGTCCTCAGGTGCGGCATTGCCAGAGGCAGGGTATTTACCGTAGGTGAAGGCAAGGATTTTGTCGGGCATTGCATCAACACCGCCTCCAGGCTGTCTCATCTGGAACCGCTGACCTTTTGTTTTCCTCATCGCGGTTTTCAGGTCAGAGAAAATATGCCAGCCGAGTATTTACAAATCTTTGTACCCAGGTCAATGTCCATTCGCGGCGTCGGCGATAATGAGCTGGTGTGGGTGGTGAAAGAAGAATATGACAGGTGGCTCTTGAGTAAGAAAGAGACTTTTCGTAATCTGGAGCGGGCCGCACCCTGACCGTCGTATATAAAATTTTTCCTGCCGAGACGGAAAGCGAGGTACGAACTGATGTTGGTTAACCAGGAAGAATCCCGGTCTAAAACCACGTTAATTCCGCCTGATGGGTCAAGTAATAGTGCCAAGGTGGAACCGGCTCATGACCCGCTGAAGAAAGCCAGGACATTCCCCCAGATGACCCAAACGCTGGAGCAGATAATCAACTTAGCCCAGACATCCCTGAATATATCCGCGGCGTCGATACTCCTCTTTAGAGATAATGACCAGGAGTTATACTTTGAGGCTGCCTCGGGTCCCGTCAGCAAGGTGTTGAAACAGGTTAAATTGAATTGTCAGTACGGTATTGCCGGACAGGTTGCCCGCACCGGCAAACCGTTAATCGTTAATGACACCAGCCGCAGTGAAAATTTTCATAGTATGATTGATAAAACCACCGGTTTTAATACTCAGGCTCTTATCTGTGCGCCGCTGATTATGAACAAACGAATCATGGGCGTGATTGAGGTGCTGAATAAACGGGACGGCACCCTGTTTGACGAAAGAGATCTGGAGATAGTGGTTTCTATAGCCGATACGGCGGCGATAACGATTGACAGTATCAGGCAGCACCAGAATATGCAGAACACTTTTAAGACCACGTTAAAAACGATAATGTCGGCGATTGATGAAAAGGACCCATCCATACGCGGGCATTCCCAGCGGGTAATGGAGTACGCTCTACTGGCGGCTGGTTATTTCTCATTCACTCCCGAGGAAAGAGAGACCCTGGAATACGCCAGCATGCTCCATGATATCGGTAAAATCGCCATTGACTCACGTGTATTGAATAAGAACGACGCCTTAACACCGCCGGAATGGGAGATAGTACGCCAGCACTCGGCTATCGGCGCCAATCTGTTGAAACAGATTCCCTTCCTGGAAAAAGCCAGTGAAAGCGTCCTTTATCACCATGAAAGGTATGACGGCGAGGGATATCCGGAGGGACTTAAAGGCGAGGAAATTCCGCTGGGAGCCCGACTCATCGCGGTGGCTAACGCCTACGATGCCATGACCACTGACCGTTCTTACCGTCCGGCAATGACTATCGAACGTACTATCAAAGAACTGAACGCATATTCCGGTTCCCAGTTCTGTCCCCTGGCTGTAAAAGCACTGATGTCCGGACTTCACCTGAATTCTCACTCTTAACTACCAGGATACCGGGTCATATCCGCCATAAAGTGCTGGCGCTCCCCGGATAACGGCAGGACTGTCTGGTGCTATTTCATGCCCTAGTAACGATGGCGGGCCGCGGTTCTCGGCACGAGCGCAGGGGGAAACGGAAAAAATCCACCGAACGGATAAGACTATACCCTGATGCAGGCCACCTCGTGACCTTCGCCGATATCGCGCAACTCCGGCAACGTCTGGCTGCACTCTTCTACCGCCATGAAACAGCGCGGATGGAAGGGACATCCGGACGGGGGATTCAGGGGGCTGGGCACTTCGCCCTTGAGGATGATGCGTTCGCGGCTTTCCTCGACAAACGGGTCGGCGATGGGGACGGCGGAAAGCAGGGCGCGGGTGTAGGTATCTCCACGATATGCCCCAGGTACATCACGGCGACACGGTCGCTGATATGGCGTACCACCGATAGATCGTGGGCAATGAAAAGGTAGCTTAGCCCCTGGACTCTGTCCTGTAGCTCTTCCAGGAGGTTGATTATCTGTGCCTGAATGGAGACGTCCAGCGCCGAGATAGGCTCATCGCAGACGATAAGGTCGGGGTCGCAGGCAAGGGCGCGCGCTACGCCGATGCGCTGCCTCTGTCCGCCGCTGAACTCATGGGGAAAGCGGTTGGTCATGGAGGGGTCCAGGCCGACGACGCGGAAAAGTTTTTCCACCCTGTCATTATATTCCCTCTTGGAACCCGACATCTGGTGTATTTTCAAGGGTTCGCCGACGATGCTCCCGGCGCTCTGGCGGGGGTCCAGCGAGGAGTAGGGGTCCTGAAAGATTAGTGCCATATTGGAACGAACCTGACGTAACCTCTTTTCCGTGAAAGTGGCGATGTCCTCGCCCTCGAAGAATATCCTGCCTTCGGTGGGCTTATAAAGACCAAGGACACAACGGCCGATGGTAGTCTTGCCGCAGCCGCTCTCACCCACCAGACCCAGCGTTTCGTCTTTCTTCAGCTTGAAGGAAACGCCGTCGACGGCTTTGACGTCGGCGACTTTCCGGCGCAGCAGGCCTCGGGTGACCGGGAAATACATTTTCAGGTCCCGGATATCTAAAATATTTTCGTCACTTCTTTGGTTCACCGGCTTTCTCCTTGGTGTTGACATAGCAGCGAATATAGTGATTACCTTCAACCTGGCTTAACTCGGGCCAAGGCTCTCTGGCGCACTTCTCAACTTTATAAGAACATCTGGGGAGAAAGGCGCAGGTAGACGGCATGCTGATAAGGTTAGGCGGCAGTCCTTCTATGGGTACCAGCTTCCGTCCCTCTTCTTCATCAAGCCGGGGTATGCACTGGAGGAGACCGATGGTGTAGGGGTGCCGCGGGTTGCCGAATATATCTTTGGTGGTGCCTGATTCGACGATGCGTCCGGCGTACATGATGTAGATCCTCTGGGCATAGCGGGCTACAACGCCCAGGTTATGGGTAACGATGACCAGCGAGGCGTGGAAACGCTGGACCATGTCCTTCATCAACTCCAGCAGCTGCGCCTGGGTTGTCACGTCCAGGGCGGTGGTAGGCTCGTCGGCAATGAGGATTTTAGGATTGCAGGAAAGCCCCATGGCTATCATTACCCCTCTTTCGAGCGGCATCGTCGCTCATCTTCATATGCAATATCAGCATCTCGACTAGCTGCTGTCCGATGGTCAATACCGGATTGAGCGAGGTCATCGGTTCCTGGAAAATCATGGCTATCTTGGCGCCACGGACGGTACGCATCTGGGGTCCGTTGGCTTCATATTCCAGCAGGTTTTTCCCCTCGAAGATAACCTCGCCCCCAACGATTTCACCCGGAGCGTTGATTAGCTGCATCACGGATAGCTGGCTGACCGATTTCCCGCAGCCGCTTTCTCCCACCAGGCCGACGATTTCCTGTTCATCGATATAGTAAGAAAGCCCGTCTACGGCTTTGACGACTCCGCTTTCAGTCCTGAATTGCGTTTTCAGATTGTTGACCTTTAGTAATTCTGCCATTTTTACGGTTCCTTGCTATTATATTACAACCCGTTGCCCTTGGTCTAGGGCGCTCCCGGTCCGTTATCAACCGCATGATTATAATTGCCGCCCGGAGGATTCGTCGTTTGATAAACGAACATCCCGTATTTCGGTTCCCCAGGCCTCTCCTGACGCTGAATCAGGCTATTTATTATTAATAAAAACGACCAGGTAATGTTGATGTGTTCGCTCATTATATATATTCAAATTTACAAATGTCAAGGATGATATATACGGTAGCTTTATTATACTGATGTTTTATTGCTGTTCAACTTGCCAGGCTGTGTTTATGGGATGTATCATAAATGATTAGGGTCCTCTTTGAATTTCTGTGAGTATAAATCATGAGCAGTGAACTGGTGCCTCCGGGTCTGACCTACCTCGCCGATAATATTGCCACGCATCAGATCTCAGGCTGAGACGGTATTTTTTGCCGGGTGCGGCTACCAGTATTCGGCGCAGCTGGAACGATTGACGTCTCTGGCTAGGAACGTCGATAAAAGTATCATTGGCGCCGAACTGCCGATGCGTTTTGCCCGTTTTCAGAAGAAGCTGGGGCTGAATTTACCCGGTATTTACAGCAGTGTCCTTTCCGGCAGTAATGAATCAGGTGCCGAACCGCTGAAAGCGGCGGTAAAAGTGCTGCGCCGACTGGACATAGAACCGGGCTATCTGGCTGAAAACGAGCCCTGCTGCGGGGCGCCGTTGCACCATGCCGGATTTCAGAAGAAGTTTGCCGAAAACGCCCGTCAGGCTTATCAACAGTTGAAGTCGGCCGGAGTCAGGCGGGTCATCGGCATTGTACCTTATTGCACCCATGCCCTGGCGCGTTTGTTTCCCCTTTACGTTGACGGATACGACCTGGAAGTGAGGCATTTCCTGGAGGTAGTCGCCGAGAAACTGCCGTCGCACAAACTCCGTTTTCCCCGCAAGGTTAAGGTCACCTATCACGACCCCTGTCAGCTGGTGCGTTACCTTAGTGTAATCGAGGAGCCGCGCCGTATACTGAATTCTATCGAGAACATCGAGCTGGTGGAGACCGACTGGACCAGAGGGGCGTGGGCGACCTGCTGCGGTGGGGGCGGCGGCTTCGAGACCGTTTTCCCGGCGCTGAGCCAGGTGCTGGCGGTAAACCGCGTTAACGAATTGATGGAAACCGGGGCGGATGTCATCGTTACTCACTGTCCCGGCTGTGTCATGCAGCTTAAGGACGGACTGCGCCAGCTTAAAATTAAAGGAGTCGAGGTGCTTGACCTGGCGCAGGTCATCGACCTGTCTATGGAAAAATGAAGAAATCGACCGATTTCAAGAGCTATAAAAAAGAGATAATGGGCGCGGCGCGTAATGAACGGCTCCGCCTTGCCCTGTCCCGGGCGGTCGATAGCTTCCGCAATAATGTAAAAAATGCCCTGGAGAAATTCCCGCATACCGCAGACCTTGCCGAAGAGGTACTGAAGATAAAAGAGAAAGCCGTCCCCGAAATGGAAAACCTCGCCCGAAAGGCAATTGCCTCCGTCGAGGAGAACAGGGGGAAGGGCTATATCGCCGGAACGGCGGAAGAAGCCCTGAAAATAATCGAGGACATTACCGGCACCGGTAAACTAATCGTCAAGGGAAAGTCCATGACCGGCGAGGAAATAGGCTTGCGCGAGTACCTGGAAGAAAAGGGCAACGAGGTCTACGAGACCGACCTTGGTGAATTCATCATCCAGAAGCTCGGCGACCGGCCGATGCATATACTGTCGCCGGCCATCCACGTTCCCCGTGAGGACGTCGCCCGTCTCTTTACCGAGGTGATGGGACACGAGATAGCCCCGAATGCGGAAATCACCGACATGGTAGCCGCCGCCCGTGAGTACCTCCGGGACAAGTTCTTCCGGGCGGATATCGGCATCAGCGGGGCTAACGTCGTCGCCGCCGAGACAGGCACGCTCTTTATTATAGAGAACGAGGGCAATATACGGCTGGCTACCGGCGCGCCGCCGGTACACATCGCCCTGGTGGGCATGGAAAAGCTGGTACCCACCCTCAACGAAGCCTATAAGGTGTCCGAGGTGACCTGGCGCTACGCCAACTACACCGTCCCCTCCTACGTTAATCTGGTCTCCGGTCCCAGCAAGACCGGTGATATCGAGAAAGTGACCACCTACGGAGTTCACGGACCCCGCGAGTTCCACGTTATCTTTCTGGACGGGGGCAGGACCAAACTGGCTGAATACCCCAAACTCCGGCAGGCGCTTTACTGCCTGCGCTGCGGCGGCTGCCTATACGAATGTCCCGTCTTTGCCGTGACCGCGGGGCACTTCGGGGACAAGTATTTCACCGGCATCGGCGCCGTCTGGGCGGCTATCGTCAATAACGACCCTGAAAAGGCGGCGGCGGTCGCCTACACCTGCCTGACCTGCGGGCGCTGCCGGGAGAGATGCCCCGTGAAAATCGACGTCCCGGAGATGATTATCGAGCTCAGGAAACTCCTGGCGGAAGGCGAAAAGGACTGATGCGGGAAATTCAGGCTAATGAAATTACAGAAGCCGTCGCGGCTCTCTTGAAACAGGCAAATTATGAGCTTGGTGACGATGTCCTGGCTGCCCTGCAGAAGGCGCGTCAAGAGGAAGAATCGCCTTCGGGTCGCGAGGTCATCGATACCATCCTGAAAAACGCTGATATCGCCGCCTCGGAGAGAATCCCGCTCTGCCAGGACTGCGGCACCGCTGTGGTCTTTCTGGAGATAGGGCAGGGAGTCCGTGTGGTCGGCGGCGACCTTTATAACGCCGTCAACGAGGGGGTGCGGCGGGCTTATGACGAGGGATATCTGCGCAAGTCTATGGTCTCCCGTCCTTTTTCCTCCCGTGCCAATACCGGCGATAATACGCCAGCGGTCATTCACGCTGATATAGTCCCCGGCGATAAGCTGAAAATCACCGTCCTTCCCAAGGGGGGAGGGGCGGAAAATATGGCGCGGTTCGCCATGCTGCTGCCCTCGGCGGGCCGGCAGGGTGTTATCGACTTCGTCGTTAAAGCCGTCGAGGAAGCCTGGAGCAATCCCTGTCCCCCTGTTATTATCGGGGTGGGCATCGGCGGTGCCGCGGAAAAGGCGATGGCTCTGGCTAAACATGCCCTTCTTCGTAAAGTAGGCGAGCCCAGTCCGGATAAAGAAAACGCCGCCCTCGAAAAAGATATATTACATAAAGTCAACAAACTGGGCATCGGACCGGCGGGCTACGGCGGCAGGATTACGGCTTTAGCCGTCCACGTGGAAAGCTTTCCCGCCCATATCACCGCCCTTCCCGTGGCGGTGAATTTACAATGCCACAGCGCGCGTCATAAGGAGATAATATTATAGTATTGTCATTGCGAGCCATCCCGACGAAGTCAAGAGGCGAAGCAATCTCAAAGATAGTCTTTTAAAATGATAAAGATTGCCACGTCGTCCTTCAGGTGAAGGACTCCTCGCAATGACAAATTAAAGATGAGTGGGGATTTGGATGAAGAAAATCGCACTCCCATTAACTGAAAAAACAATTGAAACCCTTAAATCTGGCGATAGCCTCCTTTTCTCCGGCGTCCTCTACGTTGCCCGCGATGCCGCCCATAAAAGGATGGTCGAGGCTCTGGATAAAGGTAAACCTTTGCCCTTTGATATCATGGGGCAGACGCTTTATTATATGGGACCTTCCCCGGCTCCTCCCGGAAAAATAATCGGCTCCGCAGGACCTACCACCGCCTCCCGCATGGACCCCTATACCCCCCGTCTTCTCGCCGCTGGACTCAGGGGCATGATTGGCAAGGGCATCCGTTCTCAGTCGGTCAAAGACGCTACCAAGAAATATAAAGCCGTCTATATGGCGGCGGTCGGCGGCGTCGGGGCTTTACTATCCAGAGCCATTATAAAATCGGAAGTCGTCGCCTATCCCGAACTCGGTCCCGAGACGATTTTGAAGCTTGAAGTAAAAGACTTTCCTGTCACCGTTATAAATGATATTCACGGCGGCGACCTGTATGTGGAAGGGAAGGGGAAGTACAGGATTCCGGATGGATAACAAATTCTGGAAACGACTCGACGAATTAATCGAATTTTCGGAAATCGTTATTGACAGGCCCAGAGGCACCAGTCACGAAAGATACCCCGACCTCGTTTTTCCGCTGGACTACGGCTATCTGAAGGGCACCGTCGGCGGGGACGGTCACGAGATTGATGTCTGGCTGGGTACGGCGGGGCACCGCAGGCTTACCGCCATCGCCGCCACGGTGGACATGAAGAAAAAAGATGCGGAAATCAAGCTTATCATCGGCTGCACCGAAGAAGAAATCGGCATGGTTGAAGATTGTCACAACAATCAATACATGTCCGGCATCATCATCCGTCGGGAACCAGCCTGATTCCCGGGAACAGTTCATTCTATAAAAAGAGGCGTGGTAATGCGTTATATCATTTACGGTGCCGGAGGCATCGGCAGCATCATGGGCGGCCACCTGGCGCGCACCGGGCACAATGTTGTACTTATCGGTCGACCGGGACACGTCAATGCTATTAACAACCGGGGACTGCGTCTCGTCACCCCGCTGGAAACATATGTACTGCAAATACCGGCGGTCACCGGTCCGGAGCGGATAGATTTTTCGGCGGACGACGTTATCTGTCTCTGCATGAAGGGACAGGACACGGAAGCCGCTCTTCAGGACTTAAAAAGAGTAACGGATAACGTGCCGATTTTCTGCTTCCAGAACGGAGTACGCAACGAGGAGACAGCCGCGCAATATTTCCCCGATGTCTACGGCGTTATGGTGCGCGTGGGGGCGGTATACATGAATGACGGTGAGGTCACCGCGCGCCGGGAACCGCCGGGATGGTACATTATCGGCAGGTATCCCGCCGGAATTGATTCTTTAGTCGACGCCGTGGCCGGAGGACTGCGCGAAGCCGGTTACCTCGTCAGGACTTCGGCGGATGTCATGCCTTATAAATGGGGCAAGCTTATGGCGAATCTCGGCAACGCCATCGGCGCCATCGCGGGCAGTGATTGGGGAAGCCAGCAGTCGCTCTACAGCGCCGTCTTCGAGGAAGCCCGGGCCATCCTTGAAAAGGCAGGAATCCGGTGGATTTCTCAGGAGCAGGTCGGCAAAGACTGGCCGGAAACGGGTACCTCCGTACGCGGTCAAATCACCACCGAAGCCCAGAGCTCGACGTGGCAGAGTCTGGCTCGCCGGCAGGGGAGCGTCGAGACGGAGTTTCTTAACGGGGAGATAGTGCGGTTGGCGAAAGGTCTGGGACTGGCGGCGCCCCATAACGAAAGATTGGTGATTATTACACAGGAAATGGCAGCCAACCATGACCTGCCGGGTAAGTATACCGTCGCTGAGTTAAGCGAGATGCTCGATCTGACTGAAGATAAATAGTCCCCTCTCTTGAATACCTCCCCCCGAAGGCGTTAACATAAAAATAGGGGCTGATCTGTGCAGCATGAAGAAGAACAGGTAAGTAACGTCGCCAGCCGTCCGCTGAAAATAACCCTGTGCCTGGTGCTGGTAATCATGGTGGCGGAGGTCATCGGCGGGGTTTTCAGCA